>Ga0255055_10000228_pt1 | contig 43872 bp, 39 predicted proteins | sample JV7_2_27_MG_FD_188633 | JGI IMG/M metagenome (GOLD analysis project Ga0255055, IMG submission 188633) | Seawater microbial communities from Jervis Inlet, British Columbia, Canada - JV7_2_27 | ecosystem: Environmental > Aquatic > Marine > Inlet | place: Canada: British Columbia | collected... | reverse complement strand
AACCCGTTGAAGAACCGATAGAAGAGGCCCAAGAACCTCAAGTTGAGCTTGCTGAAGTGGATGACAAGAAACCCGCCGAAGAACCGGAGGAGAAACCGGGTCCGACTATCGAGGAAGATAAGAAGGATGCCGAACCTGTCAAAGACAAGGTTCAGATCATGGACATGACTATCGGAATGAACACAGGTTTTTACTTCATGCAGGATGCAACGTTTATCGATATCTATGGAGATAATTTTAACATTATAAGAACAGAATTCTCGGTGACTCTGCCGGTCAATGTCCCAAATTTCGATATATGGGCGGCTATGGATTATTTCCAGAAAACAGGCAAGACATCCTACTTCGAAGAAGAGCTGAAGCTTGCCTTTACCAATTTCTCGCTGTCAATCAGATATCTGAGACAGATCAAATTCTTTGTTCCTTTTGTGGGTGTCGGGCTTGATTACTTCAGCTACAAGGAAACATCTCTTGACAATCCGCTTATCCCTTCGGTTGGAGGCTCTCAAGTTGGAAGCCATATTCAAGCCGGAACATATATCCATATCCTTCCCCAGCTGTCAGGGAAGATCCATATCAAATACAATTTTGCCAAGACGACTGAAAACAGTGTGGAGATCAACCTAGGTGGTGTTGAGTATGCTTTCGGGTTTGTCTTTCACTTCAATATCTAAAATCTACATCTCTGTATGATCTCAATCTCTCAAGGGGATCATCCTCGAGAAGACCGGATCTTTTCTTTTTATCATCTCCCGCATCTCTCCCCTCCATGCCTTGATCTACCCGCTTTCTAAATACTCACCCACTCTCGCCTCTCCCTTAAAATGATTGGGCTTCATGGGGGGGTGATAAATTTTTAAAAAAAATCCCCCCTAAAGGCGATTGTCAATCTAAAGGGCCGTTGCTATTATTTTATTGAAAAGAATCAAAACAAATGGAAAAATTGCTTTAAGACACTGATCTTGTCGCCATGGGAAAGATGAAACATTTTCAGATCAAATCCTCCTTCCTCGGCTGGCTTCTTGTGCTCTTCCTGATGACATTCCCGCTTTCGACCGGTCTGCATGCGGATGTCATCAATCTTACTCAATCCTCTGGAGAATCTGTTTGGCCGGCTGTGGCGGTGAATTCTTCTGGTGAGGTTATCGTTCTCTGGACAGAATGGGTATCAGGAGCTATGTGGTACAGGGTTTACAAGAACGGACAATGGACCGAGAAAAAAAATTCAGGCATTATCCATCGGCGGGCTGCAAATACTCAGATCGAGGCGGATTCCTCAAATACATTCCACACTTCCTATGCAGACGGGAAGGGAAGCTCTAATCGGGATGTCTATTCCAGTAAATACAACGGAGGCTACTGGCAGACAGCAGATTTGATCTATGCCAGTCCTTATAATTCCGCCTGGATCAAGATGGATGTGGACGAAAACAACAAGGTCCACATCGTATGGTATCATTCTCTAACGTCAAAAGATGATACAGGGGAAGCCGAAATCGTTTACATGGCCAAATCTGCTAGCGGCAGCTGGCCGACAAGTTTTGAAAATGTCTCTCGCACTCCGAATGTCATGTCCATCCATCCGGCTCTTCATGTGAAAAACGGCACGGTCCATGTTTGTTATATGCAGAGAGGAACTCCACACCGGATCTTTTATTGTGAAAAATCTGGAGGGCAGTGGAAAACACCCCAGGATATCATCAGCGGATACTACCCGGAGATGCGGGTAGACAGCTCAAATAATGTCCATGTTGTTTACAGCGGTCGGGGCAAGAATCTCTATTATATCTCGAGGGAGAACGGCAGCTGGAAATCCCAAAAAACAATCTCGAATGGGCCGTCACCGCTTCAGCTTCCGGACCTCCATTCCAACAACAGTACTCTCGTTGCCTGCTGGAGCCAAGGTGAGGAAGGGGATTGGAGCATCCACATCGCGGCCAAGACGCCGGGAGGCCAGTGGGGTCAGCCGATCAAAGTGGCAGATACTCAAGGCGGGGAGGGAGATAAAAAAGTCCAGGTCTTCGTTGACAACACCAACCAATGCCATGTTGTGTGGGAAGGAAATGGAGTGGGTGGAAATCCCGATATCTTCTACAGAAAGATGCCGATCGATGCCTCTAATCTCGATTACATCGAGGTGAATAAATCCTCACTTGAGTTCAAAACAGAGGAAGGCGAAATTCCGAATTCAAAAACCTTCCAAATAAGAGCGTCTGGACAAAACGCTTTGGACTACACCATCTCGTCTAACAAGGGTTGGTTGGATACAATTCCCTCAAGCGGGACAAGCTCGGGAGAATGGGATATCATCACTGTGGATGTGACCTCAGGAGGTTTACAGGCGGGCGAGTATTCGGGGCAGCTGACGATCTCGGCAGCGGGTGCCTCAAACAGCCCCTTGAATATAAATGTGGATCTCACAATTGAGCCCAAAAAAACACCTCATATCCTGCTGAACAGATATTACCTTTCTTTCTCTGCATTCGCCCGGGGAGGAAATCCTCCATTGAAGACATTCCAGATCAAAAACTCCGGAGCAAATGTTCTTGATTATGAGCTCATCCCGAACAGGCCTTGGCTTTCTGTTTCTCCAAAAAAAGGCAAATCTAATAATGAATGGGATTCGATTGAAGTTTCAGTGGATATCTCTGGACTCGGAGTCAATGACTTCTCTGGGGAGATCAAGATAACGGCCGTGGATGCAGATAACAAACCTCAATGGATAGCCGTTGACCTGGAGGTCAAAAAACCTCCGCAGCCTTATTCCCCGTTGAATGTGGAAGTCACTCCGTTCACGCACGAAGGGTTGATGCTGAAGATCTACAAGAACATGATCGAATGGGAGAAAAACGACAATAACATCGGGCTTTTCCATATCACGAAATACAGGATCTACCGGAAAGAAAAGACTTTCCCCTGGTGGGAATATGTGCTCATAAACGAGACCAATGCCAATACTTTTTCGGTATATGACGGGGATTTTGCTTCAGAAGCGGATAGAGATATGTGGGATTATGCGGTTTCCTGTGTAGATGCCGATGGAAAAGAAAGCGAGAAAAGCGAAGTCAATCCCTCTGCAACCGCTCTGACTGTAATAAAAAGAAACTGATTGCCTTCCTGTTGTCCAAAACATCTGCATCATTAACCTGGATTCTTCACGGTCCAAGGGCCATGGTTAGATCGTCTGTTGAAACGTGACAATGTGGCTCATGAAGGTGGTTTGAAGTCCGTTGAACAGGCAGTGAGGAAACCGGTGTGGTGAGATTGGCCAGCCCGAAGGGTAAAAGCTGTCGACCTTAAAAAAGGAAGGAAAACAATCTATATAAATCCAAGTTTGACTCTTGCAGTAAACAGTATTGAAAGCTTGAAACATCAATTTTAAAATGGTGTCGACAGATTTTATGAATGATTCAGGTTATTTGATATAACCCAGTGTCTTCAAGTTCTTGATCTCTTTTTCAGAGAGCCCGGTCTCTTCTTCGTTCGCCCGGCCTTTCATATTTCTAAAAAACTCATCCAGCTTGGTTCTATAAGCTGCATCCAAAGATTCTGCAAGTTTCGTATGGAGGGAGAGTATACTGTCCTGTTCATAGGGGTCCTGGAAAATATCGAAAAAATATTTTTTCTCCAGATTTAATTTTCTCGAGTTTTGATCAGAAAGATGAACATAATGGAAATTTCTATACACAACAGAAAAGGATTCATACCCTTTTGTCCGGCCCCAGATCATGATCTTTCTGTCTTTGTCATATTTGAAAAGGTTGATTCCCTGGATGTCATAGGGGAGGTCAAGCCCGGCCAGATCGAGCAATGTCGGATATACATCCATAAGGCTCACGGGATAACGGATCCTGCGGGCTTCTTCATGAGGGGCAAAAAAGATCAATGGGACTCTTGTGCTGGAATTGAAGGTCAATGCGCCATGGTTATAAAAATAGTTATATTCACCTAATTCTTCTCCATGATCAGAACTGATGATGATTATAGAGTTTTCATGGAGCCCCTTATCAAATATCAGATCGATGATCGTTCCGATCTCGTGGTCGATATACTTTACCGCCCCGTCATACAGAGACAGGAGATATCCCTCATCCATTCCCTGGTCGATATAGGGCCTTTCCCCGGCGATAATGCGATGTTCCAGTTCTTTGATGATCCGTCCCTTGGGTCTTTCTTCAATAAACTCTTCCGGGGGAATGTAGGGGGAGTGTGTCTCAATGTAATGCGCCCACATAAAGAATGGTTCCCGCTGGTCTCTTTCAAGAAAATCAAGGACAGTTTCGGTGATGAAGGGTGTGGATTCCTCTTTTTCTTCCACATGGTCCCAGACTTGGTTGTATTGATCGAATCCCTGATTGAAATTGAATCTCTTGGAAAGATTCCCATTGTCCACAACAGCCCAGTTGAAATAGCCTCGCATCTTCAAGGCTTCTGTCAGGGTGATGTGCTGTTCCAGCAGTTTGCTTCTATTGGGATTTGTCATGTGTTGAAATGGATGGAGTCCTGTCAGCAATGATGCGACGGATGCAGATGTCTTGGGGATCGTGCAGTAAGGGAATTCGAACAGGACGGATTTCTCTGCCAATGCATCCATGTTCGGGGAGGTGTTGAAAGGATAGCCGTAGGCACCCATGTGATCTGCCCGAAGAGCATCGACGGTGATAAGGATGATATTGTAAAGAGGAGTTTCTTCTTTTTTCCTGCATGAGAATGAAAGCGCCATTAAAACAAGGCACACTCCGAGAATAATTGTTTTTTGAAGGATGGATCTTTTCATTTCGAGCTTTGGAGTTTCTTATAGCATAGCCCCTGTTTTTAGTCAATCCACAGGCGGAACAGAGAGCTTTTAGAGGGCTGTCTTTGCGCTCTTTTTGAGAGTTGTTATCAAATTGTTCAAACTCTTGCATTCCTGTTTTTAATCTGTTATAAAATGCTGTTATTATTTGGTGGCTTTTTAATAATAATTTTGTTTTAATATTTAATTCATCATAAGGTTAGGAGGCTTCATAATATTTCATAAAAAACCTCCTCTTATGCAGCTCTGGATTTTGGTTTTAATAACGGATTAATCTTGTATTCAAAAAAAATCTGGAGATTATAATGCAAATCGACCAAAGCGAATTCAAAGACATTATTGACAATCATCCCCGGGAAAAAAGGTCGTTGATCCCCATCCTCCAGGATATCCAAGCGAAATACAAATATCTCCCTTCTGGCGCTCTGTACACGGTCTCCAAGGCCCTGTGCATCCCGACGGTCGACATCATCGGTGTGGCCACATTTTATAGGGCCTTCAGCCTCGAGCCGAAGGGCGAGCACCAGGTCACGGTTTGTGTGGGAACAGCCTGTCATGTGCGGGGCGCGCCCAAGATCCTTGAGGAGTTCGAGCGAAAGCTCGGTGTGGAGGCGGGAAGCACCACGGAGGACGGGCAGTTCAGCTTGGATTCGGTGGCCTGTCTCGGGTGCTGTGCTATCGGGCCGGTGGTGGTTGTGGATAATGACTATAATGCCCAGACGAGCATCCGGAGCGTGGACAAGATCCTAAAGACGTACCGGAAAAAAAAGAAAGAAAAATGAAGAACGGAAGATTGATATCCATCGGCGCCCTCAGGAAAAAGATCGATAAAGAGGCCAAGGTGCAGAAAGAGGAGAAGACCGCGGTCCTGACCGTCTCGGCCGGGACGTGTGGACAGGCACGGGGCTCGCTCAAGGTTCTCGACGCGCTGGTAAAGGAGATCAATGGCCGGAAGCTTGCGGGCAAGGTCAAGGTCAAGTTCACCGGATGCCACGGGTTCTGCGAGGCGGAGCCGAACATCATCATCAAACCCCATGACATCTTCTACCAGCATGTCAAGCCCAAGGATGCCGGGGAGATCATCACAGAGACGATCATCGGCGGCAAGGTCATCGACAGGCTTCTGTATATCGAGCATGAGAGCAAAAAGCCGAGCCGGAGGGATAAGGACATCTCCTTCTACGGCAAGCAGAAAAGGCTTGTGCTCGGTGATAACGTGTTCATCGACCCGACTGATATAGATGATTATTTTGCCGTGGGCGGGTACGGCGCGTTAGCCAAGGTGCTGAACGGCATGAGCGCCGAAAAGGTCATAGACGAAGTCAAGACCTCCGGCCTGCGGGGCCGGGGCGGGGCAGGATTCCCGACAGGACGAAAGTGGGAATTCTGCCGCAGCGCCAAGGGCGACACCAAATACATCGTCTGCAATGCCGATGAGGGGGACCCCGGCGCCTACATGGACCGGAGCCTCATGGAGGGCAATCCCCAAAGAGTGCTCGAGGGCATGATGATAGGAGCCTATGCGATCGGCGCGAAGGAAGGCTACATCTACATCCGAGACGAGTATCCCCTGGCTCTGAGCCACATCACTAAGGCGATCAAAGACGCCGAGAGGTCCGGCCTTCTGGGCAGGAACATTCTCGGGACAGGCTTTGATTTCGAGGTCCGTATATCCAAGGGAGCGGGCGCGTTCGTCTGCGGCGAGGAAACAGCCCTGATGGCGTCCATCGAGGGAAAGGTCGGCGAGCCCAAGCAGAGGCCGCCCTTTCCGGCTGTGAAAGGCCTGTGGAAGAAGCCGACCAATATCAACAACGTCGAGACCTGGGGCAACATCCCCCTTATCATCAACAAGGGGGGGGAATGGTTTTCCGGGATCGGAACCGAAGGCAGTAAGGGAACAAAAATCTTCTCGCTCGTGGGGAAGATCAACAACACCGGGCTGGTCGAAGTGCCGATGGGCATCACCCTTCGAGAGGTCATCTTCGATATCGGCGGCGGCATTCCCGGTGGCAAAGAGTTCAAAGCAGTCCAGACAGGAGGGCCTTCGGGCGGATGTCTGCCCAAAGAGAAGCTCGATCTGCCGATCGACTACGAGAGCCTGACCGAAGCCGGGTCCATCATGGGCTCGGGCGGAATGATCGTCATGGACGATAGTACCTGCATGGTGGACGTAGCCAAATTTTTCCTGAACTTCCTGCGGGACGAAAGCTGTGGGAAGTGCATCAGCTGCCGCGAGGGCACACAGCGCCTTTGGGAGATCGTCATGAGCATCACCGAAGGCAACGGAAAGGAAAAGGACATCAATCTCCTTGAGGAATTGGCCGGTGTGGTCAAGGACGCCTCGATGTGCGGTCTGGGCCAGACGGCCGCCAACCCGGTATTCTCGACCCTGAAGTATTTCAGAAACGAGTACGATGAGCATATCCTTCACAAAAGATGTCCTGCTCTGGTCTGCAAGGAGATCGTCTCCGCGCCGTGCCAGTATATCTGCCCGATAGATCAGGAGGCTTCGGTCTACATCGCTCTGATCGCACAGGGAAAATACGAGGAAGCCTACGAGGTGATCCGCAAAGACAATCCCCTGCCTTCGATCTGCGGCCGGGTGTGCGACCACAAGTGCGAGAGCGTCTGCCGGGCCGCTGAAGTCGGCGAGCCGATCGCCATCCGGGCTCTGAAGAGATTTGTCATGGACTGGGCCGCTGAGAACGGAAAAGACGAGGAAAGTGTTGTTGAGGTTGCGCCCAGAAACGGCATGAAGGTGGCAGTGGTCGGGTCTGGCCCTGCCGGATTGACGGCTGCCTTCAAATTGAATCTGAAGGGCTATGATGTGACTGTCTTCGAATCCCATCCGGTTGCAGGGGGAATGCTGGCCGTAGGAATTCCTGAGCACAGGATGCCGAAGGCGATTCTCCAGTCCGAAGTGGACCACATTCGGAGGACAGGAGTCGAGATCAAGACCGGAACCATGCTGGGAAAAGATTTTTCGCTCGATGATCTCTTTGACGATGGATACGATGCGATTTTCATCGCGACCGGAGCACACAACTCCATGAAGATGAGAATCCCCGGTGAAGACGCCGAAGGGGTATTCCAGGGAATGCAGTACCTCACTAAGGTTAACCTGAAAAAAAACATGGCTCTCGGGAAGAGGGTCGGGATCATCGGCGGCGGCAACTCCGCCATAGATGCCGCGCGGGTGGCCATCCGGGATAATGGCACGGATCAAGTATACATCCTCTACAGGCGGACGCGAAAGGAGATGCCTGCCTACGAAGAAGAGATCGAGTGCGCTATCGAAGAAGGCATCGAGATCCACTATCTTGTTGCTCCCGTCAAAGTGCTAACAGAAAGCGGAAAGGTCACCGGAGTCGAATGCATCAAAATGGAGCTGGGTGAGCTGGACGAAAGCGGAAGACGGCGGCCGGTTCCTATCGAGGGCTCAGAGTTCGTTATCGAGCTCGACGCCGTCATTTCGGCGATCGGCGAGAGGTCCGATGTGTCCTTCATAAAAGAGAGCGACGGGCTGAGAATCACAAAATGGGACACGATCGTTGCCGATGAGGAAAACTGTTCTACAGGTTGGAAAGCGGTCTTTGCCGGAGGGGATGTCGTGTCCGGGCCCAAGACGGTCGTAAAAGCTATCGCCGCAGGAAAAAATGCGGCGGAATCCATTGATAGATTCCTTAACGGAAAAAGCCTCGAAAGGGAGTACAAACTCTGCAGGCCGTCGCGCTATGTCAAGCCCGTTGAGCTGACGGAAGAGGAAGTTGAAAATGCCCGCAGGCCCAAGATCCCCAAAATTCCCGTAGAAGAGCGACGGAAGAATTTCAAAGAGGTCGAAAAAAGGCTCACAGAGGAGATGGCCGTGCGGGAAGCCAGGCGATGCCTGAGATGTGAGTTAGAGACAAAGGATGCCAAAAAAGTTTTAGGACGGTAAAAATGATCAACATGATGATAAACAACCTGGACGTGAAGGCGGAAGAAGGCTGGACCGTCCTCGAAGCATGCCGGTTTTACGGTCTCGAGATCCCGACCCTTTGTTACAATGAGGGTCTCAGTAATTATGGCGGATGCCGGTTGTGTCTGGTTCAAATAGACGAGGGCCACAGGGCCAAACTGGCCAGTTCATGCACCTATCCCTGCGAAGAAGGACTCGTGGTGCATACGGACACAAAAAGAGTGATCGAGTCCAGGAAAATGATGATCGAGCTCATGCTTTCTGTAGCGCCTGGATCCAAGGTCATCCAGGACCTGGCCTCCAAATTCGGGGTTAAGCAAGTTCGGTTTAAGGTTCGGAATGAGGAATGTATCCTCTGCGGATTGTGCATTCGGATGTGTGCAGAACAGATGAACGCCAGCGCTATCGGATTCCAGAACCGCGGGTATAAAAGAAAAATATCAACGCCTTTCGATGTGAAGTCCAAGGAATGCCGGTTGTGCGGCGGATGTATCTATATCTGCCCGGCATGCCAGGCAAGATGTCAGGGGCCCCAAGAGGAAGAGGCATTGTGCAATGCCTGTCTGAATATGGATCCGACCTGCGTGGATGTCTATGATGAGGCTACGTGCTGGATGTATGACGTTGGCCGGTGCGGAACATGCGTCAGAGAAGATAAGGATAAAACAGATAACAAGGAGGAGACGGCTGAGTCTAAATGATGCCGTTCTGTCCATACTTGTATCAAAGGAATACATAAAGCCATAGGAGAAACAAGGAGGAATCATAATGGCTTATACAAAACTCAACAGAAGTGCAGCGACATTGACCAAGAACAGGACAGAAGGTTCGGTCAGCCCATTCAGCGGGATGTGCGTTACCTGCGTTGACGGCTGTATTGGAATGTGCGAGATCGGAAAGTCTGCCTATCGGGGATCCGAGGTTCTTTATCCCCAGCCCTTTGGTCTGGTTACGGCGGCGTCCGAGAAAGACTATCCGGTCGATCTCTCCCATTTCTCGATCATGGGAACAGCTGTGGGGGCACATGGAGTTCAGGCTGATCCTGACCACGCCACATTCCCGGCTGTGAGTATCGAGCAGAAGATCGGCCACGACAAAGGCATCAAGCTCAAGCTCCCGTTTGTCATTCCGGGGATGGGTTCGACAAACGTAGCCAGACAGAACTGGAAAGGATTGGGAACTGGTGCCGCTCTTTCGGGCGTGATCTTGACGGTTGGTGAGAATGTTTGCGCCATGGACGACGAGTCCGAGATCAAGAAAGGCCGTGTGGTCCGCAGTCCGGATATGGAGATGAGGGTCAACAGCTTCAAGGACTGGTATGATGGGTATGGGACGGTAGTGGTTCAGGCCAATGTAGAAGACACGCGGTTGGGCGTCCAGGAGTATGTCATCGACAAGCTCGGAGTTGAAGTTGCGGAGCTCAAATGGGGACAGGGAGCCAAGGATATCGGTGGAGAGGTCAAGATCAAGAATCTCGAAAAGGCCCAGCGCTTGTACAAGACTGGCTATATCGTGCTTCCCAATCCGACAGACCCGGACAATATCAAGGCCTTTGAAAAGGGTGCATTCAAGGAATTCGAGCGCCACTCCCGTTTAGGAATGGTCGAAGAAGAGAGTTTCATGACCAGAGTCGAGGAACTCAGGAAGGCCGGCGCCAAGTATGTTTTTCTGAAGACAGGTGCCTATAGGCCTGCTGATCTGGCCCGGGCTGTCAAGTATGCTTCAAAAGCTAAAATCGACCTCTTGACCGTAGACGGAGCCGGCGGAGGAACGGGGATGAGCCCCTGGCGGATGATGAATGAATGGGGGATCCCCAGTGTTGAGATCTGGACTTTGACCTATGAATACATCAAGAGGTTGGACGAGAAGGGTGAGTACGTTCCGGATGTTTGCTTGGCGGGAGGGATCACCTTCGAGGACCAGATTTTCAAAGCCCTTGCACTTGGTTCTCCATACGTTAAGGCTGTCGGAATGGCACGCTCACCTCTGGCTGCGGCTATGGTCGGAAAGACCATCGGCAAGAGGATCGAAGAAGACCAGATCCCTGTTTACGTGGAACGTTTCGGTAACAGCAAGGAAGAGATCTTCGTCACGGCGACAGCGCTCAAGCACAAGCACGGCAAAAAGTTCGATGATATTCCGGCTGGAGCCCTGGGAGTGACAGGATATTTCAAGCGATTGAGCCAGGGACTTAAACAAATGATGGCCGGAGAGAGGAAGTTCGCTCTCGAGTACATCACCCGCGACGACATCGCGGCCCTGACCAAGGATGCAGCAGAGCTCACCGGGATTTCTTACATAACCGAAGTCGATAAAGAAGAAGTTGACAAGATCCTGAACAGCTAAATCCTTTATGCTCCGCAGAGCGGCCTGGTGTTTTTAGGCTTGTGGTTTGGAGCGCAGCGGAGCCGCTGTTGAGCCGATTGGAATAAACAGAAAAAAAGCAGGCGCGGAAGTTCTTTCCCCGTCTGCCCTTTTTTTATCTATAAATGTTTCCCCTTGGGCCGAATGAGAAAAGGACAAGAGTGTCTTTTTCAATTTTATAAATGAGTCTTTTGCTCTGTCCTTTAACTGTGTATTTATTTGCCTGTAGATCTTTAAAATCACTCTTGAGCTTTTTTCCTGAAAAAGGATCTTTTTGAATATGGAGAACAGCTTCTTTCAATGCGATTTTTTCCTGTTCGTTCTTCAGCCGTTTTCGATTTTTTTTAAAATGGGCCGTTTCGATCAATATCATTTAGATTTCATTTATTTCCAATTCTGAGATTTTTCCCATTGCATGATCAACCTTAGCCGCGATGATATCCTTTATTTCGTGAATAGTAAGTTCTGGATTTTCAACAGCAATCAGACCGATCCGGAGTGCATATCTGAGGGCGCTTGAGAAATCACGGTGTTCTTTGCGTGCGAATACGTCCAGATCATTTACCAATTCCTCGTCGATAGCGACAGTTTTTCTTATCATTTCATATTCTCCGCATTGAATATATGAAAATATCATATATATGTCAATAAACGGAGTTTTTTACTTCCTGTTTTAAGGACTAATGGAATTTGAGATTATCTCAAGATATGTCCCCATGGAGACGTTTCCCAACAGGACGTGCCTGTGATATATTGTCAGTAAAAGTGGAAGGGGAATGGTGATGTTAAAGGATGTTCGCTTCGAAGGAAGCTGTGGAAGGGTGTCCCCTTGGAGGACGTCCCCATGATAAAGAAGATTGAGATTGGGCTTTTCGGGACGAATGCGTATGTTCTTGTCTGCGAAGAGACCGGAGAAGGCGTGCTCATCGATGCACCGGGAGAAGCCGGGAAGATATCAGAGCAGTCCAAGGGAGTGTCAGTGAAATACATCCTGCTCACCCACAGCCACATGGACCATACCGGAGCGCTTGTGGAGCTGAAATTCAGATGGAATGTTCCGGTAGCGGGGCATGAGCTCGATTCGTCCGGGCTTCCGGTCCCGGCGGATATCCTGCTTTCTGATGGTAATACGGTGAGCTTCGGGAATGTGATGCTCGAAGTGCTTCACACCCCGGGTCATACATCCGGGAGCTTGTGTTTTCTGTTCGGGGACCATCTCTTCTCCGGTGATACACTCTTTCCGCACGGGCCGGGAAGGACCAACACCCCTTCTGATTTCAAGACGATCGTAGATTCTCTTGAGAAAAAGATCTTTGTTCTGTCAGACGAAGTGCATGTTTATCCCGGACACGGGGAAGAAACCGTATTGAAACGTGAGAAAGATGAGTTTCAAGTCTTTTCAAGTCGTCCACACAGCCCGGGCCTCTACGGAAATGTGATGTGGTTGGAGAGTTAGCCGTAACTATTTACAAAATCTGTCAATATCATTCTACTTAAAACAAGATCAGGCCCATAATAGTGGATATCGAAGAGATCTAAGAAAGGTTTTTATTGTTATATTCCTTTCCTTTAATGTCGAAATTTTTCACTATACAAGCGCAGGATCAACCCGCCTCCTTGAATCGTGAATGATCCAGGTTAGAAAGTCACCGTGAAGGTGGATCCTTCTTTAACATCTAAGGCAAGTTTCCCTTTTATCTGTTTTACCAGGTCATTCACCAGCTGAAGCCCGAGTGATTCTGGATTTTTGTAATCGATATCATCCGGGAATCCGACCCCGTTGTCTTTGACGGAGATCGTATATTTATTTATCTCGGGTGACATGAATCGGATCAGGACTTCTCCAGTATCTCTTCCAGTAAAAGCATGTTTCAGGGAGTTGGAGACGAGTTCGTTGATGATCAGTCCGCAAGGAATGGCGACATTGACATCCAAGAAGATATCCTTGATTTCGGTTCCGATGATAATGTTTTTGTGGTCACTTCCATAGGAGAGCCTTAGGTAGGATATCAGGTCATTGGTGTAGTCTGCAAAGTTGATGTGTCCTAGATCCTCTGACTGGTAGAGTCTTTCGTGTATAAGAGCCATGGATTTGATCCGGTCGTGATATCTTTCCAGTTTCTCATTCAGAAGGGGATCGTGTATCCGCCTGGTCTGCAGCCTGAGCAGGCTGGACATGATCTGCATGTTGTTCTTGACCCGGTGATGGATCTCTTTGAGCAAGACCTCCTTTTCCTTGAGGGAAGCCTTGATCTGGTCTTCTGTTTTTTTTCTTTCAGTTATGTCAGTAATGATCCCGAGGATAGCGTTCTCTCCCTGGTACTGGATAATCCTTGTGGTGATGAGCGCATTTATCTTTTTTCCCTTTTTTGTAAGAAGATTGTATTCATAGGGATTTATATCTTCTCCCAAACTGTGCTTCCGAAAATTTTCTTTTATGAAGGACTGAGATTCTGGAGAGATCAGAATCATAAAATTGAAACCTTGGGAAAGCATTTCCTTTCTTGTGTATCCCATGACCTCTTCACATTTTCTGTTCACATAGGCCACCTGTTCTTCCCGGTTGATGAAGATCATGTTCGGTGAATACTCGGCGATGCTTCTGAATTTTTCTTCGGATTCTTCAACAGCTACTTGTGCAAGTTTCCGATCGGTTATATCCCATATGTAGGACCGGCTTCCGATAGCTTTTCCATCTTGCTTTAATACAACCGCATCTACTTCGAGAAAGACAATGGAACCGTCTTTCTTAATTCCGCGAAATTCATAGCGAGAGGAGATTCGCTTCCCAGTGAGACGGTCTTGATGATATTTCATCACTCTGTCTTTATCTTCAGGGTGGACTAAAGTAGAAATGGATTTTTGCATTATCTCTTTCTTTAAATATCCGAATAGTTTTAAGAACTCTTTATTGAAATAAGTGAAATTCCCATTTTTATCATCTATGAGGATGGCGACGCCAGCCTTTTCAACCAGGTCCCTATAGCGTTCTTCCGACTCGAGGATTTTATCTTCTGCTTTTTTTTGCTCTGTGATATCTCTTTGGACGGAAACAGAATAAAGAATCTTTCCATCAATATCCCTTACAGCGTCTACACTTAAAAGGATTGTTCTTATGTCGCCCTTTTTTGTTTTGATTTCCAATATCTCATTCCTGATCTTTCCGGTTTTCTTCCATTTTTGTAAGATCTCTCGAGCTTTTTTCCGGGAGGAAGAAGCATAAAGAGTCGGAACGACGGGCTTATCGAGAATCTCTTCTTTTTTATAGCCCAGCACATTCAAAGCAGCGGTGTTTATATCGAGTATTTTTCCGTCTGAGGAAATAATGTAGCAATATTCCGGTTCATTCTCGAAGAATTGCTTAAACCGTTTTTCACTCTCACGCAGCGCGATCTCTGTGTTTTTCTGCTCAGTTATATCTGTGAACAAACCTAAAGCCCAGTGGGTATTGTCAATTTCTCGGGTGATCGAAGCTCTGTCAGAAAGCCAGATCCATTTGCCGTCCTTGTGTTTAATGCGGTATTCCACATTGAATGCCTTTCCTTTCATGAACAGGTCTTTAAATCCTTTCTTGACGCCGTCGAGATCTTCTGGATGGATTCGGCCCAACCATGACTTGGGACCTGTTTTGTAGATTTCATCTGGGCTGAACCCGTAAATTTGCTTAATATTAGGGCTGATATATTTAGTTGTACCTTTTTGACTGGATAGCCATACAACGCTGGGGATATTTTCAATAAAGAGGCGATACTTCTCCTCACTCTCTTTCAGTTCCTGTTCAGCTTTTTTTCTATCTGTGATATCTGTAGCGATGTGGATGATGTTTTTTAATTTTCTTTTGGCATCCATGATGGGGGTGCAGGAGACAAGGAAGAATCCTCCGAGGGCCTCCATCTCCATCTCGATGGTTTTGATCTTACCTGAAGAGATCAACTTTTCTGTCGGGCAGCATTTTACGGGCTTGGTGCTGTTATGGAAGATCTCATAACATTTTTTTCCGATCAATTCCTTCTCAGGTTTACCGACAGCTTTGGTTGTAGCTTTATTTGCATGAATCAGGGTGTGATCTTTGTCCATGATCAAAGCGGAATGCCCGATAGCCTGGAAGATGTCTTCCCATTCTTCACGGGCTGTTTGCAGCTCCATTTCAGATTGTTTGCTTTTGGTGATATCGATGCAGGATCCGATCCATTTGAGGGGATGGCCTTTATGATCCAGAATCGGGGTTCCTCGGTCGATCCAATTCCGCCATGAGCCGTCATGATGTCGGATCCGGTACTCCTCATAAATCGGTGTTGTGGCGTCGCGGTGTGTCTTTACGGCATTTCTCAGTCTTTTCTGGTCATCTGGATGAATCAAATTCACCCAGCCTTCGATGGTGTGCGGGATCGTCCCGGATTTGTATCCCAATCCTTTATCGATGTCTCCGAACCAGACTAAAGTGTCTTTGCCAACGTCCCATTCGTAGATGAAATCGCTTGAGATCTCAGCGGCCATCTGAAATCGCTGCTCAGATTGTTTGCGTTCGGTGATATCTCTGGCAGTGAAGATCACGCCGGTTGACAGGTCTCTAGGATCGATCGGAGATGAGCTCAGAAAAATGTCTAAAATTGTCCCGTTTTTGTGTTTGAATTTGGTTTCAATAATGCCGATCCCGGCTTTTTTTATGTCTTTGTATTTGATCTCTCCGACCCGCTGGAATTCCTTATCGTTCGGATAGACTATACGAGCACTTTTTCCAATAAGTTCCTCTTTTGTATATCCGACCATCCTGCACATCGAGTCGTTGACTGTTTGAAAGATGCGGTTGATGACTATGCCGATGCCGATGGGTGCAGCCCGGAAAAGACTGCGCATAGATGCCTCGCTCTCCCTCAAAGCTCTCTCAGACCTAACCCTCCAGGTCACATCTTCCATGGCAGCTACAATGCCGTTAAACTTTCCTTTTTCATCGAAAAGCGGAGCGGCATTGATGGAAAGAAGCACACGCTGTCCGTCGGGCCACTCGATAGCGTGGTGGATATCGCTCACCGGCTTTTTGGTGCTTTTGACCAGCTGGAATGGAAGTTTCTTGTCCGGAAAGGGATTTCCTTCATAGTCGGTGATCTTCCATTTCGGGTCATTGTAGGTGCGCTGGGTGATCTTGTTTTTGATGAGACCCAGCACCTGCTCGGCGTGTTTATTGGCGAAAGAGATTTTACCATCTATGTTAACAACGGCTATAGCTACAGGACTTGTGTCAGAGATCTGTTTCAGAAGCTCCTGCTCTTTATTAAGGAATATTTCTGCCTTTTTTTTCTCCGTGATCTCGAGAGTGATCTCAGTTGCTCCGGTAACGCGGCCTTTATTGTCTTTCAGGGGATACCCATGAATTTCCCAGAATCGTCCATCCGGAGAAGACATCTCTAGTTGATGCGATTTCCCAGTTTTTACGGCTTTGGCGACAGGGCATCTTGGGCAAGAGGTCTTCCTATTCTGCCACACTTTATAGCAGATCTTTCCTGCCAGTTCATTCTTTTTCAGTTCAACAGATTCATAAGCGGCTTTGTTGGCCCATATGATCTTGTGCTTGGTATCTTGAATGATGACGTGCTCGGATATGGAATCAAGTATCTGGTATTTTTCGGAAATTTGGCTAAGCAAGAATGGATGCGGCTTTTTCAGCGAAGATTGTTGGTCTTTTATTTTTTTGCGGAGCTCGGAGACTTCTTGAAGGAGTTCCGCTTTTGTTTTATTTTTTAAGGCCATTGCCTGTCCTCTATCTTTTTTTAAAGAAGATGTTTCAACTCTGGCTGAGGACTCCAGCTTTTTACGTGTTTTTAAATATTCCAACCTTTCTCTTTTGCTCTTACTGTATATCACAATCATCTTTATTTTTGAAGGACATACGGATGAGTGAAGTCCTTGGGGTGGTTCTGCTGGAGGAACAAATGATTTGATTCCGGTATTTTTCTTGGAGGAATTGTCTGTTCTGACGATGTAAAAGTGGGAAATGAAGTGAGGTTCTTGCGAGGCCCCCCCCGAAGTTCGAGTTTCTCCTTTACCGCTTAGGGGGGATATGCTATAAATAGTTCTGATTTAAAAATGGCAGCCATACCGTCCATCATCATCAGTCTTTTCGTCGTGCTGTTCGCCATCACGATCCATGAAGCAGCGCATGGCCTGGCTGCTTATAAAATGGGCGATCCCACAGCATATTCCATGGGCCGGGTCACACTCAATCCCATTGCCCATATTGATCCCTTCGGAACGATTGTTCTTCCGGTTTTAATGGTAATCATGGGGGCGCCGCCATTCGGATGGGCAAAACCTGTTCCCGTCAATCCCTATAATCTAAAAAATCCTCGGCGCGATAATCTCATCATCTCAGCAGCCGGACCTCTCTCCAACCTGACTGTGGCACTGCTGGCCTTTATCCTGATCCAGATCCTCAAGGCCGCCAACCCGAACATGCTCTATGGAGATTATACCAGCCTTCTGTCAGGGCTGTTCATGATCCTTTATTATTTTGTTCTGATAAATGTGATACTGGCTGTGTTCAATATGATACCCATCCCTCCCCTGGACGGCAGTGGCGTTCTAATGGGTTTTTTAACCCCTGAAGCGGCTCAAAAGTATGAACGGATCCAACCCTATGGTTTTTTTATCGTCCTGCTCCTCCTGATGACAGGGATCATCAGCCGCATATTGGGATTTATCATGGGCATCATCAATATTTTTATTTTTTAGATGGATACTGGTAAAAACAAAATCGTCTTCAGTGGAATCCGGCCTACAGGTCCATCCCACTTGGGCCATCTGGCCGGTGTGTTTCAGAATTGGGTCAGGCTTCAAACAGAATATTCCTGTTATTATTCCCTCGTCACATGGCATGCTTTAAGCTCGGAATACCAGAAGCCGCAGGTCATCAAAGGTTATGCTTTTGAGGTGGCGGCTGATCTGCTGAGCATCGGGATCGATCCTGAAAAGTGTGTGCTGTTTGTCCAGTCAGATGTAGTTGAGCATGCCGAACTATTTCTGAATCTAGCCATGGTTATCCCTCTTCCCTGGCTCCAGAGAGTGCCGACTTTCAAAGAGCAACAGAAAGAGATCAAGGACAGGGATTTGAACACCTTTGGTTTTCTGGGTTATCCGGTTCTGCAGACAGCGGATATCATTTTATATAAGGCCAGCCTCGTACCGGTCGGAGAGGACCAGGCCTATCACCTGGAATTGGCCCGCGAGATAACCCGCCGTTTCAACCGATTTTTCGGGGAGATCTTTCCCGAGCCCCAGATGCTGCTGACAGAAGTGCCCAAGCTCGCCGGTACCGACGGCCGGAAGATGAGCAAATCCTATGGAAATGCCGTGTTTTTAAAAGACCCGCCCGAAATACTCCGAAAAAAGATAACACCGATGGTGACAGATATCCGGCGGAAGCGGAGGGCCGATCCGGGAAATCCGAAGGACTGTCCGGCTTTTTCCCTTCATAAAGCCTTTGTGAACAAGGAACAGCGCAAGGAACTGGAGCATGGATGCCGGACTGCCGGGATCGGATGCCTGGATTGCAAGAATGTCGTGATCGAGAGCCTTATCTCTCTTCTGACTCCTTTCTGGGAGAAACGGAAGATGTTTGAGGAAGAACCCGACCGCGTCTGGAAGATCCTGGAAGATGGGAAAAAGCGTGCACAGAAGGTCGCGATGAAAACGATGGAAGAAGTCAGGAGCGCGATCGGTATTTGACCGTTTTGAGTAGAACAGGATCTATTTGAATGCAGGAAAGTTATCAAGTCAAATTAGAGGCTTTTCAGGGACCTTTAGATCTTCTTCTCTTCCTGATCCGGAAGAAAAAGATCGATATTCATGATATCCCCATCGCCTCGATCACAAGTGAATATTTGGACTATCTCGATCAGGAGGAGAAGATCAACCTGGAAAGAGAAGCGGAATTTCTGCTCATAGCCGCGCTTCTCATCTACATCAAGTCCCAGATGCTTCTTCCCCGTGAAGAGGTTTCAGAAGAAGAAGATCCACGGCGAATGCTGGTCGACAGGCTTCTGGAATATCAGAAGATAAAAGCGGTCTGCTCTCTGATGAAAGAAAAAGAGGATGACGAATTTAAGATCTGGTTTCGGACAAAACGTCCTCCTCTTCCTCATTATGATGAGGTCGTCCTGACAGAGGTTTCAGTTTTTGACCTTGCGGAGAACTTTTTCATGATCCTGAAAAAGAGAGAGCACGAAGACATCCGGATCATCAGTAGCCAGGATGTTTCCGCTGAAGATAAGATGAATGAGATCCTGGAAATATTAAAGAAAGATTCTTTTTTAGATTTTATGAATTTTTTCAGCAGCCAGAAAAGCATCCAGGAAGCTCTTCTTGCCTTTTTTTGCCTGTTGGAACTTATCAAGGACAGAATTGCCGTGGCCGTGCAGGAGAACCTGTTCCAGCCCATCAAAGTCTGGCTCAGAAAGGATAAACCCGCATGAGCGTCTCTTTGCGAGAAGTGGTCGAGTGCATGATATTCATCTCTACCGAGCCTCTGCCATTGGCCAAAATAAAAACTATCCTCGAAGAATATCCGGGTGAAGACATTGAGAACGCCCTTGAGGAGCTTCTCGAAAGTTATAATTCTAACGAACGCGGGATCCAGCTTGTCCAGAGAGGAGGAGGTTTTCTCTTTGTCACCAAGCCCCAGTACGATCACTGGATCAACAAGTTTCTCAGAGATGAGAAAAGATCGAAACTATCTCTGGCAGCGCTGGAAACCCTCTCTGTGGTTGCCTATCATCAGCCTGTCACTTTAGCGGAGATATCGGCCGTGCGTGGTGTGGATGCCTCTCATTCCTTGAAAACGCTTCTATATAAAAAGCTGGTCAAGATCACCGGACGGAAGAAAAGCCCGGGCAAGCCTCTCATATACAGAACCACAGAGAAATTCCTTCAGCACTTCGGGTTGAACGAGCTGAAAGATCTGCCTACGCAGGAAGAGATCTCCAAGATCCTGGATGAGGAAAAAGTGAAATAGGGGATATTCTATAAAGGAATTCCCTTTTCCCTGTTCTATTTGTCTTGAAATCACTCCTCCCTGTTAATAAAGGTAAGAATGCCTCTTTTATAACACCCAGTTATAAAAACAGGAGAAAATCGCTTTTTTTATAACTCACAGTTATAAAACTGAAGAGATATTCACAATTTTCTGCTACCGCAGGTCTCGACCCTCTTGTTTCTGTGTCATCCCTAATCATAAAATCACTCAAAAACGGTCTAAGTTAAGATTTTACCTATATTTAGAATTGACAAAGAACTATGAGTCGGTTAGTATAAATCTTTCTTTTCTTGGTGAAAAATGGAAATTATAATCGCAAAAAAATCCGGTCTTTGTTATGGCGTCAAACGCGCTTTGCGCATTGCCCGGGAGATACGGGAAAAGAAACAGGGGAAGGTGGCTACTCTTGGAGATTTGATCCATAATCCCCAGGTCATTGCGGATCTGGAAGAGGAGGAGGTGTATTCTCTCCAGAAGCCTTCCGAGGTCGACAAGGGGACGGTCATTATACGAAGCCATGGGGTGTCTCCGGATATTTACCAAGAGCTCGAGCAGAAAAAGATCGCAGTCGTCGATGCCACCTGTCCCATAGTAAAAAAGATACAACAAAGAGTGGAGGCTCTTGCTAAAAAGGGAATCGAAGTGATCATAGTCGGGAACAGGGTTCACCCGGAATCCAAAGGACTGATCGGCTACAGTCTTGGGAAGGGTATCATCATCGAAACTCATGAGCAGGCAATCCATCTTCCTCATAAAAAGAAAAGAGCTGTTCTGGCCCAGTCCACTCAAGACCTGGATGTCTTTCAAAGGGTGGTGACTGCTCTTATCACCCGGACCGAAGAACTCCAAGTGTTCAACACGATCTGCCAGTCCACTCAAACTCGGCAAAGATTTACATCAGAACTGGCGTCCGAGGTGGATACTCTTTTCATCATCGGGGGAAAAAACAGCTCCAATACGAACAAGCTCTACCAGATCTCGAAAAAAATCCTTCCCAATACTTATTTTGTTGAGAAGGCTGAGAATATTACGCCTCAGATGATACAGGGAGCAAAGAAGATCGGGATTTCAGGCGGAGCCTCTACTCCTCCAGAGGCCATTCGAGAAGCTGCCGTGAGAATCAATATCTGCTTAAAAACTACCATTCCAAGGGAGAAAGATGTCCAATGTCAGAGCTAAAGAAAAACCAAGAAAAAGACGAGAAATTATCCTCGAAAGACTACGAGAACCTTCTTGACCAGTACCAGTTTAGTTCCCAGGAAATGAAGCCAGGAAGCTTGATCAAAGGACGCGTCGTCAGGATCACATCCGAACATGTCCTTGTGGATGTTGGTTACAAATCGGAGGGTATCATTCCTCTCGGGGATTTCACAGATCCGGAGGTAAGGGAGAGCCTGGCTCCCGGAGTCGAGGTGGAAGCCATCCTTGAGAGGGGAGACAGGAGGGAAGGTTATCTTATTCTCTCAAAGAAGAGAGCCACGAGCATGCGGGCCATTAAAAACCTGGAAACAGCATTCCAGAACAACAGCTGGATCATCGGGAAGGTGCAAGAAAAAATAAGAAATGGGTATGTTGTCGATGTAGGGATACAAACATTCATGCCCGACTCTCATGCCGACATGAAAATAGTCAAGGATCCGAAACAGCTCCTGGGAAACCGGTATAAATTTAAAGTCCTCAAGTTCGACGCCAAAAGCGAAAACGCTGTCCTTTCAAGAAAGAATTATTTGATGGATGAACAGGAAAAAAAGAGACAGCAGGTGTTCAGCCAGATCCAACGGGGAATGAAAGTCAAAGGCACGGTGAGAACCCTTACCAATTTCGGTGCTTTCGTTGATATCGGAGGCGTGGAGGGGCTGTTGCATATCTCGGATATGTCATGGGGAAAGCTCAATCATCCTTCAGAAGTTTTTGTCAGCGGGCAGGAGATCGAAGTACTTATCCTTGATTTTGATAAAAAAGAGGACCGTATTTCTCTGGGTTATAAACAGATGACTCCCGATCCATGGAAAGACATCGATGTGAAGTACATGCCAGGTCAAAAGGTCGTCGGGAAAGTGGTCAGCCTGACAGATTTCGGTGCTTTTGTCGAGTTGGAGAAGGGAGTAGAGGGTCTGATTCATATTTCGGATCTGACCTGGTCTCGGAAACCTGTGCATCCGAAAAAAGTGCTTTCGCCCGGGGAAGAAGTCACTGTTTCCATCCTATCTGTTAAAACCGATACCAAGAGGATATCTCTCGGACTGAAACAGACCTCTCCTCATCCTCTTGAAGTGCTGAGGGGGATGTACAGCCCAGGTTCCCGTATCAAAGGCACCATTACCAGTATCACGGATTTTGGGGCTTTCATGAAGGTGGATGAAGATGTAGAAGGTCTCATCCATATCTCGGACATAAGCTGGAAAAAGATCAAGCATCCTTCGGACGTACTGAAAGCAGGTGAAGAGACGGAAGCTGTGATCCTGAATATTGATATAGAGAAACAAAAGCTTTCTCTCGGTATCAAACAGCTCCAGGGAGATATTTGGGAGGACTTTTTCCAGCGTCAAAAGAGCGGAGATCTGGTCAAAGTGAAGATCATCCGCATTGTGGATTTTGGAGTTTTTGTCGAGATCACTCCTGGGATCGAAGGAGTCGTTTTCCTCTCTGAATTAGATGAAAAGAGGATAGAAGATCCAGGCGAGCTCTTCAAAGTCGGGGATGAAAAACATGCAAAGATCTTGAAGATGAGCCAGAGTGACAAGAAACTGTCTTTGAGTTTCAAGCAGGCTCAACTCGATCTTCAAAAGATCGAATACCAGAAATACGCAAAAAGCCAGGACGGATCTTTGACCTTTGGAGATATCATGAGCGATCAGATCAAGAGTCTTGGTATTTCTAAAACAAAAAAAACAGAAAAGATAGACGATAAGGTTAAACCTGAGGAAGCGAAGGTGGAGGCCAAAAAAGAAAAGAAAACAGAGGAAAAACCAAAAGCGAAAGAAAAAAAAGGAACGAAAGAAGCAAAAGACGAAAAGAAAACCAAAAAAGCAGAGGAAAAAGAGGAAAAGAAAAAAACGGCTGAAACTCAAACCGTGAAAAGGGAAAAGATAGAGACAATAAAAGAACAGAAGGAGTCACAAAAGATAAAGAAAGAAGATAATAACAAAGAAACCAAAAAGGTGACAAAAAAAGAGACTCAAAAGGAGGGTAAGGATGATTAAAGTTGATATCATTAATAAGATCGCCAAGGAATTGAACATCACCAAACAAGATGCAGAATCAGGCGTCAATATGTTTTTTAAGACGATCAAAGGCGCTCTAAAAGAAGGCGAAGAGATTGAATTGCGGGGATTCGGGAGCTTCCGATTCAGGCAGCGCGATGCCCGGTCCGGCAGGAATCCTCGAACTGGAGAACCGGTCAATGTTCCTCCGAAAAAAGTGCTGTATTTCAAACCAAGCAGGTTGCTTAAAGATATGATCAATAAATAATGGAATATATCACGGCTCCCTGGCGGGAAAAGTATGTGAAGAATGTTTTCAAGATGAAAGGGTGTATTTTCTGCCGCGCATTGAAATTGAAAGATGACAGGAAAGCATTGATCCTCCATAGAGGCGAGCACAATTTCATCCTGCTCAATAAGTTTCCTTACACCCCAGGGCATTTAATGATCGCTCCTTTTTTGCATGTCGATTCGATCGAGAAAACGAAAAAGGATTCCACTGACGAACTGGCAGATTTTCTTAAATTGAGTCTTGGAGTGCTGCGCAAAGCTTACAATCCTCAAGGTTTCAACACGGGCATGAATATCGGACACAGTGCTGGAGCGGGTGTCACCTCCCATTATCATCTGCATATTGTCTGCCGGTGGAAAGGGGATTCGAACTTTATGCCGCTCATAGGAAAAACGAAAGTGGTTATGCAGGATCTAGACTCAAGCTACCAGACTTTATTACCGCTCTTTGAATCCAGAGGGACCGGGATGAATGTAAATATTTTAAAATCATGATCTAAAGAGGAAACCATGAATTTTGAACTTTCAGAAGAGCAGCAAATGCTGAGGGATATGATCAGGGAATTTGCCGAAAAAGAGGTTTCACCCCAGGCAAAATCTCTGGAAAAAAACCATGAATTCCCTACCCAGATCCTGACAAAACTAGCCGAGCTTGGTATCCTGGGGATGGCGATTCCTTCTGAGTTCGGGGGGATCAAAACCGATAACCTGTCCATCGTCCTTACCATAGAGGAATTGAGCCGGGCCATGCCGTCCCTGGCCGTTATCGTAAGTGTCCATTGCTCTCTCTTTTGTTATCCTATCCTGCGGTTTGGCTCCCAAGCGATTAAAGAAAAGTATCTCCCTCCGGCTGCTAAAGGAGCAATCCTCGGGGCATTCAGTCTGACCGAACCAGGCGCAGGCTCGGATGTGACCGGAATAAAGACTAAGGCTGTGAAAAAGGATGACTATTACATATTGAATGGAACCAAAGCCTGGGTGACAGGGGGAGGAAATGCAGATGCTGTTCTTGTTCTCGCCCAGAGCGAGATGGAGGGCAGGAATAAACTGAGTGCCTTTGTTGTCGAGAAGACGTTTCCCGGGTATCATGTCTCAAAAATTGAGGACAAGATGGGCTTGAACGCGTCCCGGACAGTAGAATTGGTGTTTGAAAACTGCCAAGTTCCAGCCGAGAATCTTCTCGGCGAAGAAGGCAATGGGATCAAGATCGCTCTTCACTGTCTGGATGGTTCCCGTGTCGGGATTGCGGCTCAATCCGTCGGTTTATCCCAAAAGGCCCTGGATGAAGCCGTGAAATATGCCAAGCAAAGGGAGGCCTTCGGAGAGACGATCTCCAGTTTTCAGGCCATCCAGTTCATGCTGGCAGATATTGGGACACAACTGGAAGCCAGCCGCTATCTCACCTATCATGCAGCGGATCTATATGATCGAGGAAAACCGTTCACTAAAGAAGCAGCCATGGCAAAACTGTATGCATCAGAAGCTGCAAACAGGATCGTTTATCAGGCTCTGCAGGTCCATGGAGGGTATGGTTATTCCAAAGAATTTGTCATCGAACAGCTGTACCGGGATGCCCGTGTTCTATCCATTTACGAAGGGACCTCTGAGATCCAGCGCATGGTGATCGCCAGGGAACTCCTGAAAGATAGTTGATGCATGAGTTGGTGGAGGAAAGTCTGTTATCGGTCGGCCAGACATTCTGAATGATCCAGAGATTAACACCGAAGAAGAATGAAAACTTTTACTTGAGGGAATGAAATGCTGAAATCAATGCGAAAAAACTTAAAATCATTGGCCCCGATTCTGTGGTTCGTGGTCATCGCTTTTATCATCTCCATTTTTGCCGTTTGGGGAGGTTCCGGCCGTTTGGGCGAAGGAAAGGGAATGGATGTCTTAGCGACAGTTGGCAGGGATAAAATTTCAGTAGATCTCTATTATGATACCATTCGTCAGAGGATCGAATCACTTAAAGAGCAATATAAGGAGCTGGATGCCGGTTTTATCCAGCAGCTGAACATTCCTCTGCAAACTTTGGAGCAGCTCATTCAGAGGTCTCTTATTCGCCAGAAGGCCGATCAATTGGGTATCAAAGCATCTGACAGTGAAGTCAGAGAAAAGATCATTAGTTATCCCGTTTTCCAGCAGGATGGAAAATTTGTCGGATTTGAAAAATATGAGCAGATCTTGAACTGGAACCGGATCTCTGTGGTTGATTTTGAAAATGCACTGAAAGAAGAGATCATCATGGAGAAAGTCATAAAAGCGGTCACGGTTGGAGCTGTGGCTACGGAAGAAGAAGTATGGGAAAATTACAAGAACAGAACTGAAAGTGTTCGAATGGAATATCTTATCCTTGAATCTGAAAATATGACAGTGGAGGCACAGCCTGGAGATGAAGAGATCCGGCAGTATTTTGAATCGAAAAAGAATGATTATAAGGTTCTCGAAAAGCGGGAAGGACTCTATGTCTTTTTTAAAACCGATGACTTGAAGGATCTTGTAGCTTTCACAGATAAAGAGATCGAGAATTATTATAAAGAGAATCTGTCTCAATTCAGGGAGCCGGAACAGATCAGAGTCAGCCGCATCTTTTTAACCCTGACAGGACAGGAAAGAGAAGCGGTCAGAACACAAGGAGATCAGATCCTGGAAAGAGCTAAAAGGGGAGAAGACTTCGGAGAATTAGCTCTTGTTTATTCGATGGATGACAAAGCTGAAAATAGAGGAGACTGGGGGCTGTATGATTGGAGAAGTCTTTCTTCCGAGGAACAGGATGTGATCCAAAAAATGGAAAAAGATGAAGTCTCTTCTTTGATGGAAATGGATGAGGGAATGTCAATCCTCAAGGTGACCGATAGGGTGCCTGAGGTCACGAGAAGCATGGATGAGGTCAGAGAAAGGATCGTTTCCATTTTGACCGAACAAAAAGGCCGCCAAATGGCTGAAGACAGGGTGAGCAAGCTGGAAAAAGCTGCACGAAAGAGCAAAGACCTGAAAAGCACAGCGCAGGAACTCGGATACTCCGCTCAAGCAACGGGCCTTCTTGCGGATGGAGATTCCTTGGATGATATCGATCCCTCCGGTTCCTTCAGCCGGAATCTTTTCGGATTGGAGATGGATGATGTTTCCTCTCCGATCTATACCTACAGAGGTGTGGGGGTCATTCAGCTGAAGAAGATCGAAGATCCCAGGCCAGCTGCATTCGAAGATGTTAAAGAACAAGTCAAGGAAGAAGTTCTAAAAGAAAAGCAAAAGGAAAAAGCGTTCAAGAGAATGAAACAGGCGAGAAGAGAGTTTCAGTCAGGAGATGTGGAGCGCGTGGCAGAAAAGTACGAACTTGAGGTCAAAACATCCGAGGAACATATCCGGGGTCAGTACCTTTATGTGATCGGCGAGAACAGTGAGGTGGACCGGTTGGCTTTTACCATACCTCTGAACCAGGTAAGCGAACCGATCGCATTTGAATCTGGATATGCCTTGATCAAAATATTGGCCCGTAAAATTGTGGGGCTGGATGATTTCAAGCTGATCGTAAACGAAGAAACAGAAAAATATATTGAAGAAAAGAAGAATAAGTTTTTTCAATCCTATTTGGTCGAGTTGAGAGAAAAAAAGGGAGTGAAGATCAAATACAATCTTTTCCAAAAGATCAATGCAGATATCCTCTCCTCATTCAGCGGAGAAGAATAATATTTAGGAATTTATCCCCGGAATGCCGATTCCCGGGGACCGGGATCCTGCCAGGAGTCGAACATGGATAAACTCTATCAAGCCGCGGAAAAGGCCGTCATCCAGTCTCTTTCCGTCAAGGAAGGGGAAAGCTATCTCCTTGTAACAGACAAGCAGAAATTAGAGATCGCAGAGGCCATGGCCTATTGGGCAAAAAGATCAGGTGCAGAGACCACAACATATCTGATGACAGAGACCCTCAGACCCATAGACAAACCTACAGAACTGTTCAAAAAGTTGATCGCAAGCGCTTCGGTCGTGACCTATATGCTGGATGCCAGGATCGAAGAAAAACCGTTCCGGGGATATATGGTCAAGGCTGGAACAGAAAACAGCCGTATTTGTATGATGCCCGGGCTGACCCGTGAGATGATGGAACGCTTGGTGAATATCGATTATAAAGAGTTGGATGCGTTTACCAAGAAGGTGATCGCACTCATGCAGGACGCGGATGATGTGGTCATCGAGAATCCTGAAGGAACTCGTATATCCTTCAGTGTCAAGGAACGTTCCTGGAAAAATGATAATGGGGATATCAGTCGATCCGGTATGCACGGCAACCTTCCTGCAGGGGAATGTTTTACTGCTCCCGTCGAGGAGTCATTTTCTGGAAAGCTCGTTATCAGCCTGATCGATGACAAGATGGGGCGGGGTGAGATGCAGTTTGAAAAAGGGAAACTCGTCGCGTTCGAAGGAAGCGGGATCTCAGAAGTGATGCGGAATATCGGAGAGGATGAGACCGGAAAGATCATCGGTGAGTTCGGCATAGGAACGAATCCCGGAGCAAGGATCTGCCCAAACATGCTTGAAGCTGAAAAGGCTTTCGGCACAGTTCACTTTGCCATCGGTGACTCCTACGGCTTAGGACAGAATTCCAGCGCTCATCATTATGACGCCCTTGTCAGCCAAGTGACGATCACGGTTGGCGGAAAGACCATAGCCAAGGATGGCAAATTTTTGATATGAAGAGAAACTCAGTTTGAGATTTTCTCATAATTTCAGTTGTGCTTTTCCGTGGATCTCATAAAAGAATAATGTCATGGATGCCTTCGATGTGACATCAAAAGCGATTGAATTAGAAGGAAGATTTCAAGATGTTACACCTTAATTAGCCATGTCTTCACTGTCGGATCTTAAAAAAATAAAATGATGATCCTATCCTCCCAAGAGTTAGGCCATACGAATCAGTTGCAGAGAGGCCGCGGGGATATCTCCAAGATGGCGGAACTTGCAGAAGACATCAAAATGTCGGCAACTGAGATCGAAGAAGGAGTAAGGATGACGGATGCTCTCATAGATGCGGTTAAGAACAGGCGGATCGGGATCAGCCAAGCATTAAAAAGGATGGGTGTGCTGGGATCTAAATATGAAAGCGTGTACCCAAAATCATTCTTGAGCTGAAGTATGAATTGTTGAAAGAGATATTCCGAGCCCTGGACGCAGATGACAGGAGCCATTTTCTGAGGCTCAAAGAGATCTTATCGAAATGGACGGTATCATCCTTGTGATATCTTTCTGAATGAAGAGAAAAATCTTCAAGAATTAGACGTGCCCATCAACTCCTTGACCATGTCGATCACCCTTTTTTCCATGGCTTCTGTGAATTTCTTGAATGTCATCTTTTCGTCTTTGGAAAGATAATCCGTCACGAACATGGGCTCACCGATTTTGATATGCACGCGTCCCGGGATGAACATGGGCCTTTGGGTCCCGTACAGGGCCACTGGTGTGATGGGAACCTTGATCCCTTTTTCTTTGTAGAGGTTATAGGAGATGATAGATACTCCCTGCCGGAAAGGATGGACATGGGGAAAGGGATCGTTTTTCATGATGCGTCCGTGGCCCTGAAGGGCGATGATCGCCCGTCCCTTAGCCACATATTCCTGGCATTTCTGAATGGCCAGTCTTTTCTGGTGCGCCAGATCGACCGGGATCGTTCCCACTCTTCCGATGTTATTGGTGACAAAGTTCACCAGCATGACCTTTATGGGATGGAGCAAGTAATAGATGCCGAGGCCCAAATTTTTCATATGCCGCTTCAAGTGCCTCCGGATGAGTTCGTTGAATTCTTCCTTGTCGAAGAGCTCGTAATTGGCCGTGAAGAAGATAGGCCGAGGTATGGTCCTTAGGAGGGTGGCCACATCCTGAAATGCGCCTATATGATTTCCGACAATGATGTTTCCGCCTTCACTGATGATGTTCTGCTTTCCTTTGACCTGAATTCTTTTTCCGAAAAGCCCTATTCCTGTGAGAAAACGGATGGAGGGCATAAAATTCTGAAATTCTTCTTCATAGCTTGTCATTATCACGGCCTTTTGAGGAATTCTATTTTAGCGAATTTCACAAAAAAATGGAATATGCGGGGGCAGGCATTTTATTTATCTTTTGCTCTCCTTGTCTTTTTATATCTCCCTTTTTATAATACATTCAATTTAAAGATGATGATTGCGGTCCCGGAGGTCTAAATGATCACATTATTGAAAAACGCTGATGTCTATGCCCCCGAGCATTTGGGGAAAAAAGATGTTCTGATCGCTGATTCCCGGATTGCGGTTGTCGCCGATCCAGGCGAGGTCACCATGTCAGGCCTTAAAGTGGAAAGTGTCGATGCTTCCGGGAAGATGGCGATCCCGGGTATCATTGACAGTCATGTCCATATTCTTGGTGGAGGAGGGGAAGGAGGGCCTTCGACCCGGGCTCCTGAGATCACGGTAGAAGATATTATCTCCAGCGGTGTTACCACGGTCATCGGCTGTTTGGGGACCGATGGGACTACCCGGCACATGGAATCCCTTTTAGCTAAAGCGAACGGCCTTGAGGTGGAGGGCGTCAACACATACATTTTCTCTGGTTCCTATGAGTTGCCTGTTAAGACTTTAACAGGGTGTGTCCGATCTGATCTCATTCTCATCCATAAAGTTATCGGAGCAGGTGAGATCGCTGTTTCCGACCACCGCTCGGCCCAGCCTTCGTTCGCTGATTTTGCCAAACTGGCAGCAGAGTGCCGAGTCGGGGGAATGCTTGGCGGGAAAGCCGGTATTCTTCACTGCCATCTCGGGAGCGGACCTCGAAGGTTGGAGATGCTGCACAGGCTGGTGGATGAGACAGAGATCCCGGTGACCCAGATCATCCCAACCCATATCAACCGGAACCGGGAGTTGCTGGAGGATTCTGTCGGATTCCTTGATAAGGGAGGATATGTAGACCTAACCGCTGACCTCGATCCCGCTCAAGATAAAGAGCTCATCAGCATTGCCTCCTGCGTCATGTTTTATAAAGAGAAAAAGGCTCCCCTGGACCGGATCACCGTCAGTTCGGACGGAAATGGAAGCATCCCTTCCTTTGATGACAAGGGAATCCTTATTGGCTTGACGGTAGCCAGCCAGAAAAGTCTCCTTGCCAATTTTCAGTATGTTGTTAAGAACAAAGTGTTAGAAATAGAGGAGACGATCAAATTGTTTGCAACAACGCCTGCGGATTTTTATGGATTGGAAAGAAAAGGCCGGATAAAAATGGGAATGGATGCGGATATCATCCTGTTGGATGAAGACCTTGCTTTGACCGATTCTTTTATCAGGGGCAAAAGGTTGATGGCAGAAAAAAAGATTCTGGTCCGGGGAACCTTCAGCAAGGAATAAAAGGTGAGCTGACAATGACGGAAAAAGAGAAATCCACCCATCCAAAGACCAGGAAGCCCCATTTGATCGTAGCTTTGATCCCTCTTGTCTCCATGGGGATTCTTTTGGGTGTGGGGTATGGCGTCTATCAGATACGGCCCCAGGTCCTTTTGATCGCGGCCGCTTTTCTTACGGGCTGTTTGGGGATCATCCTGCGTTTCAAATGGCGGGATATGGAAGAAGGGATCGTGGACTCCATCCATAAAGCCATGCCGGCCATCCTGATCATGCTCTGTGTCGGTGTTCTCATCGGGTCCTGGATCGCCTGCGGGACCATCCCCATGGTCATCTTTTACGGCTTGAAGCTCATTTCTCCGAAATTTTTTCTGGTCACTGCTTGTTTTGTCTGTTCAGTGACATCTCTGGCGACCGGGACATCCTGGGGGACCATAGGAACACTCGGTGTGGCTTTTATGGGGATCGCCATGGGCCTGGGGATCCCTCTCGGTCCGGCCGCTGGAGCGATCGTGGCTGGAGCATACTTCGGGGATAAGATGTCTCCGTTCTCCGATGTGACCAACCTGGCGCCTGTGGCCGCCGGGTCGAATCTGTTCGACCATATCAAACACATGATGTGGTCTGCGGCTCCGGCCTGGTTTATCGGATTGTTCGTTTACTTCCTGGTCGGACTACGATACGGAGGGAAAATAGTTGAGTCTAAAGATGTGACGATCATTACCGAGACCCTCAAAGGAAGCTTTCGTTTCAACATCTTCCTGCTCCTTCCCATGGTCGTTGTTTTTTATTTTGCCGCTACCAAGAAACCGACGATACCCGGAATGCTGTTGTCTTCTTTTGTCGCGGGTATCTTGGCAGTTGTGTTCCAGGGGGCGACGGTCCCTGAGGTGGCGGCGGCCATGAACACGGGATTCCAAGCGAATACCGGAGTAGTCCTGGTTGACCAGCTCATTTCACGCGGTGGGCTGATGAGCATGATGGAGACGCAGCTGGTGGCTTTCACTGCCTTCAGCTTTGGAGGAATCATGCAGAGGACGGGTATGCTTGCGGTCGTGCTGGATGCGGTCATGAGATTCGTCAATAAGGTATGGAGCATTGTGCTGACAACGATCATCTCATGCATCGTGACTGCGCTTGTGACTGGAAGTTCCTACCTGTCGATGATCATTCCGGGTGAACTCCTCGCCCCGGTCTACAAGAAGAAAAACCTGGCGGCCAAGAACCTTTCCCGGATCATCGAGGAAAGCGGAGCTATCATAGTTCCTTTGATCCCCTGGAGCATGGCCGGCGTCTATATCACCGGCACCCTTGGTGTTCCCACCTTCTCTTATTTGATTTGGGCAATCATGAACTATGTTGCGGTCATCATCCTGGCTGTATTCGGGTTCACCAATTTCACCATGGCCCCCAAGATTCGGGATGATGAAACCCAGATCGGTTCATAGGGGACCTTCCCCATTGATTAGAAAAGATTTTTTTGTTAAATTTTTCACATGGCAAAAAAAACAGAGGATGAAAAAGTTTTTGGATTGGAATGCCCTGTCTGTCATTCAACCCTGTGGATCGATCCCATGACAAAAAAAATAGTCAAATCCGAGAAAGCCAAGAAAAAGACGGGATCTCTTGATGATCTACTGATGAAAGAGAAAGAACGGAAGGGCGAATTCGACCGGAAATTCGAAGCCACAGCAGAGCTGGAGAAGGAAAAGAAAAAGAAAGCGCAGGAAAAATTCCTAAAAGCTTTTGACAATATTGATTCCAACGAAGAACAATAAATTGGGGACAGTCCTATTTTTTAATCTATTTAGAATTCTTTCCAATAATTAAACATTAAGGCCTATTTTCTCTTTATCTCTTTGGTCAACATTTTTGAAAAAAATAGGATCGTCCCCAATTTTGTTTATTCTTTCTGTCTGCTGTTCTTCGGGGTTTGGATGTTGTGTTTTTTCATCAGCTTGAACAGTCCTTGGCGGCTGAGGCCCAGATCTTCTGCTGTTTTCATCCGGTGGAAATTGCATCGGAGCAGAGCTTCCCGGATATATGTCTTCTCGAAAGCCGCTTTAGCCTGAAAAAAATCCCTAGGTATAGACATTCTGCTGTCTTGGGAAGGATTGACTCTTGAAGAGAGAAGGTCTTCATGGATGATATTGTCATTTTCAGAAAGGATCAGGATCCTCTGGATCTCGTTCTGAAGCTCACGGACATTTCCTGGCCAGGAATACCCCATCATCAGCTTGAGAGCCGTGGGAGTGAAATGGGCTTTCGGCCGGTTCATGGCCAGGCAGTATTTATCTGTGAAATGTTCGAGGAGAAAGAGAAGATCTTCTTTTCTTTCTCTGAGGGGAGGGACTTCAATGGAAATGATCTTGATGCGGTAATACAAGTCTTCTCTGAATCGGCCGTTTTCCACTTCCTTTTCAATGTCTTTGTTGGTGGCGCTGATAAACCGGACATCTGCCTGTCGGAAACGATTTTCTCCTATTCTGCGGATCTCCTTTTCTTGTAAAAGCCTGAGAAGTTTGGATTGAAGAGGAAAAGAGAGATCTCCGATCTCATCCAGGAAAAAAGTCCCTCCCTGAGCCTCTTCGATGAGTCCCGGTTTGCTCCTGACCGCACCTGTAAAAGCGCCGCGGGCAAATCCGAACAGCTCGCTCTCAAGGAGAAAATCCGGGATCGCTCCACAGTTAAGGGAAATAAAACGATGGAGACATCTGTGGCCGGATGTATGGATCGTCTGCGCCACGAGTTCTTTGCCGGTGCCGCTTTCTCCGGAGATGAAAACAGGGACTTCGGCATCCTTCACGCGTTCGATCATCTGCATGATCTTGGATAAAGCCTGGCTTTTTCCGAGAAGGGAAGATTCATTTGCTTGCGTCAGGTCTTCGGTTTTTAGAAAATCATTCATTGGGGCTCTGGATATTCTAATAATGTGAACGCAAGCTCCTGAATCATATTCTCACGGATACGGGGGAAACAGAGAATTGCTAGCAATAAAAAGAAGATGACTCGAATTATTTTTTTTTGATTTTTTTCAAGGATTTGATCTTTTCTCCCACTTCCCTGAAGTTCGGACTCTGGACCTGGACATCCTGGAAGAATTTAAGAGCCTCATCCCCCTTGTCCATATCTGCATACAGATCAGCCATCTCATATTTTAGGGCTATGGAGGGTTTTGAGCCTTCATCTGCCAACTCCAGGGCCTTTTGAGCCCATGTCAAGGATTCAGGAAGATCTTTTTTCTTTCTATAGCAGCGACTTATCAGGCTGAAACAATCGAGCCTGTAAAATTCGTCTTCCGCAGCCAGATTGAATTCTTCTATGGCTTCATCCAGTAGATCTTGTTCTAAAAAAGCGATACCGAGGTTGAAACGGCTTTCATAATTGTCCTTTTCGATCTTTTTATCGACTGACTTCCGGAATTCAGAAACGATCTCACGGAGTCCTTTTTCAGCTGCTGAAGTGCTTCCTCTTTCCTGTTGGAGTGTAATGTCCGTAATAACCTTCAATTCCTCTTTGACAGTGTCAGAGAGATCGAGGTAGATCCTTTCCGCTTCCCCAGGAACGGCAAAAGGCATGATGTCCGTGCCAGCGAAAATCTCTGCGGATGTATATTTTTTTTCTTTCTGGTCATCGAGAAGAGTTTCCTTTTCTTCGACCTGTTTTTCCATTAGGAGTTCGTTTTCACGTGCCGCTGCTTCTTCTACCCGGTCGAGAATGTCATCTTCTGAAAATTCTTTCGCATGCTGGCTCAATTCGATCATTTTCTGGTTCACACGAGGATCATCTGGATGAGAAAGTTTTAATTGGTCTAAGATTCTTTCAGCATTCCTGATCAATCCCTGTTCGATATATAGGTCGATCTTTGCCAGAGTTGTTTCGAAGTTTTCCTCTTTTTTTTCTAGCGGAGCCGGCTCCTTTGATGGGAGGCCCAGTTCCTTCAGAAGTTGTGCGTGCTTGGCCAGAAGTACTTTGTCTTCCGGCACTATCTTGATAAGCTGATCGATGATAAACAGAGATTGGTCTCTTAAGTTCATGTTCAAGTATTCTGTCAACAGGACTTTATAGGTGATTTCCAGATGATTTTTCTGTTTTCTTTTTTCATAGATCGAGGCCAGTTTTTCCAGGGACAGAAGATGATTCTTCTTGGCACGAAGGATCAATCCGACGAGGCCGATCGCTTTATTGTCTTTTCTTTGCTTTAAAAAATGATCGATGATCGGCTCATATGTCTTGTAGGCTTTGTCATAATGCTTGTTGTGGATATAGACTTTTCCAACACGCACTCTGGCTTTAAGATCATTTGGGCGGAGGGAGAGGATTTTAGAGAACGTTTTCAAAGACTCTTCAGCCTGGTTGTCCTCCCGCTGAAGGTCTCCAAGCAGATATAGCGCTTGGAGGTTGTCCTTGTCTTTTTTGAGAATCTCTTCGACAAGCTCTAATGCCTGCTTTGTTCTGTTTGTTTGGGTTAACAGGGTGATGTTGTTAGAGAGAGTCCTGAAATCCTCTTCCTTTAGTTGCCGAGCCCTGTCCAGCAGTTTTTCGGCGTTTTCGAAGTCTTCAGCTCGGAGGTAAAGCTCGATGACCTTGTTCAACTCTTCAGTCGCATTTTCGGTTTCTTCAAGCTGTTCATACAGGTCTGCCAGAGAAAGGCGCGAGGAAATGTCATTGGGAGCGATCTCAAGGAGCTCTTTATAATGACGGATGGCTTCTTGAGGCTTGTTTTGTTTGACTAGGAGTTGAGTCAGGCTGGTGAGAGCTGATTTTGCTTCTGAGGTTAGACCGCGATCGCGATAAAGGACAGCAAGTTTGCTTATGATCTCGGTGTTTTCAGGAGACAGGTTTGTAATTCTTTTGTTGATGGCGATGCATTTGGAGTAGATGCCTTTTTGTTCGTAATATTCAGCGATCTTCTTAAATTCCCCTATTGCACTTTTCTTGTCACCTGCTTTTATGTAAAGATCGCCGATGATGTTCTTGATCTGATAATCTTGCTCTTCTCCGGTTAGAAGTTTTTGATAGGCGTGGATAGCTTCTCCGAATTTTCCCCTTTTTATAAATTTTTCTGCTTGAAGTTCGATTTTTTGTCTGTTCATGTTTCTGTCAGGTTTTCTTGTTCTTAGTAAGATTGAACGATTGTCTGTGCAGAGGAGAGGGGCCAAGGTCCTCAAGAGCTGTAAAATGAGATTCGGTCCCGTATCCTTTGTTTTCGGCCAAGGAATATCCCTGATAAACAGCATCCAGGCTTTTCATCATTTCATCCCTGTAGACTTTGGCAATGATAGATGCGGCTGCGATCGTTCCGCTTTTTTGGTCTCCTTGAGGGATTCCCATCTGCGGGCAGTTTTCATAATCGATGCAGAATCCATCAACCAAGATAAAATCGGGTTCCTCAGTCATATTCTGTACAGCCCGATGCATGGCTGCAAGAGAAGCGGCATGGATGTTGCTTTGGTCGATTTCAGTATGATCGGCGATCCCTATTCCGATAGATCGAGCATGCTTTCTGATCAGATCAGCAAGTTTTTCTCTTTTTAAATGGGACATGGTTTTTGAATCATGGAGTTCTTCGATCCATTTGGAATCATTATTTTGAATGAGAGAGGCGGAGAATTCCACACAAGCTGCGACGACAGGTCCGAAGAGCGCCCCCCGTCCAACTTCATCCACTCCGGCTATAGTGGTGTAGCCCTGGGAAAGTATTTTTTTTTCAATATGAAAGTCCGCCATCGGTTATTGAGTATATTATACAAAAATGAAGAGAAAGGAAGTAGTTTTTTTCGAACTTCAAAGGGATTAGAAAAAATGACAAGGATGAAACTGGAAATAGAGGATTACCGGGTGGCTACTTGATTTCTTTGAGGCGGGCCGCTTTCCCTTTCAGTTTTCTCAGAAAATACAGTTTAGACCTGCGGACTTTACCTTGCCTGATGACTTCGACCTTTTTCACTATTTTCGAATGGATTGGGAACACTCTTTCAATACCGATCCCGAAGGAGATCTTTCGGACGGTGAATGTTGCTCCTGTCCCGCTTCCTTTTTTTGCGATCACTGTTCCGCGGAAGAGCTGGATCCTTTGCTTGTCCCCTTCTCGTATAACAACATGAACAGTGACTGTATCGCCAATCCTGAATGTGTCTGGATTTTCCTTCAGGTCCTTTTGTTCGACAATATTAATGAGATTCATCGTTCTTTCCTTTCTTCAAAAACTCGGATCGTTGAGATCATGTTTCAACTCTCTTGAGAAGACTTCTTTTTTATCAGATCTGGTCTGTTCATCCGGGTCTTCTCTATCGCTTTTTTTCTTCGCCAAGATTCAATCTGTTCGTGGTTGCCAGAAAAAAGGACATCTGGCACCTTGTGTCCCTGATATTCACGGGGTCTTGTGTAGTGGGGGTGATCAAGGATTCCTTTGGAAAAAGAATCCTGCCGAACGGATCTTTCATTCCCAACAACCGAGGGAACATAACGGGAAACCGCATCCACTATGATCACGGCTGCTGGTTCCCCTCCAGTGAGGATGTAATCCCCAATGGAGATCTCTTCGGTTACTAGATGATCTGCCACTCTTTCATCGACTCCTTCGTACCGGCCGCATATCAGTATGATCTGAGAATGATCGGCCATATCCTCTGCCATGGCTGTCTGGAATCTCTTCCCTTGAGGGGAGAGAAGAAACACAGGAGTTTCCAACTTCTCTCTGATCTCTTTGACAGCCTGGAAAATGGGCTCTGGCTTCAGCACCATCCCCTGGTCTCCTCCAAAGGGACGGTCATCGACCTGACGGTGTTTATCCGAGGTGTAATCCCTCAAATTATGGATAAATACCTGGATCAAATCCCTTTCCAGGGCTTTGTTTATGATCCCTCCTGAAAAAACACCTGTGAACATCTCAGGAAAGATGGTAATTATATCAAATCTCATTGAGCTCTAAAAGACCTTCGGGTGGAACGATGATGATCTCTTTCTTATCCAGATTGACTTCCTGGCAGATCTCTGACGAAAAAGGAATGAGAATCTCCTTTTTGCCATCTTCGATCACGAGGATATCATTCTCCTTGATGACCAGAATATCTTTCACGCGTCCGATCTTACGGCCGTCCTTGGTATAAATGAAACAGCCGGTGACCTGGTGAATATAAAAAGAATCTTTTTTTAAAGGATCAAGTTCTTTTTCGGGGAGGAAGATCTCTTTTCCAGCTAGTTCCTGAGCCTGATCTATAGAACGTATGCCCTTGAACTGGACGATATTGTCTTTTTTTTGAGGTCTAAAAGATTCGACCTGTAACTCTCTATACCCCCTGGTTCCGCTTATAAAGAATCTTGAAAAAAAAAGGCGTTTCCTCGGGCTTGTACCAAATGGTCAGCCTGAGTTCACCCTTTCTTCCGTGGCTTCTTTGGATCTTACCTATGCTTACCAAATTATCCTTTTTCGATGATCTCTAAATTGAATCTCCTTTTAAGTTTCATCCCAGCGGCACCCAATATAACTCTGATAGCTCTTGCTGTGCGTCCCTGTTTGCCGATGACTTTCCCCAGATCTTCAGGTGCAACTTTTAGTTCAAGGATTGTGGTTTGTTCTCCTTCTAACTGGGAAACATGAACCTTTTCGGGATTGTCCACTAATGCTTTTGCGATCATTTCAACGAGTTCCTGCACTGTAACCTCCTTTTTGGTTTGTTAATTGGACTGATTTTCTGATTTTTGTACCTTTTGAATTAAGGATTGAACTGTTTTTGATGCTTGAGCGCCCTTTTCCATCCAATAATTGGCCTTTTCTAGGTCAACCTTGATCTCGGGCGGCTCGGGGAGGGGATTATAATAGCCTATAATATCTTTGGCTTTGCTTTCTCTCGGCTTTCGAGAGTCAATCACAACGATTCGGTAGAAGGGTCTCTTTTTAGCTCCAAGTCTCATTAATCGTATTGACATCATTTTGTTTTCTCTTGTCTTTCAAATGTGAATGCTGATAATATCTAAAAATTATTCTTAAGTCAAATGACATTAATGAGTTGGAGGCAATGAAGACAGCATTTTCTTGAATTGCGGTTTTTTCATCATTTTCTTCATTTCGAAGAACTGTTTGAGCAGTTGATTGATCTCCGAGACCGGCCGACCGCTCCCTTTGGAAATACGGACTCGGCGGCTTCCGTTGATGATCTTGGGATTGTTCCTCTCTATTTCCGTCATCGAATTTATGATGGCTTCGAAGCGGACGATCTTTGAGTCATCCATATCTGTTTGAGAGAGATTCTTAAAGGGTCCTCCTTTTGGCAGATGGCTCATGAGCTGAGAAAAAGAACCCATTTTTTTCAATTGCTGGATCTGTTTCTGGAAATCGGCTAGAGAAAAGTCCTCCTTTATCATTTTCCGGGCCATCTCTTCTGCTTCTTTATGGTCTGTTTCCTCTTCGGCTTTTTCGATCAATGATATGACATCTCCCATGCCGAGGATCCGGGAAGCCATCCGGTCCGGATGAAAGACCTCTAGATGTTCTGCTTTTTCACCGATGCCAATAAACTTAATTGGTTTTCCAGTTATCGAGACGATCGACAATGCCGCCCCGCCCCGTGCATCTCCGTCAAGTTTGGTCAGGATCACGGATGTCAATCCGACTTTCTCCTCAAAGATCTGAGCACTTTTAACAGCATCCTGTCCGGTCATTGCATCTCCGACATAGATGACCTCTGCCGGCTGCAGAATATCTTTTACCATACAAAGCTCTTCCATCAGCTCATCATCCACATGAAGACGGCCGGCGGTGTCCACGATAAGAGGATTGTTCCCATGGCTTTTGGCAAATTTCTCAACTTCACCATATGCCTTTTGCGGATTTGCCGCCCATTTCTTGTCAAGTGCAAAAAATGGCAGCTTGAGCGACTCAGAGATCATCCTCAACTGGTCTTGGGCTGCCGGTCTTTTGAGATCGAACGAAACGAGGAGGGGTTTTTTCCGGGATTTCAACATCCATTTACCGAGCTTTCCGCAGGTCGTCGTTTTCCCTGATCCCTGAAGTCCGACGATCATGAATATGGTTGGAGGTGTGCTGGAAAAGATGAGTTTTTTTTCTTCATGTCCGAAAAGGGCGGTCAGCTCCTCCCGGATGATCTTTATCACCTGTTGGGCAGGCGACAGACTGAGGAGAACCTTTTCGTTCATAGCTTTGGGTTTGATCTTTTCTTCGAAGTCTTTGACGACTTTGTAGTTAACGTCAGCCTCAAGGAAAGCGAGCCGCATCATCCGGAGTGCTTCAGTCATGTTTTTTTCTGTGATCTTTCCCTCTCCTCGAAGGAATTTCATGGCTTTCTGGAGTCTTTCTGATAGTTGATCTAACATGATGTATCCCGGTTAAAACCTCGAGACTTATGCTAAGCGAAAACTCGAGAGAAATCAACCTGGGAGGCCGTTTTACTGGCGATGATCGGGAAAGGGCGATATAGAAATGTTCTTGCAGGACGGGTTGACATTTCTATCGAGTATGTTTAAGGTATATCTACATTTTTCGGAGAAAAACATTTAAAGGATGTCTATGAGATCAAAGGTCGATTACAAAGAGATCGCGAAACTGCTCGATATGATGGAAGAGAGGAATCTCTCGGAGTTTGAGTTGGAGATCGAAGGATTTAAGGTCCGTATCACCAAGAATCCAAAACGGGTTGTTTCTACTAAAGAGAATGATATTGAAATGCAAGATTCACCTATCGAGGAGAATTCTCAGATCGATTCGACCGATGAGGATGAGGGTACCAGCAGCAATAACCGGCATTATATCCGGTCTCCGATGATCGGCACTTTTTACCGTGCCCCGGATCCGAACTCTCCACCGTTTGTGGAGATCGGTGATAACGTAAAATCCAATCAGACCGTATGCATCATTGAAGCTATGAAATTGATGAACGAGATCGAAACTGAGATGGAAGGAACTGTCGAGAAAATATATATCGAGAGCGGAAAGCCTGTCGAATACGGGCAGAAGCTTTTTTTGATCAAATCTCAATGACCTTTAGATCATGTTTTCAAAGATCTTAGTTGCCAACCGTGGAGAAATCGCTCTCCGTATCATCCGTTCTGCCAAAGAATTGGGGATCAAGACTGTAGCGGTCTATTCTGAGGTGGACAGGACATCCCTTCATGCCATGGTTGCCGATGAGAAGCTCTGCATCGGACCTGCAAAGCCCATGGAAAGTTATCTGAATATCGCTGCGATCATGAGTGCCGCAGAGATTACAGGGGCGGATGCGATCCATCCCGGGTATGGATTTTTAGCTGAGAATCCGCGTCTTCCTGAGATATGTGAATCATCTGGGATCACTTTCATCGGCCCTCCCCCTCCTGTTATGCGATTATTCGGAGATAAGAACAAGGCCAGGCAGCAGGTAAAAAAAGCCAAGCTTCCTGTGATCCCAGGCAGTGACAAGATCGTTGTCGATCTGAATGAGGCCAAGCTGGTGGCAAAACAGATTGGTTTCCCGGTGATAATAAAAGCCTCTGCTGGGGGCGGCGGAAAGGGTATGAGGATCGCGAGGACCTCCTCCCAAGTAGAGGAGATGTTTCCCCTTGCTCAGAATGAAGCCAAATCCGCATTCGGGGATGACTCTCTTTACATAGAAAAACTGATCCAACCGGCCAGGCATATCGAAGTCCAGATCTTGGGAGACAAAAAAGGAAATGTTGTCGCTCTTGGGGAAAGAGAGTGTTCCATACAGAGAAAACATCAGAAACTTGTGGAGGAAAGCCCTTCGCCGGTTATCGATGAACGGATGAGGCGGCGGCTCATCAAAGCGGCCGAGGATGCTGCCCGCTATATCGGATATCAGAGCCTGGGAACCTTTGAATTTCTCGTTGACGAGCAAAAGAGATATTATTTCATGGAAGCCAATGCTCGTGTCCAGGTGGAACATCCTGTAACAGAAATGGTTTATAGCGTTGATCTGATCAGGGCTCAGATCATGGTAGCAGCTGGAGAAAAAGTTCCTTTTACCCATGACCAAAAATGCCAGGGCCACAGCATTGAATGCCGGATCAACGCAGAGGATGCGGAGACCTTCATTCCTTCTCCCGGGAAGATTGATTTTTTAGTGCTGCCAGGAGGTGAAGGAGTTAGAGTGGACTCAGCAGCGTATTGCGGCTGGGAGATACCGCCTGATTATGACTCGCTGGTGGCAAAGATCATTGTCAAGGCACCAACCAGAAACGAGGCGGTTAAAAAGATGTTGATGGCGTTGGAGATGACCACTTTTGTGGGAATAAGAACGAATATTCCTCTATTGATCAACATCATATCTCATTCTGATTTCATCCGGGGGGTTTACGATATCCAGTTCATGGAGAGATATCTGGCGAAAAAACAGACCAAGAAAAAAGCTTGATCTGGTTGATCTCGTTCTTTCAAAGAAGGGAACTTGGATCCTTAGTCTGTTTCGGGTGAATAGAATGTCACCATGAACTCGCCAGAATTATCTGGAGCCAGGAGTTCATTGATCCCGAGGAAAAAATGCCCTTCCAGGGGGATGATGATCGTGCTTTTTGAACCGATATAGAAATATTCTGTCTCTTCTATCCTCTTCACCTCTTCTGTTTCTTCATCCACCTCGATCGAGATCAATTTCACGATTTTCCCTATGAGAGCTCCGATGTTTCGGTCTCGCATCGGCTGCTGCACGGTCATCAAGGAGTATCCGTCCGGATCACAATAGGCCATCGGATTACCTTTCTGAAGAGAGATGCCGCCGTATGCCCGGAATCTGATCTCCTGCCCGAAGAAAACACTCAGCCCCGTGTCCGTCCAGTTCTCATTCGCTGGAACCGTTATTCTGTACACATGACGTGATTTCAGGATATCCAGTGTTGGCTCTTCAAAAACGATTTCTTTTGGTTCTTCTTCTATTTCCTCTTCTTGAGGAATAACTGTGAGGTTAGGAAGAAATAGCAGGATCATTATCAGAAGAAAATGGATAGAGGGTCTGAATTTGTGATCACGCATGATGATCGAGCACCTTTACCATCTGTTCATGGATCATTCCGTTCGATCCCAGGATCTCCAAGGAGTATATGCTGAACTCTCTGTTCTTGAAGTCAGAAACGCATCCGCCTGCCTCTGTAAGAATGAGGGTGCCGGCAGCTACGTCCCACGGATTGAGTTTCAATTCCCAAAATCCGTCGAAACGGCCGCAAGCGACGTAACACAGGTCGAGTGCAGCAGAGCCACACCGGCGGATGGCTTGCACGCGTGTTGCAAAGTTGACGAAATGATCGATATTATTGTTGCTGCTTTCACGAAGGTCATAGGGAAATCCGGTTGCTAAAAGGCTTTTGTCGAGTTCGCAGGTAGAGGAGACTCTGATTTTCTGCTTGTTGAGAAAGGCTCCTTTTCCCTTGATGGCCGTAAACCATTCTTCTCTCATGGGATCATAGACAAGTCCAAGAACCACTTTTCCTTTATTTTCCAGGGCAAGAGAAACGCAAAAGATCGGAAATCCGTGTGCAAAATTCGTAGTGCCGTCGATGGGATCTATTATCCATTTCAGGTCGGCTCCCTTCACTTCCGACAGGTCTTCTTCTGCCATGATGTCATGATCAGGAAATTTCCGTGTAATATGATCGATGATTATTTTTTGAGAAAGCTTGTCAAAATTGGTGACAAGATCCACATCTCCTTTGTATGTGATGGTCCGAGAAGAAGACATGTTGCTTTTCAACATATGACCGGCCTTCCTCGCGGTATCCTCGGCGATTTGTAAATGCTCTTCCCAGTCCATGTTCTCATATTACCAACTCTGCTTCAGCAGGTAAAGGGGACGTCCTCCAAAGGGACACCCTTCCATAAGATCCCTCTCATCTGCATCAATAAGGAATTGTTAGTAGAATCCTAT
>Ga0255055_10000227_pt1 | contig 43901 bp, 69 predicted proteins | sample JV7_2_27_MG_FD_188633 | JGI IMG/M metagenome (GOLD analysis project Ga0255055, IMG submission 188633) | Seawater microbial communities from Jervis Inlet, British Columbia, Canada - JV7_2_27 | ecosystem: Environmental > Aquatic > Marine > Inlet | place: Canada: British Columbia | collected... | reverse complement strand
TTCTGGCTCGGGTTCAGTAGGTTCTAGGTTAAAGTCAGCGTTTGATACAATAACGTAATCTTCCCAAACTACCGCAACAACATCTCCAACCTTTGAATTTATTCCATTACGAACAGAAGTACATCTGCCAAAATTATCTGTGTCAGAGGTTACGCTGATTAATTGGGCATTATCCACAGTTAACGTAACGTGTCCAGCCGACCCCATTTGCCAATGAACCTTAACTGGAATCCAAACCCCAGAAAGAACATTAGCTGGATTAGCTGAGTTTACTCCCATCCAAGTTGTTCCGCTTCGATAATTAAGCCTCCAGTGCAATGCACCGCTTGTATAATAAAGTCCAACCTGCCAAGAAGCATTTTCCCCAGAATATCCTCTTGCAATATCAAAGAGTTCTCCTTCGGAATCTGGTAAGTCACCAAATCGCACCCAGAACCCATGATATACATCGTCTAGTGGATTGATTTGAAGATAACTGTACTGATAATTGTAAGTGTCAGCATCAAACATCGCAGAATATGAACCATGTTTTGCATAAGTCGAATCAATAACTGGAATAGTGTTTGAAGTGTCCCATATTCCAGTCCACCCATCAAAGTTTCCCTCAAAACTGTCACTGTAGGGCAAAGCAGGGTTTATGATGGCTGCTTGTATTGGAACAAACAGTAATACCATTCCAACAATCGCCAATATTAAAGACCAAGTTAATAATTTCATGTCTTTTTCCCCTTTATGAAATAATTAAAACCACCAAATAATGAAATAGCTAGTCCAGCAAGTTGAATCCCCATTACACTCAAACTGAATGGAGTGTCTGGATCATCTGGTTTCTCAGTATAGAGGTCCATTGTATATGTTAAGTCTTGGATTGAAGCAGCCCCCGCAAAACTATAAACCTCATTGCCGTAATCGCTTGTGTATCCGTCATAATTTGCGCAGATAATATAATATCCAGTCCCAGTAAAGTAAATTTTACCCTCTGAGTCAGTTATGAACCGAAAATCTGCGGTGTCTGGAGGAGATTTTAGGCTACTAGCCGTAGCTCCATCCCAGAAATAAACGTCAGCACCCTCAATTCCATTTTCGTTCTCGTCAACAACATGAACAGTCAAGGTTCTGGGTAATGGTGTAGGAGGCTCAGGTAAAGCTCCTGGGGTTAATTCGACATAGAAGGTGTTTCCATCAGGTACAGTTCTAGCAGTAAATGGTGTACTCTTATAGGCACAGTCTGAGGTGGCCCTATTACTGGTATATCCATCAGCAACTATTCTGAAACTCATTTTACGGTTAGGAAGGATTGGGTGTTCATTGTCACCAAGAGCAGCGATTCCATATTGATCGGTATATCCAGTTGCACCAAAGAACCAATAATCATCTTCTCCGATAGTTTCTAGAAATGCCATCTGTTCTTCAATAGTAAGGTCCCCTAGTAAATCAAAGAAATTGTACGTGATAATAACTTGTGCGTTTGGTATTCCATCTCCAGTTACCGAATCGGTAACACTGAAAAATATGGTGTCTCCAAAAAGATTTAGGTTTATTGCTGCCACTGGAATAACGGCAACCATTATTCCAGTCACAAGCATTATCAAATATTTGTTAAATTTCATCATTTTCACCTTCCAAGAAATATCTCAACTGATTCTCCATAATCGCTTGCTTTGATTCCGTTTACCACAAAATCAAGCTCATAATATCCAAGTGACCAACCAGCAACATCAAGTGTTGTTGTACCATACCCTCCAGAGTTAATGTACACATTTTCTATAGGGGTGCTTGTTCCTGCATCTGGATCATTAAAGAAAAATAAGGCACTTCCTGAACTGTGACAATAAAACTGTATTGTAGCAACTGTTGACCCGAAGGTTCGGCTGAAGGATGTTTTTGAGCTAACAAGCATAGCACCCTCAACCGTAACTCTGGGCTTGTTACTGGTTACAGAACTTGTTGTTGCCCAGAAATCCCAGTAACCAGGAACCTCCATTACATTACTGTCATAGAATTTTCCGTTATCACCAAGCAACCCCCCATAGGTTTGTTCAATGTTTGCTCCAACATGCAAGCCATGAATTGTTATAGGGTAATCTTTTCCGTTACTAACTACTGTTCCATAAAGCGTGTCTCCCATTGTTATGCTTACGTCATCAAAGCTTACCATAAGGCTAGTTGGTTCGATCCCAGTTGGAGGAGGAGGAGCTGGAACATCTGAAGTATCAGGTGGAGTAATGTTGATTTCCGGTGGAATATAATCTGGAGAACCAGAATCACCACTTGGAACATTAATGTTCAATTCAGGGATGTTAGTAACAACCAGAGCTACTATTATTATGGCAACTACACCATAAATTATTTTGTCATTCTGACTTAGTTTCATTTCTTTAATCTCCCTTTTAATATAAAATAAACGAGTGTTACCCCAAAGCCTCCAATCAAAACTCCATAGTCTCTAAGATAATCGAAGGGTTCAACTCCAATCGGAAACCAAGGGTTGTCCCATCCCCAGAAGATATTGAAGACATATTCTGCCCCCAAATAGGTTGCCACAGTAAATCCGATCATAATCAAGGCTAATTGGGTTCTATTCATCCTACCTTTTCCTCCGTAGCCCAAACAAAGACATAGCTGCAATAGAGGAAACCCCAAGAACCAACACAACAAGACTCCAATCCAAACCCGAACCACCAGGAGTAGTCTTTTTGATTAGATGAAAAGTCAAAGTTGATGTTCCAGGCTCAACCTGAACAACCGTTTCCTCACTCTCGTAAGTGTCAGTGTAATCCTTCGCAACAACGGTTACTGGTCCCTCAAACTTATCTAGGTCAAGCGTAGCTTCGCCATTACTTGTTGTTGCAGATCGACTATGCTCATTGTCCACCCCCCATCGAGCATTCAGGGTTATGCCACTAATTTTTGCTCCAGAATCCGCATCTTTGGTTGTAACTGCAAGAAGACTATTAGGAACACCAAGACCAGGCTTGAAGGTCATGGTGAAAGATTGACTTGCGGTTTCTCTTGGCTCCTGATTGGTCACAGTTAGCTTGAAAGTTCCTGTTTCTTGTTCATCAAGCAACCCAGTGTTAGTTACCTGAATATTCAATAGCTTCTCTTCGCCAGCCCCAAAAGATAATGCGCTTCCAGTTCCGCTTATCGTGGTTGTGTACTTTAGATTATTAGGCGAATCTATTTTAACAGAAACAACCCCAGAAAAAGGACTATTGTTCTTAAGCTTCACGGTTCCAGTTGCAGTTTCTCCAGAACTTAATGTAGTTTGGTCAAAACTTAATGGAGTAACAATCGAAACGTCAATGTAATCCTGTAGAACAACTACAGTGTCAGCAAGTTGAGTAGATACGTCTAAAGTGAATAGCCATTTACGAGCTGCGGTAGGCAACAGCACCGCAATCCTACCCTCCGTACCTATATAGCCTCCAACACCTTCTCCCCAAACATCAGGGTTACGATTAGGAAACGGAGTATGAACTAAACCTGTTACTGGAGCCTTAACACTACTAGCAAGATAGTTTAAGATACTCAATCCTTCTGGGTTACTTGCAGTATCAGACAACACATTAGGAGTTAATGGCCTTCTCCAATACATCCAATCATTAGGCTCTTCCCAATTATCAGGAACCTCTACCGCATGTTTGTTTGGTGTGTACCATCCAGGATACTCGAAAATGTCTATTTGTGTTGTTGTTCTGCTTTTGAATCCTTCCGCTAAATGTTCAAGAGTTGCAGATGGAGGTGGAGCGCGAACCAGCCCTTGAGATTTTCCAGGTATGCCATCTATTATTGTTCCCGTAAACAGTGATCCTATAGCTTTTTGTGAAGACCCCTTGAATACGTTTCCTCCACCGTACCAGTAACGACAGAAACTCCAATCGTTTCCACTCTGCCAACTGAGTTGACTTTTTATAGCTTGTTCATTGGATGCTAAGAAGGTAATTTCTGTTCGTGGCGTAACATCCTCAACATCCTCTGCCGTGACAAACAATAGGTTCTCGTTCCAGCTATACTTGTCATAATCCCCGAAAACCCATTGAAGAGTAAACTTCATCGTTTCGCTTGTATCTAATGGATTATAGAATGGTATCTGACTTAGTTGACCATCCACTATATCACTTTGGCTAATTTCAAACTGGTATGCTTGATAGCCTTCAGCGTCAATAACCTCTTTTGCTCTGCTATCATCCGTTTTTAAGTAACCACTATTTTCGCCCAAAGTCTTAGCTGCAACAACCTCAAAAGGAATAATAACTTTCTTTTGTGCAAGATTCAAACTCCATAAACGAACCTTAACAGAATCCGCAGCAACTCCGCCAGTAGCACCATCTACTATGTGAATGCCCTGCATTTCAGGAACAACCTCAATAGTTCCCAAGTCCGTGATTGGAATAATCCAGTAAGGATTGTAGGGTTGACTGACCTTAACATAGATCATCCCGTTAACGTCAACATCACTAGGAAAATCGCCGCTATATTGCTGATTAGCTTCCATCGTCTGATCGTTCAAGTGCAAATACTGAATCTTAGTATCAGAAGTAGTGGCTGTAACACGCCAAACTCCACCTTGTAGCTCTTCGCCTTCTGATCCTACTCCACGTTCATAAAGCCAAATCCGGTCAACACTTAAAACTTCGGCACTAAACAGACTGGTTCCTAATGCAACAAAAACAACTAGAATTACTGCAACAACTAAATATTTTTTATTCTGCTCATTCAAAGATGAATCCCCTCCTCTTTCTTTCCAATAATCAATCTCTGAGCCATCCAAGTAACAATGACTATACCAAAGGCAACAGCCAATTTCTCTGCGAAACTATCAGATGGAATCCAGCCCTCATCCATGAACTGCCAAGCCAAAACAGTTGCAATCAAACTAATCATCCCTGCTAGAACTGTGTATCTTTTTCCCATCAGGTTTTTTCTCCTTTATGATTATCAAGATAATAACCTATCATCAAGTTTGAAGGTAACAAATCCAAAATACCAGAAGGAATCAATTCTATAGCTGGAAGTAAGCCAACAAAAGAACGGGTTTTAAGGTACCAAAAACATACTCCAGCCACATCAATAATTTGACCTACAATATCAAAAGGAATCCCCAGTATTGGAAGTATAGAGGCAACTAAAACAAAATCGGTCATGTCAAGTAATGCACCAGTAATCACGTTAGTTCCAACAGTGACACCAAAAACCTGAATCATATTAGCCCTCCAAACAAGGTCATTAAAAAGTCCCACCCGTTATTTGCCATATGTGCAAGAATGGCAGAACCAAGACGTAGCTCTCCCCGCTTCTTGAACGAAATCAAAGTAACAAAAGTTAAAGCAGCTCCAGCAAATGTCACATACATGAAGGCTTCGCCTATACCGTAACGTGCAAGATGATAAATCCCAAAAACCACACCACCAACAAGGCTAGTAGCCAATTCCGCAAAACTAACTTGAATAAACAATAAATTGATGGTGTTATGTCCACTAAGTAGGTTCTTCATGGGAAGTAGCAAGAAGCTAGTTATTGCTCCTCTAAAGAACACTTCTTCACTAATAGCATAAAGTTGCCCATACAGGAACCCATCAGTTTGACTCAAAGTTACAGCAAGAGGTGGACGAAAAACGTAAGGAATAATTGAGCCAACCATCATCATGATGGCAAAAGCGAATCCAGCATAAAACAGAGTGTTAGAAAACTCCTTTTGGCTTGCCGTATTATCTTTTTTTAGAACTCCTCCCATTACAAGGTACATAACTAACCCGCCAGTTAACATAAAGGCTGGCAATGTAACAATCGCGGGGTTTCCAACCCAAGTCATAAGATAAAGAGTTATGGCAAAACCTGTAACAATTAATCCAGTAGTCAGCCAGTTAGTTGTCAACCGCACACTTCTTTTCTTCCTATTCTGTTTTGTCTAAACCAAAAAAAGGGTGGAGTCCTAGCCGAATGGCTAGGTTAAAGGCTTGTAGAGCTTCACTGTGGGGGAGATACCCCCCTATTAGATTTCTTTTTTGAGCCAGTACTTATAAAGAACAACAGCTAGTCCAGCAGAAATAATGGGCAATGCCCCGATCACTGGAACAGTGGGATCGCCAACACCAGTATATTCAGTTATTAAAGAGCTACTATATCCGACAGCAATAAACATTCCTAGAAAGACTAGGAAAATTTTGAGTAGTTCGTTCATTTCATTTCACCTATGCGTTTGTCGTAAAGTGTCCCATGCTTTGCATTGTTGCTGCGGAACCGCTTGAAACTGTCAAGGCTAATGCTTGAAGTACTGTGTCAATACCATATTCAGCTATGATTCCGTTGACTCCTGGAAGCGCGGCTGTTGTTGCTCCTCTCTCTACGTTAGCGAGTTTCTGACAGTCAAATGCCCATCCTTCAAACTCGAACTCTGTTGAGGCTGCTAGTCCTGCATCGTCAATAGTGACAGGTATAGATATGCTGAATTTTTCTCCAGTGTTAGGAACACCTTCTGTAGTTATGACGTAATAGAAACCAAGATCGGCTGTTAAGTCCGGTTTATTAATTGGCTGCCATCCATCATTGTACAGTTCCATCACATCAACACCAAGCGCGTCTGTAGTAAACACTAGAACTGAATTGTATTGGCTAACTTCACCGTTAGCACTTACACCAAGGAAGGGTAAGCCCCAAGCAACATCATTAGCTTCTGCAATCATCTGGAAGTTCAAATCTTCCTTGTCAGCGGTCATTGTGTGATTCGCGTTAATCTCCGCATCGGTATCTTCCCATGTGGCTCCGTCACTGAAAGTGGTGAGAACCACACCTCCGGCTGTGAATTGCTGAATGACGCTGGCTTTTGCTACGCGTCCATAGACTTCAAACACGCCTAAGTCCCAGTAAGGAGTTGCTGCTTCCATCCAAACTACTGTTCCAACTGTTTCTCCTATGTCACTGATTGTGTATTCGTATGTAGTTCCAATTTTTGTCGGGACAAGTGCGCTAATTGGGTTTGCTAATGGGAGAGCTTTGATGGGTGCGCCATGTTGAAGATTGCTGATGTAGAACCATCTTGGATAAGTTTCATCTCCAGAAGTAGGGTCATTGTCGGAAGAAACTGCCAATAGTAAAGCTTGTCCGGTTGAGTAAGTTCTTGAGCTTGTATCTGGGGCAGCATCATACTCTGTTTTTTCCCAAGAATCAAGCAAGTCAAATCTTCCGGTTGTTTGATCTGCAACGGTTATTCCGACATAGCCACTGTCTCCAGTTCCCGTAGCCGTTTTGGTGAGAGCATCCGAAATAAGCCATTGGAGTTTAGCTGCCATGATAGTGTCAGGCGTTACTCCAGGAGTTGAAGTTCCAGGAACAGGTGGAGTCACTGTAGGTGGTGTAACATCATTAGGTCCAACTATTGCACCTTCGTTAATGTCAAAGCTGTAGCCATACGCACCTGCGATAACAACTCCGACTAAACACACGATTATGAGGTATGTCATGTTTTTGCTGATTGCCTTTGTATCTGTTAGAAATTTTGTTGAGATTTTCATATTTTGTTCATACCTTCTTTCTAAGGTTTATACATGTTTAGATGTGTCTAAACTCTTTTTAATAGTTTAGGTATAACAAAAGTTTTATATTAGTTCGACAATAGTCATACATGTTTAAACTGTTTGGATATGATTAAATGTCTCATTATAAGCATGGGAGAGTTAAAGCTTTTTTCAGTTTTTTCAAAGGCGATTTTGAGGAAATGCACACAGTACTCACAGATAAAAAAGGAAACATGAAAGATGGACATCCACTGCCTAGTAAACTAATTAAATTTAGAATAACAGGACCAGACCAAAGCGCAAATAGCATAACATATCATGGAGATGGTAAATCCGCGAAAATTCTAATAGATAAGGAATCTGCCAAAATGGTTGACGATAGCACAGGTAAGTTACATCATGTAAATGGTCCAGTTCTTAGAGGGTATGATGATATAACCAAAAAAAACATGTTGGTTATTTATTGTTTAGAAAACTAGAAGGAGGTGAAAGTATGAAATTAAACACAATATCTAAAATAGGATTAATAGCCTGTATAATCGTAGTAATTGCTTCGCTCGGTTTAACCGCTTACGCGGCAGTGGCAGTGTGGAGCGATTCTGTAGAAGTAGTGGTATCTGACGATTATAGCCTAACGGTGACAGACCCTCCAGACGGAACAACAGGTGACACATACCTTTTTTCGGGGACCCTTAACAAAAACGGGATAGCCCAAACCGGAAAAACAGTAACACTCTACCTAAGCACAGATGATACAAACTTCAACCCCACAACATTCTCAACAACATCAGATGGAGCAGGAGGATACTCTATACTTTGGTCCCCAAGCACATCAGGAACATTCTATTTTAAGGCGTATTACAGCGCACCAACATAAACGGAAGTGAAAAATATTGAATGAATTTTGGATACTCTGGAAAGAAATCTGGTTCCTCATAGCCGGAGCCAGTGTATTTTTCGCTTTAGTATTCTATACCATAAACAAAGCAACCATCCAAACCACACAAAAAAAGTCAATCCCAAAAGGATTTAGACATGCACTAAGCAGAGAGGAACATGATAAATATAAAAAACTTACAGACCAAACAGAAAGCTTTGATGTCATATCAGAAGATAATGGTATAGAAAAAGAAATATTCAAAGACACTAAGGGAAAAAAAAAGCTTTCCTTTGAAGACTTAATCAAACAAGGAATAAATAATGGTCAAGTAAAAATAAAACTGTCAACAGACATTAAGGAAACGAAAGCTTTTGGGCAAAAATGGACGGGTACACTAAAACTTGACACACAAGAAGAAAACAAGGAACCTCCAATAACAGAGGACGAAATAGATCAGAAGGAACAAGATCATAAAAAGGACATGGAAAAATTCTTAGATTCAGTTAAACCGAAAGAAAATGGAACAGACAACCAGAGTGAAGAGAAAATAAAAGAAGCTCCTCCTGGTGGTTGGCATCATCCAGGGGAAGAAAAAATCAAACAGCAAAAGGTGACATCTAATTCCAATACAGAAGAGTGAAGCAATCACATGGATCGTCCTTCTTGCAGTAAACGTTTTTGTAGTATTCAGTAGAGTGATACTAAAGGGACAATCCCAAGAAGTAATACTTCTTGTTCAGTTTGCCGTTATGGGATCAGCCTTTGGAGTACTATTTCTCCGCAACCAGCTACTTCAAGTTGAAGCATCAAAATATGACATCTACAGAGTACATATAAGTCCACCAGGAAAAAGCCTTGATCTAGCAGTAACAAAAGATTCCTTAAACTCAACAGAGCAAAACCCACGTTTTCCACACTTGAACAATACAACACTACAGTTAGCAGATGAAAAGATTTTAGAACCTTATAGTGGTGGAGAAAAAATAAAACGGTTCCACATAAATCATCTTGGAAAACTAAAAAACAGACTAGACAGCGTAAGAGACTATGCTGAATTTAGGGGAGAAAAAGTTTGGCATAATAATATTTATTTAATGACATTATGGCAGAATGATTTGTTCCCTGTTGGACAAGAAGAAAGCAGTCCTGAACCCAACTTTGTTTTAATTACTTCCTCTCAGGCAGATAGAAGCGATAAAGAAATTAAAGCAAGAGTCTTAGCTATGGCTCTAGGTTTTGATAATAAACCAAAAACAAATAAGTTCTCCAGGCAATCCCCCAAGGTTAGAAGCTACATAAGAAGACTAGAAGCAGACAACAAAAGAATGTTAGCTGAACTTGTGGAAGAACGAAACTTTGTAACTAGCCTAGTGGCTACAGTAAAGCATTGGAGAATAAAGGCAATCAAAGCAATGCAAAAATTAGGCATTGCCAGTCAAGAAATAGTTGGACTCCTAGACACACCAACAAATGTCAAGAAGGCTGCAATCAGAAGAAACCAAGCCGATGTCACCAACATACAAGACGTTTTTGACATGGCTAAAGAAGAAAACTGGTGGAACAAAATTGAATGGAAATGGATAATGATAGGAGTGGCATTCCTAGCAGTTTTAGTATATTTTGGAGTAAACCAAAAAGCCCAACAAACAGTAGGAAACTTTCTCACTAACCCATTTAACATCATACTAGTAATTGTTCTTTTTGGAGTAGTGGGAGCCGTCATCTACTATGGAAGCAAAGCCATAAAGGAACATGAATAACATGAACGCAATCTCCAAATTCGCAGACGTAATAAGAGGAAAGAAAAGCCCACAGACAGACTTTGTAATAAATGCCCAACAAGACTTAGGATATTATGTAGTCTCAGGAAAACTCTTTCAAACAATCATCGAAGGAAAACTTGCAATCAACACAGTAGTAAGTGACATAGATAGAAAAATCAACTGGACAATCATAGAATCCAAAAATGCATCCTCATACAGAAAACTATTAGCTTACATGATGGAATCTATGACACAATTAAACAGTCTAGTACACGCCAATGTTCTTCCCTATTTACAAGGTGAAACAAAGAAAAAATATAAAGGAGTAAGAGGCTACACAAAAATTTTTGTTGACGCAATGACAGAATCCCGCTTTCTATTAGTGGACCTTGAAGGAAAACATCTCAGCGAACAAAAAACGTTACTACTGCAAAGAATAACAAATAACTACGCAAAATACTTCACAATCGCAGAGTTCCTAAACGGAATAAGCCCAGATAAAGAATTTGTTATCCCAGTAAAAGACAGAGTGTATGTGCTACCGCCAGGACAAGCACCAGCTAATTCGCCTAGAAGTATTACGCCAGCCGAATTGTTAGTGCAAAAAGAACGGGTTCCTAGTAGAGCAGCGTTTCCTGAAAGGTTATCGGAGGACATACATAATTGAGTCAAACAATCGAACTAGAGAAACTAGACAGAACAATAACCTTAGAACAGTTAGGTAGCTACAAACTAAAAAGCGCATACCAAGCTGGATTCTTCAAACCAGGATGGTCAATAGAAGATTACCTACGATACACTATAGACGAGTATAAGTGGTCATGTATTCCAATATGGGGAATCAAAGGATCATACAAAAGCAACAGACTAATGAAATGGTTATTTGATATTTATCAAAACTGGGAGCTAGTTCATAATTATATGGTAATGGGTCCAGTAGATTTTGTTAGACTACTCAACGAAAAGGGAAGAATCCCTGCAATGGGAGCCGATGATATAGCAGCATGGCTAGACGCGCAACTCTATAACGACAACAGAGCATTATACATTCAAATTAAAAGAAACTGGAAACTAACACGAACAATGCTAAACGTTTTCTTTTACACTTCCCCACTAAAGACAGACGCACCAGGTTTCATATTAGATGACATAACAGAAGAAGTAATGTGTAGCCCCCTAATGAAATACAGCTACGATAGATGGACTTGGCAGAAAGACTATAAGGACCCAAAAAAAATAATAAAACGTCCAATATGCATTTCCCAATATAAATCTTTTAACATCAAAGAGGTACCTTTTGAAGAATTCAAAAAATATTGGAAAAGACGAATGACACTCAGTAAGAAAGGAAAACGAGCATTAATCAAAGCTATAACCAAAGCATTCGATGACGCACCAATATCACAAACAGAAGCGATAGAACAAGAATATAAAGAAAACTACGCCACTGAAGGACTAGACGATCATCAACTAAAAGGACTGCACGTATATCACTCACGAATAGGAAAGAGGGGAAGGCAAACCAGAACAAAACACCAGCTCTAACAAACAAGCGGCTAAAAGCTTACACACATATATATAATTATAGTTATACTAAAAAAGAAAAAATAAAACCCAATTTGGGCTTCTTTCTTGTTACTTTCTAAAACTATACTTTTAGAAAAAGGTTATATATTAAAACAACAATATAGTATATATGCCAATCATCAAAAACAAAAGACAAGAAGAAATTGGATTAGAGAATTGGTTGGAGATTCTGAAGTTAGCAAAAGAGCTTAATTTTAGTCAAGCGTTCATGGTCCCAAAAATTCATTATTGGTTTAGTTCGGTCTTAGCTATAATCTGGTTGACTGGAAAAAGAGTCAATGAGGTTCTACAACTTAGACGAAAACATATAATTATTACGCCAACCCAAATCCGGATAAAATTTTTTGTAGGCAAAAAGAAAAGCAGAAAATCGCCAATGGAACAAATGCCATATCAGAAAGTCAGAACGATAAAGCATAAAGCGGTTCCGTACATCTTAGAATATTTAAAAGAATTTGATGCGGAAAACGAAAGTCGAGAAAGCAGACTTTTTCCAGCAAACACAAAGCCACGAATTAGAGTGGTTAACACAACCTTTGAAAATGGACAAGGAGAAATTGAAACACGCAGATATGAGTACAAAGATCGTGGAGGATTTGTTTACCCTGAGAATGCACGATTTTGGCTCTCTAAGATTAATGCAAAATTGCCAATAGAAAAACGAATGTACTTTCACTATGGCAGACACAGTATAGGAATAAAACTTGCATACCAAGGCAAATCGGCAATCCAGATAGCAGCCATACTAGATGAAACTCCTAGAGCTGCAATAGAGTACACAAAACACGCTGGAGGAATTAGTCAAGAATGGACCAACGAAACAGAATAATTAATATTAATAGATGTACGTGCAAAAGAGATAGTTTTAAAAATTGATCTGTAAAACATTACGTCTACCCAGGAGGGGAAAGTGTGTCAGAGAAAATAAGCGTAGTTGAAGAAGTAAGAAAAGTTCAGGCTGAGTTGAAACGTCTTAAACAGAAGTTCAATTCAATGGAAGACCGGAAGATACAGCAAACAAGTGGAGGGACCTTTTTTGTTACTTTACCTAAAGAGTGGGCAGATAAAATGAAAATACAGAAGGGAACAAAAGTTACGATAGTCTGGAATAAAGACGATAGCATAACCATTGTAGTCTAAGATGAAAAAAGAAAGGGGATTCAAGGATTAAAACCCTTGAAGAAATCGATCAGGACGCGCTTACGCTTTTTCGGGATATGTAGGTTTTAATCACAGTAGCAAAGCCAAGAACTGTAGCACTCACTATAACTCCAGCAGTCACTAAAGTTCCCCACTCAACTAAGAAAGCAAGAAATTCCATTCAAACCACCTCCCTTAGTAAATTCTTAGATAAAACTTATATATTTCTTAGGATAATTATATCTTATGAAATCGAGGTATTGATTATGGGTAATGAAGTGACAAAACTAGGAAAATCAAAAATCAGCGCAAAAGGACAAATTCAACTAATATCCAACGCATTACCGTTTTTAGGCAATCCAAAACCAGGAGACATCGTAGAGTTCCATTTCTTCCCCGAAAGACCAGATGAGATAGTTCTCCGGAAAAAACCTCAAGAATAAATGTATAACCTTGAATATCTGAAAAGTTTGGAGGTAAAGGTTTGAAACGGGAAAGGGATGGTACTTACGCTGATGGGAATACCTCACTTATCGGGAGTGAGTTGATATGGACCGTTCCCCCATCCCCCCGATTTTTCAAGAGTAGGATGTTAACCTTGAGGTGAAAAAATGCTTGAAATACCATCAAAATTGATGTTTGATTTAAACATAGAATCTAAAGTAGAACAGCTCTTTAAATTAGCTATAAGAGATTACCCAAACAATCAATGGTTATTAAATGCTGTTTATTGGTCTGATGGTGATTGTAGGATAAGCCTTCAAACTTCATTCAGTGGAAAAATCCGAAGGTATACTTACAGAAAATCAGATAATACCTACAGAAAAACACTTACAAAGATTGATTCAGCTTTGGTAGAAGAAATTCTCGAAGATGAGGAAATTAGCACCTCACAAGATTACGCTTCTAATATTGTAGACCAGGAGAAAGAAAAATGAAATTTGGAAGAGATATGAGATTTGCATTAGGGTTGGAGATGTTAATTATTGTAATAATTCAAATTGTCTTTGACTTAGGAACAATTCAATCAGTGATTTATGGTATATTCATAGGAATCGGATCAGTGTTTTTAGGGATGGCATTATTCCCAGAACCACAAGGTTACGATGCTAAACTTGAGAAGGAGGGGAGCGAGTGAAAACAAATGAAAATATAAAATGTTGGTTTTGTCATAGAACAGCTAAAGAAGTAGTAGAAGAGGGGGTTAAACTGGCGTTAGATCCAATATATAGTTCATCATATGAAGACGCTCTTACTTTAGCCATAGAGAAGATCAGTATTTTTGGCACAATCACAGTTAATGTGTGTATTATTTGCAGTTGGACAATGGGCGAAATTGCTCTGAAAAACTTTAACGATAACTTAGATGCTGGAAACTTGGACGTAATTACAAAGGACGATTTGAAAGACATAACTTTTAAAGTAAAAGTGAGTGAAAAATGAAGTGCGCTGATTGTGGAAACAAAATTAGAAAGGAATTAGATCAAACTCCTTTTGAAACCAATTTTGGGATACTATGTATGAATTGTTGGGGGAAACGAATGGGGGAAGAAGTTGAAAAACACCCCATCGGCGGTGTTCCGCAAGAATATCTGTCTAAACTTGGAGGTGAAAAAATATGAAAGAATCAACAAAAGATAATGTAAAATTTGGAATTGTTACGAGTGTGGGTATTTGTGTTGCCGTATTTTTATTTTGTGTTATGTTTGCGAATACGATAGGTAGTTCAACGATTGCAGAAGATTACCCATATGCAAAACAGGATGGTGAAGCATACCTCAAATCAGTAGGGTTTGATGTTATATACACAAACTTTTCGGATAATGGAAACATTGAAGGTGTGGCTTTTGATACAGCAGATGATTTCATTGCTATCTGTAAAGATCAGGGCATAACAACTATTTTGGTGTGGTCTGAAGCATACGAATCACATTTAGGCGGATTCAATGTGCAAACAAAAGCACATAACGGAGTCTTCTACTTCATAGAAGATGAAATATTATACGGGATAAACGCAATACAGTTTGTTCAATCAATAGACAAATGATGATCTCTAAAGAATATATGGCTAAACTTGAGGGAAAACAATAATGAAGAAAAAAGAGGAAAAAACAGTTTTGGACCTAATTGAAAATGAAGATTATTACGAACAAAAAGCACAGGATGATGCTTTCTTTATATCTGTAACGGCTATGCTTGCAGCTATGGGTCTCTTGCTATTACTCGCTTACCTATTTGGTAAATTCTAAAGGATATGTGGTTAAACTTGAGAGATGAAAAAAATATGAGAATTGTTCATCCAAGGGTAATTGAAGAGTTAGCAAGAAATATTAAAAAAATCCACAAAACGAAAAGAAAACTACAAGATCAAATGAATTTGGTGTTACCATTTTTAAGGGCTGGAGATGAATATAACAAAATCGGATTTATTGTTGAGTATCAAAACAGTCTAAAAACCATAGATAAAATTCTCAAACAAATTCAACATGAAAACGGATTATGGATTATTCAAGGTTAGAATGGTAAACTTGAGGGTTATAATTGAGAGTACTAAGTAAAGAAAAACTAGAAGAAATGGGTAAGCCTGAACTCATAAGAAGGATACTTGTTCATCAACAACTTTTCTTCAAGGCAGAAGCAATAATGCAAAAGTCTGAATATGAAATGATTGGAATATTGGAATATTTACATGATGTTAGAACAAAGGGGAAAGTGGATGTTTACAAGCTTAGAATAAGGTTACAAAAGAAACGAGGACAAATAAATATGCTAAACCATACTTTGAAAATGTATAAAGATCAAATGGATGCTCTATTAAAATCCCCACAAGATTACACGCCTAATATTGAGGAGGATGAAAAGTGACACTTAGAGATTTTTTTCAATTTAGTTTAGAAAAAATTAGCAAAATAATTAAAGAGTTCAGGAATTTGGTATTCGGTTTAAAAGTAGTTGTATTTGCGTTAATTATGATGTTCACAAGTTTTGTTCTTCCATTTCCAATAAATATGTCCTGGATGCTTTTTTGGGCTATTGTATTAATTATTGACCTAATTGGAATGGAGATTTATGGATCTTATATTTCTTGGAAACTAGATCATAATTTCATAAAGCTGCAAGATTACAATCCTAAACTAGCGGAGGAAAACGAATGAATAAAATAATATTAGTAATTACTTTTTCATTGGTTTTTGCCATAACTTCAGTTTTGATTACATCAGGTTTGGTTTTGAACGATTACGTTGAATACACAGTTACAACAGATGTTGGCGATATAGAGTTTGACCGATGGAGTTATGGTTGGCCAGTACCAAATAGATTAGTTTGGTATTCTAGTACGATTTGGTTAGATTCTGAAAGGTTGCTTTTTCCTGGAACAGTTGTTAATTGGATATTCTATTTGTTAATTGGGTTAGTAGCAAGCATATTATTTTTGGTTGCGCAAGAATACCTATCTAAACTAGAATCCAAGTCTACGTAGTTAACCTTGAGAATCTTATACCCATAAGATTATATATTACTTATGTGTAGTGTCTTATAGGGATAAGATATGGCTAAACAAACAAACACACTAAAAGAATGCCCCGATTGTTTAGGCGAAATGAAAGAGGGAAAATGTGTTGATTGTGGCTGGACTCCTCTAGTAGCAAAGATTTTCAAAAAATTTGAAGAAATGGGGATATAAAATGATATGTAAAAAATGTGGTTTTCATACTTGGGGAAGAATACACTGTCCTAGATGTGGTAATCAATTAAAAAAGAAAGTTGGTAGAAAGTGGGTGATAATAAAATGACCAACCCTTCAACTTTTTCCGCTAGACTCCGAAAGTCAGGTTCAAGTCTAGCAATTCATATTCCAAAAGAAATAGCTGATCTTTGGGCTTATGGAAAGAAAGTTCAAGTAACAATCGAGGAAATTCAAGGTTAAATAACTAAACTTGAGGAAATGAAAATGAAAGGAAATAACTTGAAACTTGCGGGAATTTTATTGATAATCATAGCTACAAGCTTCATAACAATGATAGTTTCTTCTTTTGAAGAAATTAATATGGTAGCTGTCTTAATCATGGGAGCTTATGGAATATTTGTTTGGAGAGTTGTAACAGATATTCTGAAAATTTAACTTCTTTGTTACCCAAAAAACCACCTCCATCAAAACAAAAAATAAAGAATAGAGAAGTCTACCTTCTCCTTCTAAATCTTCTTCTATGTCTATGCCTACGTCTATGTCGATGTCTATGTATTGGTTCCGGTTCTGGTTCAGGCACAACAGGCACTTCTGGGTCAGGATCAGGATCGGGTTCATCATATATTTCATACCAGTCACCAGTAGGGTCCATGTCAGCCACAAACGTGAAAGAGTATTCAGTCCAGTCATAAGAAGTATCAGGAGAGAAGGTTACAGTGAACGATCCGCTTGGAAAGTTCTCAATATGCAATTTTCCAGTTACATCAAGCTCCAGGTCTTCAAAGTATAATCCTTCACCTTCAATCGTTACTTCCGATATTATACTAGAATCTCCATGGTACAGCACTTGCAGATATAAATCTCCAGAATCGTCAGTTAGCGGCAAACCCAAATCCGTAGCATTTACACTCATAGCAAACATTGGAACACACAAACAAGCCAGCAACACAAAAACAAACAATTTACTTTTTCTCAATTTTTCACCTCCAAAACTTTTGTTGTTCTAAAAGAACTGTGATAAAATAATGCAAAAACCCCAAGTCCCACAAAAATTAAGGAAGAAATAGCAAGTTGTATAACTGTAGTCCAAGTTCCAAAAAGATGATACTGCCACATCCAAGTCCATTCTTCTGTAGGAAAGTAGCCAGCCCATACAAAAAACATAATATCTTGAGTTGTAAACACCACAAAAACTTCAGTGAAAACAAAAAACCATTTATTCAAACAAATAGCTGTAGTTGCCAAAATAGCTATTTCATACATCAAAAAATAGTTGAACCAGTACTCAAGTAACCAATCTTCTCTAAATTGTAACCCCTGAACATCAATATACAAGTCATTATGAACAAGTTTATCATTAAACGTAAAAACCAAAACAAAAGCAAAAAACAGTAAGATAGCAGCCCAGGTCTTACGTTTCACGAACTAAACTTTCAAAACGAATCTGCTTCCTAGATTTTGACATTGACTTGTTCATTTCATCTAAAGGAACATTACAGTCAGCGCAATATTTTGGGTAATTAGGGTTCCCCAATAGATGAGTAGGATGATGTTTCTTTAGTATCCAGCACCCAAAAATTTTATACAGCGTTTTAATCATTTTCTAAGCTTTTTTTCCAACTCATCTATTCGATCAAGAATCACCTTATAAGCAACCTTAGCGTCAGTAGGTAACTGCTTCTTAGTATGAAAATGTCCAACAATCACAGCCAATGGAATGTACAAAAAAGCTCCAATAACAGCAAAGTGTATAATTGAAGGAAACACCCAATTCAATAATGGTATTTGAGATACAACAAAAGTGTACATAATCACCAAAAAATTAGTGAAACTCAACAAGAAAATAAGATAAATATTATGGCCTAAACGAAAATTGTACCATCTGCGCTTAAACCAGCTAGAGTTCATGAAGAAAATTGATTAACTGAGTTGTTCTCTTTTCTGTAGTGTGATGTTCAAGAACAAGCTTACTAGCGTTATTTACTATGTTCTGTCTTTCTTCTTCATTTTTCAAGTAGTATCTTATTTTTTCAACAAAGTTATTTTTGTTGATTTCCACAAAGTTTTTCCCATCCACAAATCCCAACTCATCTGCATCCTCTGGTTTAGGGGCCAACACAAGTGAACCAGAAGCCATTCCTTCAACATACTTAGCAACCGGATAATTTCTGTTACTTGAGCCGAAAGCAAACAGTTTTCCAGAAGCAAGAAACCTAGCATAATTCCCCCGAATCATACAACTATTACGTGAAATCCTTTTATTCATTGTCATCTGAGGATGACAGGGCATACTAAAAGTAATTTTGTCTCCATTATGATGCAAATAACGATAAATTAATGCTCTTAAAGGATAATCAGAAGGGTATCTGTGACCACTAGAGATAACATCAAAGCTTCTAGTTCCATTATCCTTGAAAACTTTTGGATTAACAGAATGGGGAAGCCAACCTACTCGATTATCTAATTTTTCTTTAATTTTATCCATCCAGAACCTATAAACAAACAACACCAAATCAAAATCACTACGCCTAATACAATCTAACTGTTTTTTATGCCACAAATGAATATCAGCGATTAAGTAGACTTTAGGACAAGATATGAAGCTACAATCATGAAAATCTAGTTGACTGAAAAAGCTATTCAAGCGCACCAAAACAACGTCAGGATCAAACGCTCTGACAGCCCTTTTCAACCCAGTTATCCGCTTCTTAACACCCAACTTTTTAGATGCTCTATGAAGACATTTTCCCAAAAACCAGTTACCACGAGTAAACAACTCAACTTTAGAGTCTAAAGGCAACAGTTTTCTTCTAGCATCAAAATCACTATAGAACCGCACATCCTCCTGTTTCGATAGTTCCTCAAGAAGATAATAATACCCCGCATGAAATTCTCTCTCTTGAGCTAAACCAGCAATAAGAACCCTCAATGATTCTCCAAAATCTCTGTTATCTGAACAGCTAAGTCAATATTAGAGTTCTCTCTTCCAGAGACACAGTTAGCAAATGACTTGATCGCATGTCTAAGATTGTGTTTTTCATTAAGATTTTTAACATCAGCCTTTTTCGGAATGTTAGCTTGAATAGTCCACTCACGCTTCTTGTAATAAACAATTTTTAAAGTAAACTGTTCGTTTGGGTTATATTGGATAGAAGCTTTTTCACAATAAAAAATAATGTTAGCTTCTTTCCAAGGATAATTCAAACTAACATTAATTGACCCCTTCAGATTTCCATCAAAAAAGATTGTTCCAGTCTCATTTTTTATCAAGTCTACAAAACAGAAATTCAGTAATTTTAAAGGACAAAACATTGATAGCACACTAAACATGTGACTTGCAAGTAGCCAATAAACATCCTGTCTTCCAAACCTTCCAAGATGCTTTACATTCATTTCCATAGCTAAAAGCTCTCCAACATCCTCAGTTCCTATTAGGCTCCTAACATAAGCAAGAGACTTAGAAAAAGTAAAAACATAATCAATATGCAAAACAAGATTTTTCCGTTTCGCCAACAGCTTCAATTCTCTACATTCTTCACTCCTCAAAGCTAAAGGTTTCTCCGAAAAAACATGCTTACCCGACAACAATGCAGCCTTAACAATCACATAATGAGTCTCAATAGGAGTAGCAATAACAACCGCCTCAATACTCTTGTCACTCCACACTTTGTTTAAGTCTGATTTACTATCGCAGACAGCCACCAAATCAAAAAAACTACTTTCTTCAATATAACTTTTGAGAATAGACCCCCAATAGCCACACCCAATTAAAGCACACCTCATAGTTTAGCTTCTTTAACCATAAGTCTCCAACTTTCTTTCCCATTAGGATCGCTGTAAGTCAAAACATACCGATCCCCAAAGATATGTTGAAAAGCACAAGCTCCATTCTCTAAGAAAAGCTGTTCATCTAATCGTAGATAATCCAGTGAATCCCCCCTAAACAATAAGGACCGCCAAACATTCTTAAAATCCAAATACTCACAAACCAACCAATATTCGCCATTAACAGTTACTAGAGATGGCGCAGAAAGTGTAAAGTCTGTTGACTTAAGCAATGAAACCTTTTTGGCATTTATAATGCCTGGATTTTCTGTTGTATGAAATAGTATTTGATGAGGATTGCGTCTGTGAAATAGCAGATAGAACAATCCATCCTCTTGATAGACTGAAGGCGCAGAACCCTTTAGCACTTCACCCTTATTCTCAAAAACAATTCCATCTTCACTTACAAGCAAAAAAATTCTCTGAAACCTATAAGGGTTAACTAGAGGTAAACGACTGAGAACATCTTGACGAGTACAGAACAGGAACACTTTATCATTAAAAACAACCGCAGACCCCCATCTATAACCATCTAACTCACCTACCTTACTCAGATTATAGAGGTCTTTTCCAGAATAAACCTCTACTTTATCAAACAGCACATGACCCAAATACCCAAAAAATGTACCATGATATTCTATTAGACTCAAAGTATGTCCTTTCTCAAACAATACTTTAGGCTCAGAAAACTCTAGCATTTCCGAAGCTTAATCAAAATAGCCCTAGCACCCGAAATCCTCTTTTTTGTGTCGTGCGCACCATCAAAAACAACATACTCTTTCATCAGAAACATACCAAGAAACAGGTCATATAGCCGCGTCATATTATAGACTCTATAGGAACATTTAGACGAATATTTAAGAATCCTAAACTTTTTACAGAAAGGCACTAACACAAAAAATGTCCCATTTTCTTTAAGCCACCCATGAACCTTCTCAACAAACTTCTTATCAGCATCTTCATCAAGCTCTTGATTCAAATCCCAATAAGGCAACCCCAAATGTTGAATAACATGAGAGGCAACAACACAATCGAAACTTTCTTCTTCAAAATTAGTTGCCATAACATCTCCTTGAACATAACAGAAGTTTTCATGAACAAAATCTATTGGCTGAAAAGAAACGCCAGTAACAAAACAGGTACTCCTCAGTAGAGCCTTAGTTAAATTCTGAATCCCTTTTCCTCGAACACAACCAACATCCAAAACTTTGCTAATATAAGGAATTCTCGCTCTTATCCAATTATACTCGAAGTGCCTACCAACAGGACGAGTTAGCAGACTACGAACAGAATTCACAATACTTGACATATTCTCTCTTTAAAGCGTTAGATTCAGCAAGCTTGTACTCGTCTGACTGTAAAATCTGATTCATAGGACTAACAAAAGCGTTCCCAACAACCCCACCATACCATCTAGCTCTACAACAAACCCGAACATCACCATTAAACTGAATTGTAGTATTCAATCCATAACACCGTTTCAATTTAGAAAACGTATGTATAACACCTAGCCCATCAATAGAAACATTCTCTCGACAAGGAACCGTATCAACAAAACTTCCCAAGTTTGCCTCAAAAAAGTTCCTTTTATCTTTTTCGTCACTATCAGAAACACTAAAATAAAGAGGTGCAGGATTAAACTCTATTTCAGAATCAATTTTTAAGAGTTTTTCTTTAAGCAAATCAACCTCATTAAAATTGTTTTTATTCAACACCATTTTGGCTCTAATCTTCAAACCCGAACCATTAGACAACTCAACTAAACGCCTCAAATTATCAAAAAGAATTGTAAGATTTGTTTCCATATTCCTAAATTGAGTGTTCATAGTTGCACCCCCAAAATTTACAGTAACATACTTAAATCTACAAATAGTCTTGAAAACTTCATCATCCAGGTAAGGACTACTCAAGTTAGTGTGAACACCAGAAATAATCCAACCTCTATCAAGAATGTAATTACAGAAACGAACAAAATCTCTATGAATTGTTGGCTCAGACTGACCATAAGTAATAAGTGGAAACTTGTTAGAATCGTTCAGATCAAGAAAATGCTGCAAAACCTTGAAAGAAACCGTTCCCCGAATAAGCTTTTGTGATAAATCGTACTGATTAGGACACCAAACACAACGACTATTACAAGTCTCATCAGCAAACAAACTCAAAACAACAGAATCCGACTTAGGAACCGGATTAACAACAGAAGAAAATACTTTTCTAACAAAAAACCCAAGTTTAATCATTTACCGTTAGAAAACTTGTCAAAAGCTCTGTTAATCTCAAGAGCCATCCTATTTCCTCTAGCTCCTTTACTAAAACAAGTTTCGCAGTTATAGTTACAGTCTTGACTTAACCGTAGAATGTTCTTAAAGTCATCTAAATTACCAGTAACTTTCCCAAGCCTCAAACCCTTAAAGGAAGGTGTGCTAATTGTGGTACATCGGTAATAATATCCATCAGCACCCAAACAAACCTGGTAATAAGAATATGCACACTGTTTAAAATCATATAAAGTAACATCTTGAAAATCTGGACTCATCCAAAAAACAAAAGGTTGCTCATCTTGGCTAGAAGAAAGGTGCTTCTCAACCTTCTTAAAATAATTGTGCTTAAACCGTTGCTCAACATTATCTCGATATTTCTTAACAACCTCAAAGCTCTGGTTATAATGAGCAAAAGGAATACTAAACCTTAAGCTGTCAACCCCCACAGACTGAGCAAACATAACAATACGATCAATCTCTTTTTGGCTACTATTATTCTGGTTCATCAGGTAACACATACGAATAGCAGGTTTAGTTCTCCTCACTTCAGTAGCATACCGGATTCCAGCCAATATTCTACTAAAATAATTTTCTTTAATATTCTTAGTTTTACAATGACTAGCAGTTGATCCAGCATCTAAACTTACACTAAGATAATCAATTTTGTCAGTAGCTATCCTACACAGTTCAGTCAACCAACCAAAAGTATCCTCAAGGCTCAACAAAGCAGAACCATTAGTGTGAATCCCAAAATGGCAACCCATACGCTTAGTCATGGCTAAATACGTCAAAAAGTAAGGATTCAAAATAGGCTCAGTGTAGCTTCCACCATAAATATGATAAGGAATCTTATCACCTAATTGCCGCAACAACTCTAACCCATCCATTTCCCAATTTCCTAGGTCTTTAACAAAATTTTTACCCGCACAGTATCCACAACTCATGTTACATGGCTGCTTATGATTACATGGCAGATGAATTTCAAACTGGCGCGGATACACTAAATCACCGTTAAAAATGGTGTCGGGGCATCCAATATGCTCAATTAATTGATCCCAATAATAGTAGCCCTTTGGACGCTTCAAGGTGTTGGTGATCTGCATAGTTATAGTGGTTTTTTCCTTATACCCAAAAGGACCAAGGCTAAACCAGAAGCAATTACAGACACCGTTAATAATTGTCCTAGCGGTTTCAATACGCCATACAAATAGATGTTAAATATTGGATTTGCAATATTAAGCCCTACATTATCATCAACAGCCAAAAAGCATACCACCAACACAGCCAATGTACCCCAGATTAAGAATATACCCGCTAGAGCTAAAGGATGCACCAACTCTTTCTCTTTCTTATTTTTTATTTTCATTTTATCACCTCCAAAAAATGAACATTAATTTTTTCCAAAAATTTTCTGCAATGCTCGATTAAAAGCACAAGTCAAACTAGCATCAGAGCTATGATAACAACAACAAAAAGGACAACGGACTTTTATATACTCGGTCATTCTCTACAAGGAAACATAGCTAACCTTGAGAGAAAACATAGGAGTAGCCTTTCATCTTTTGAAAAAATTCTTTCCTGGTTAACTTCAAATCATCTTTTGAAAAGGCAGCCCCACACTTTGAGCATTCATAACGTCCATCATCACGTAATTCAAGTGAACTATTACAAAGAAAACACTTCATTTAACCAGTTTTATGCTAAATTCTTCAGTTGTAAACTTTCCTTCAGCATTAAATAGCTCCATCACCGAATGCACTTTAGTAAGACGAAAATAATCAATCCCATCGTACACTCCACCTCCACCACCTCCATAATTTTCATCCCAATTATCCCTAACAATCTCAAGACATTTACTTAAACTGAAAGTAATAGATTCTGCTTCATCAAACCGTAATTGAACTGGATGAAAATAAAAGAATCTCCAATCCTCATTTTGTGGATCATCCACAATATTTTCAAACCAGTAACTCCCCCGATAACCATAATCCTTGAAGGACCCAACAGGAATCGTGTTAAATCCCTTCTGATAAAAGAAAACAAGAAGCTCCAACTCCTCCACAAATTCCCCATCTTTTATAACATCTAACCAAAGGTTAACGCCAACCCCCAAAGTTCCAGCAACACGCACTTCTGCCTCATGCAAAACACCCCTCCAAGAAACCACATACTCATTCTGTTTATCCAAAATGTTAAGGTCCGTATGCTGCACAACTTCAGCACAATAGAAGCTAGTGTCATTACCCTGAAGAGAAACCGTAACCTCATCCCCCCCAAAAACCCAAACAGAAGGATACCAGCTTTGACTCAAAAACCTCCAAGAACCACAATCCCAACCCGAAACATTATTTGCCAAACCAGGATTATTCAACAATTCTACTCCAGCTCTAGGCTCCACTAAAATCGAAGAACCAGTTCCAGTAGGAACCAAAAAAGGAACAACTGTGACAACAGCAAAAATTAATACCCATATAATTAGAGTCTTTAATTTCATCCTAGTCTACGTTTTTAACCTTGAAAACAGAAAGTGTTTAATTAATACCGTACTGACACTCAACCCGATAGTAACAGAATACCAGTAAAACATTCCCCAAGAGGGTAAATCAGGGTAGATACCAAGTATAAGTGATAAATAATTTCCAGTAATATTTGCAAGTGAAAAAAAAACAGACATTGATAAAATTAAATCCCTGAACCACACACTTTCATCGATGTAAGCACACATTAGAATCAGTATAAGAACAAAAGGAATTGAAAGAACGGGTGTAATTATTAGAGGTACACCCATTCGATAAAACATATTTCCTTCGTTCACGGGATTAACCCCAACCCAAATAATAGTTGTAGAAAAATCAAATATCATAAACATTGGACATAAAAAGAATAATATTTTTTGGAACAAAGTAAAATTATAGAAAGTTTTTTTGAAATTATTTAAAAATTCTTCCAACATTACGCCTTTATCCTTGAGAAAAATTCCAGAAAAACATAATGTTTTCAACAGAAATCATTTTCTCTACAAGTTTAACATTTTCGTAAACTTGGCCCCATTCCCAACCAGTATCAAAGAACACTATTTCATCAATAGTCATGTTTCTCTCGATCATCATTAAAAGCATAGCTGTACTGTCTTTTCCTCCAGAGAAAGAAACAACTCGATTAATTTTATCGCTCAAGGTTACGACTATATTATTGAGTTTCTTGTAGCATTATAATAGCCAATAAGTAGAGATGCACCTATTACTGAACCAATAAACAATCCAGCCAAATAAGGATTAGACCCCACAACAACAGGAGTAATCAGCGAAACAAAAAGATATGATAATAAAACCATTTTCCAAGAAAACCCCTCATCAAAAACCCAATACCCTAGAACATAAAGTCCAAACATTTCAGGAATCATGTGCAACCATAAGGCTCCACCTAAAGAAAGATCACCTAGAAAATGAATAGCATACATCAAACTAAATGAAATAACTGCAATAACAAACTCTAACCGCAAGAAAGATGCCTTTAGAGTTTTCAAGGTTATGACCATACTCTAGCTGATATATGATTGACCAACAGGATCACCAACAGAACCAGAAACAGGGGCCTTACCATTTTTTCCATTAAGGACATCAACAAGTTTTGTAATAGAACCCTCCAATCTCTTAACCTTATCATTAACCTCAACAAGTTCCCTATTCCCAAACTTCTGACTCACAGTTAAACCCTCAACACGCTCCTTCAAAACAAAAAGTCCCTGACTCACATTAACATCAGGCAATTCATTCCTCAATAAAGCCACAGCCTCATCAACCTTCAAATCACTACTAATCTTTTTCTCACAACGGATAGTATCATCATCTTTTTGGTAAACTCGTTCAATAACATCAAAAAGCTGAGTCTTGGTAAGACAAGATATTTTTCCATCCAACCGCTTACCAGGATAATCCTTATTAGTTTCAAAAGAAGTTAGTGTAAACCCCTCAAAAACCACCTTCCCAGTATCACGCTCCACAATATCAATAACTCGATTTAAAGCAAACAACAAAGCATCCTTGCTCATACCAGGAACATCATTAGAAATAAAACCAGAAATATTTCTCCTCTGCTTACCAAATTGAACAAACAGCTTAACACCACCAGTAAATTCCGTAACATCCTCAAATTTGTCTAGCCTTCTCAAAAACGGAGCAGCAATACTATAATGAATGTTATGAACAACTAATGGACCCCTAATCACACTGTAGATGAGGCGGTTACAGTAATATTCTGGGTATGGCTGTAAAATCTTTTGACTTTTGTAGAGTTGTCTTAGGTATCCTCTAACCGTAACCCTTTTTATTGACACTTTCTTGTTTATTATATTGTAGATTTGTTTAGGTGTTAGAGGCTTGTCGCTATCCTCAACGACTTGAAGAATCAAATTTTTGTTAGTTATACCCTGCAACTGTTGTAACAGGTGTTGTACTTTATACCAAAAAAAACGCTTACACTATTGAGGCTACTTGCCCTACCTTTTTGGTCAAAAGATGCGAGTGTTCATTAACCATCATTTTCGGATACCCCAAAGACTAGATTGTTTATCACTGACTTCGATGTAACGCTTAGTTCTAGTAACAGAAATTCTTGCATTAACTCTCAACTGAGTATTACAGCAAGGACAATGCGGAGAACCCTTATGCTCAACAGAGTCAGCATGAGGAATAGCACAACCACAAATAGTACACCAGTAGAAACTATCAAAACGATTTCCTATTCTCTTCATATATTTTCTGAAAAGGCAAATAAGGTTACAGACAGGTCTTCCCATTTCTGCTAGTTTATGTTACTAACCTTGAGCGTCAAAACAGGTTCCGCATAAGTGATCCTTAGAGGCTTCACTACCAGTACAAGCAGCAAATTCTTTCCCACAGTTTTTACAGAAGTATTTGAATGATTGTTCCATCCTAGTTTACGTGATTAATCTTGAAGGCTAAAAACTAGCACTTTATGTTTTTGTTGATATTGGTCTAGCAACCGTTTTCCTTTATGGGTAAGTGTGAACAGGTTTATATTATGATTATTAATTACTGCTTTTTCAGAGGATATGTAACCGTCACAGAGCAAAGATGAGAGTAATGTATACACTGTACTTGGAGATAGAATAAACCCAAGCTTCCTTCTAAGAATCAACATGATTTTGTAGCCATGTGTAGGATTTGTATCTACCGTTTTAAGAATTAACAATTCAGCCATTGCATACCCAATCTTTTTGGTGAACTTTCTTACCTTGTTATCGATTAAATCACTCATTGGCTAGGATACACAGTTAACCTTGCAGTCTTTTTTTGCACCACCGACACCAACCACGTTCAGGATTGGTACCCCAAAAAGGAGTTTTTCTACCACAATGAGGACATTTACCCCAAGCCCTACCAGAATAATCATAAGTTATTTCAAAATCTGCTAGTTTAGACATTTATCCTTGAGAAGTCATTAGTTATTCATATGTTTTGAGTTTTGGGTATTCCTGGTAGTGAATTGTAGTAGGTCTAGGATACAAATTATTCTTCAAAAAAACTTTAGCTCCAAAGATTCTAGCATAAGAAACTAATGTCGCAACCCAATGATAATGAGGCTGCTTATTTGGTCTTCTTTGCGCTCCAATTATAACCCATTGAATATTTGTTAAATCTGCGTCAATATGCTCTAGTAACGGTTCAAAACTAACAATTCTAACAGAAATAGGAACTTTACGCAAAGCATCAATACGCCAACAATCCTTTTGTTGATTAACTGAAACACCAATCCACATATTACTCGGATAATCTTCATTTAAGTCTATGTTCTGAGGTTGTTTAGTAAAAACGATAAAAGTATGCCAATAAGCCTTTCTCATTACTTCTTTAAGTTGTCTTCTAATATCTTCACTTATTTCTTTATCAAAGAAATCACTCATAAAACAATAACCAATTCTACTCGGTTTTTTAACTTTTAGAGGATCATCAAACCGTTCATAGTGAACATGAGGAAGAAAAACATAACACATAGGACATCTATGTTTTGCACGTTTAGCTTGACCAGAAGCCCAACATACTTTACTTACAGCACATCCTACACCGAGACACCCAACAAGAGGGTTAGTAGTGTAATCAAGGTATTCTATTTTTGTTTTATTCATCTGCTAGTTTAGGTGACTATTCTTGAGAATGTTGATAACCGCACCGATCACACTTAGTTTTTATCCACATATCGCAAGTTGATGGACTCCAGGCTACAGATTTTTTTCCACATTCTTGACAAACAAGCCACCTTCGATTTATTCTGTCGTAAGAGTAAACAGGTTTCTTGTGGGTTCGCCTGTACTTTGCAGCACAACCATACGATAATGAACACATAATAGTAGCGCATTTATTAGGGCTAATTATTCCCCAACAATCAGGGTAATCTAAACCATTAATTTTCTGCAAGTTTACAGGGTTAACCTTGTGGCTTTAGTTTTCTGAAACATTTTTTGCACATATGATATTTGTCTGTAGTTGACTTAAAATCGGTAATATCATAAGGTGGTGCAAACAGAATCGCACCAAAGTCGTTTAGCTCTTTTCCACACCATGAACAAATTGGTTTAATCATTTTTTCAAGGATACAACGCTATCCTAGCAGAACTTTTAGCACTCTAGCATGAAAAGACATTTCTTTGCCTATCCGCTTATTTTTTTGGCAATCAAACGATGAAGCATGAACATAACCACATTTTTTACAGTTAGTAGTACCCCTCATTTCTTCCATAGTCCATATCCCCTGTAATCGAATCCCTTCTTTCGTAGGTCCGCGTCAATCTCGCGCCACTTGTCTTTATCGACAATCTGGGTCAGCCTAGCAGCGTTACCATTAATCTCCAACAAGGGAGGAGTTTTAATCACTTCAGGAGTAGCCTCTTTTGAAAAGTAAGTTGTTCTAAGCTGATACTCATACAAGCTACTTTTTTCTCTGCGTCTTCCCTCAACAGCGTTTGCCCCATTTTGAGGTTTACGCAAGTTCCGTAACTGAGCAGAAATACTTGGTTCAGGATCAAGCACCTTAAACTTTTTGAAGATAGCTGTTTGAATCTCAGCAACACTACGCCAACTCCCATCCTTCATTATAGTGTAGACTCTACAAATCTGGCCAGTAAGCCTAGCACCGTCAAGCTCCTGGTTAAAGTCTGCACCATCAAAAGATAACTCAGATTGAACCCCACTCATTTTTCCTATGGTCTAGAAAAAGTATCAACAATCAACAATATTGCTCCAGCAAGAACAAGAGCCATCCCCACAAAAAGGTCAAACTTGAAGACAACAGCAAGAAACATGATTATAGTCCCAAAAATTAGACAGAGACAAACAAGGACTAGCCTAAAAGTGCGGTACTCATCTTCAATTACACAATCCAAAGGACGCTTACTCATTTCTTATTCTCAAGTAAGACTTCAATCCAATCTTATCGTAAGGACACCAAGCACAATTATAGACGGAGCAACCAATACATTTTTTATCACTCATTCGAGTTTTAAAATAAGCTTAACCTGACTGTTGCAGCCGTGACAAACCAAAAGAACATAATCTTCATTAGCATAATCTACATGATAGTTTTCGTTCTCTTTATCGTCAGGAGATAAAACCTTTCCACAGTTAGGGCAACAAAAAGCTCCGTTATCATCAACTTCAGAAAGATGTATTTCCAAAACCTGAGAAGTCATTTCCTTTTAAAGAATTTGTCCCAACATTTCCTACACAATATACTACCAAAAAGGGTCACTAACCCAAAACCAAAAAGACACAGCTCCAGATTCGCAGAAAAAAAGGTGAAATTCAATCTCCTATAACCAAAAGAAAAAACCTGAAAATCCAGCTATTTTGAAGACGAGTCCATATATCCACAATCTCAGTACTAGAAAACTTAGACCCTTTCATTTTTCAATATTAGAAGTATATTCTTGAGCGATTTAATGGGCTGCGGAGAGTTACGTTAGTCCTGAGGTATCCCAACACCTCTGTCTTAGAGACTTTGAGCAACGCATCAGCTATGACTCTCTCTTTTCGTTCGCTCCCAGTTGGGTTAATCTCGGATCGAACTAAACAACAGCTTTCCATATCGCTCAAGGTTAGCACTCTATTCTTCAGAGATATTCGTTTTTAAAGTTGAACTTGCACAAATCGCCTTCTCTGACATTGGAACACAACCCATTTTTTGTTACTACCCAACAGCATTGATTAATTGAATCCCAGTGAGAGCACCCACTTCCACACTCTCTTATTTCATCATATATTTCCGTAGTTTGTTCAAAATTCATTTTCTAAAGTTTAGTCCCTTATCCTTGCCATTGGTGCTTTGAACCCACACAAAATACAGTAAACAATACCATCACAAAGATACAAATAATTCTGTTTGCAATTAGGACACTTTTTAGGTTCATTCAGGTTCTCAAGGAAAGTTCCCTATTCTTGTGACTCAATATCCTTGAGGTGGAGCGCAAACTTTAACGTGCTGTTCTGCACATTTCATTGAACAGTAATCAAATCCGGTTTCGCAACTATAAATCTGAGGATCGGCTTCATCTCCGCACATAGGACAATATTTGTTATTTTTCCAAAGTTTAGTGTCTTTCATGGTTTCTGTTTCTCCTTCTCTTTTAGTTCCTCCAAAAGTTTATTTGTTAACGGACACCATTCAGGAATTTTTGACCACTTTGTAGAAACATCACCAAGTTTTCTATTAATAATTTCTTTATTTGCTCGTAATGCCTTTGGGTCAATAACTTTTTGGCAATAAAATTCTTCTAAACCTATAGGGGTTATCATAAAAGAATAAGGACAATCACCACAAGTATTCACAATTATGATTTTTGGTTTTTGTTGTAGCCACTCTCTAACAGATTTTTGTAATTCTTCGTAAATATCATCAGGGGTTAACGTAAGAGCTTCTTTAATGAATCTATCACTAAGGTTTCTGAGTAAGATTTGTTTTAGTGTTGTCATTTTATGTGTTTCTTTTTCCTCTTCAACAAGAATCTGTTCATGTTGTCGGTTTGTAGTGAAGACAAGTTAGGAGTACTCAGTTCTTTCATTTCGTTAGTTTAGCTCCGTATCCTTCAGAACCATCATTCCGAACTTGTGAGTAAAATCAAAATCTTGCTGTAGCTGCTTCAACTCGTCTGCTTGACGCGTTAATTGCTTGAGTTTTTCTTTAAGTTGTGATAGCGTAGGCGCGTTATTTACTCTCATATTATTGACCCTCCCAACTCATCAAAGCATCGCTAACGCAACCCCACTCTAAGGATGCTATGGTCCGACCGACAAGATTTTCGGACACTGAGGGCGTGGATTCTACCAGATATGGTAAGGCATCTAACAGCCTGTTAGACCTCCCGTAGCCCCTTCTCCTAAAAAGCGGAGATTCTTGTGCCAGAGATGAGCAAAAAAACAAGCCACCAGGGGGAAATAAAGCTTGGAAAAAAGCTCTCTCACGACATTTCAAGACCCCAAAAGGAGATTGTAGCACCTGAGCAGAACCAAAAAAAGCGTTATCAGGTGGAAAAATCGCTTTCATATTGTAGGTTCCCTCTTAGTGATTCTACACTCTTTTTTAGATGATTTTCTTTTGTTGTGTGGACTCGTCCACAGCATTTCACGCCTCAATGGAGGACAAGCGCACACTAGACAGCCACCTCCACAGGTTTAGCTTTCCTAAGCCTCCAACCACAGTGAAGTTTAGCCTCAAAATCGTCCGTACACTTAGCCGAAGTGGGGTTCACTAAATCACAACTATTGAACAGTTGGCATCTCAACAAGCTGATCCTCCAAAAGCTTTGACTCTACCAGTTGAGGTTCAGTTATGGGGGAATTGTTGCACAATGGACATCTCAAGAGTTCCTTATGAGAATGTGGATAATCCAAGAAGTACTGTTCATGGATGTTACATTTAGTGACGTACCATGGGTTTTCTCTAGTCCAGTTATTCTTTTTTGCGTGAAAAACAAAAACTGCTTGCCCAAGCTTGAGTCTAATCCACTCAAATAAGCTAAACTCTATTTGGCGAATCCCCATCGTAAAGTCATGATCAATAACATCAAGCTTCATTTTTTCAGCTCCAATGGATACTCAGGAAACCAGTCCTTCTTCGGATCAATCATATTGTGCTTTCCTCCATCGGCTCAATCCCCGCAAAATCCCGAATCACGCTGATTGCATCGTCAACCGCTACACGATAGCCTTTAGAAAAGTAGTCGTGTTCTCCATCAAACAAGCTCCTGTTATTCCGCAAAGTCTCGACGATTTTGTCAAGCAGCTCTAGCCGAGAATCTTTAACAACAACAACTTCAACCAACCTAGGAAGCCCCCTTGTTGCCGTTTTTGCGTTTATGCTCGTTTGCAAGTTCTTGGATGAGAGAAAGGGCGTAATCTGCTCGTTTACTCAAGAAGTAGCCTCCTGTTCTTTGTAGAATGTTAGGAGTCTTCGTACGGCATCTTTGACAAATTCTGGTCTACTGCGGTAGCCATGTTTTCCTATTACAGTGTCAACATCCCGTATTAGTTCTGGAGGGAGTTTTACTTGTATATAATCCATTTAGATACCACCTATGCACTGTAGGGGGTATAATATAGGATGTATTTAACATTTGTGATGAATAGATACTGTTAAGTTATTTGTGATGGACCCTACTCATTTTTTCCCTTCGCTAAAACGAAAGAACCCGTCGATAAAACGTAACTTAAACGTAAATAAAACGCAAATTATAAATACACCTTATGTGTTAGTGTTAACGTGTGATTTACGTTGAATATAATAGCTGAGCATACTTATCCAAATATTGGTACATTCTCAGAAGCTTTAGATGTTGCAAAAGAAGCTATTGACAAATATGGTGGAATTATTCCAAACGAAAAAGCTGCTGAGAAATTAGGATATAAAATAAAAGACCCTAGAAAAATAAGTGGTCTAATTTATCGAAGGCTCGGAGACTTGTCTTTATTTGGACTTTTTGAAAAAATCAGAGGGGGTTATAAGACAAATAACCTTGCGGAAAAAGCTCTTGACCCTTATGATGCCGTAAAAGCTGCTGAGGGAAAAAGAGAAGCAATACGCAATATTCAGATTATAGAAAAAGCTTTTACGGAATGGAAGGGGGAAATTCCTGCGGAAACTGCGTTTCCCGTAAAGATTGAACGCCTAATTGGAGGCGTTTCTTGGAAAGAGGCTCAAAATCACGCTGAATCCCTGAGAAAACTATTTATTGAGTGTTTTCCACATCTTAAAACAGCTTCAGAGAACATAACTGCAATTGGTTCTGAAGTTGGAGGTGAGAATGTGGAAAATAAACCTCAAATTGGAAATATGACAATAAGTGCAAAAAGTGAAGGGTTTGGAGTAACCAAAACATTGCCATTCTCAAAGAAAGGACTTGATGCTTTGAAAAACCTCATTGCTTTCCTAGAAACACAGATACCTGAAGATATAATTATCGAAATACCTTTGGATGAAGAACAACAAAATTAGATGGTGAGAAAGGGTAGCGGTGAGGTGTATCACACGCTATAAAGTTGCGACACCCGTCCTATGGGGATAGGAAGAAAAGCGTGTGCTTGCCGTTACCCCTCAAATCATCATCTACTCTATAATTACCCTCTCGTTTATACGTTTTTCCCATTCGTGCTGAGTCAATATGCCCTTTTCTTCCAACAGTTCTACGAGACTGGAAAGCATCGTATCTAGCAGATCAACTTCTTCAGCAAGTTCTTTCTTACTCTTCTTCATTTTTGCCACCTTTATTGAGGTACCCTTTTTCAGATAACCAATTCATTATGATGGTTCGTAAAGTGTCTGAGTAGCCCTCCCCAAGTTTGCCGATAAGGTCTTTGTCTATAAGATCAACGATGCCAGCAGGTAGAGCCACTAGGATTTTTCTCATTTCGCTATCACCTTGATTCCCTCTCGTTCATTCGCCCTTATCTTTTGATCTGTTACTCTTGCAAATAGTTTTGCCTCATATTTTGTTGCTTCTTCTATCAATCCCTTCCAGTTGGAAGGTGCGTTTGTTCTTGCTGCTTGGGCTGGAGTTTTTCCCAATAGGCTTTTTCCAATTGTTCAATCGCTATTTAGCCTAAGAAGTCATTAGTATTTTTGATATTTGCTCAAATTCTTTCAAAGTTTGCTCGTATTTTGGTCTATTTACGGAGTATATTTTTGCAGCCCTACCAGGAGAATGTTGCTCCAATACTACGTATTTTGCAGACACTAATGATGATTCTTCCAATCGACTTAAATGGTAACAAATTGTTGGACGGTCTAAACCAATTTTTCTAGCTAAGTCACTTGCATGTGTTTCCTTGGTTATCAATTCATCTAATATTTGTTTACGGCTTTTTTGAGCAAGTGCACTAACTGCTTTTTCATCCATTTAATTCGCCTCCTTTTTTTTATCTAAATAGTAGATAATTACGTACTACCTGAGTACGTACGTACTACATACTATTTCTACATATGTAGAATTAATATGTGTACATATAAGGTTTGCTACTATTAAGTATTAAGATATAATACTTATTTTGGAACGTGTCCCGTTTGGTAATATCTCTTATTGTTGACCCATTTGGGGCTTATGATACTATTGAATCAGTTATTACGATGTCCACAATATCAAAGTTTATGACAAATAAATTAGTAGAATCACATTACCAAAAAGCATAAATTTCTATAACATCAACTTGCTATCGATTCAAAATGAACGAATCAAAATTAAAATCTGCAATTGAAGCAAAAAAAGGTTCGTCACAGTATTCAATTTGGACAATCGGAATAACCGATGATCCCAAACGACGTAGAGATGAACATGAAGCTGAAGGAAAAAACGTAAAATACTGGAGTGATTGGGAAGCTGATACTGAAACTATTGCACGTAATGTCGAAGCCTACTTCATAGATAAAGGCATGAAGGGTGGTACTGTCGGTGGTGAGCATCCCACATACGTTTACGTTTTCTAACTCCGTTAATGTTGTCTATTAGTCCAATACACAATATCTAAAATTGCTTCAGCTTAGCTTAGGTGATGTTTATCACAAATAACTTAACAGTATCCTTTAACCGATACGTTTAAATCATTAAACGTGCCTTATATTTTTTATTAGTTTGGAGTTTGTAGACTTGGGGCGACCAAAGATAGGAACTAGAGTAATAACATACCTGAACGATGAAACATTGAAGTTTGTAGACGAGCTTGCATCCGATTTAGGAATAAACACCAGGTCCGAAATGCTTCGGGAACTCATACAACACACTCAATACACTTTGAACATCAAAGAAATGATAATGCTTCAAAAAGGCGAAATGACCGATAGAGAGTTCACTGAAGCTGGGTGAACATAATGCAGATTGGCATTATTGGCTACGGTGTAGTTGGAAGAGCTATAACTGCAACGTTTAGAGATCATGGACACACTGTTTGGATAAATGAAAAGGTTGATAGTGTCAACAATGATGCTGTTTCTCCACGGTTTGTTGGAAAACAATTTCTTATTGATAACTGTGAAGTGATTTTTATTTGTGTTCCTACTCCGATCACTGAAGTTAGAAGCGATGATATGCAGAGCATATATGACGTCTTTGAGGAACTAACACAACTTCATACTCTGTTTTCTTCCATAAATCATTCAGACTTGCCTAATGATCCAGTGTTTGTGATAAAAAGCACAGTTACTGTTGGCTTAACAGATAAGCTTTCTAATTTTTGTTTTTATGAACTGGATGTGGCGTTTAATCCAGAGTTTCTAAGACAAAACACCTCACTAGCAGATGCAAGCGCCCCCGACAGAATAATTATTGGAACAAACAGCGAAAGAGCAAAAAAGGTCTTAATGAAACTATATCACGATTTTGATTGTCCAATATTTATTGTTGACACAAAAACTGCGGAGCTTGCAAAACTGTTCAGTAACGCTTTCTTGACGACAAAGGTTGCTTTCAGTCAACAGATCCGAAAGGCTGTAACGCAGTATGATTTAGAAACTTTTCCTTACGAGTTGTTGACTTCAGACCATAGAATTGGAAACAGTCACTTAAACTCAGACTTTGGAAAGATTCCTCATGACAGCGCATGTTTGCCAAAAGATTTGCTGGCACTGATCCGAAGTTTAGATGCTCCAAACAACTTTCTTAACATTGTATATGATGAGGCTATCGTGAATGAGCTTTACTTCAAAATTCACTGAGGAAAAAAGGTGAATGCCCAAAAAGAAATTAGATTCATCGAAATGTTCGCGGGAATCGGAGCCGTCAGGCTCGGACTCAGCAGGGCAAATAGTGTTTGTGGGAAGCATAGGCAAACCACGAAAAGGAACAGAAGGACAGGAACATCTAAGCAGAGCTCACAAGCAACCCGCAAGAGTTTACGATCCAAAAGGAATAAGTCCAACCCTGTCAAGTCAGGAATCTCAGGGCAGATACAATATCGTTGTGTCTGGGCAAACGAGTGGGATAAACATGCAACACAAATCTACAGAAAAAACTTTGGAACAAAAGAACTTGTCGAAGGCGACATCACCCAAATTTCAGCAGACAGCATTCCAGACTTCGACCTTCTCACTGCTGGATTTCCTTGCCAAGCTTTCTCGATTGCAGGTAAAAGGAAAGGTTTCAATGATACTCGTGGAACGCTATTCTATGATATTGTCAGAGTTGCAAAGGCTAAAAGACCTAAACTTCTACTCCTTGAAAACGTTAAGGGACTCCTCAGTCACAATAAAGGACTTACATTCCAAATCATCATCGAATCGCTGGAAGAACTGGGGTATCTTGTCGAGTGGCAATGTCTTAACAGCAAGTATTTCGGGGTTCCACAGAATCGGGAAAGAGTGTTCATTATCGGACATCTTAGAGGAAAAAGTGGATGCCAAATATTTCCTGTCGGACAAGATGATCAAAAATTTGCTGATGATGGAACAGAAACAAGAACGCCCCAACCAAACATGACGGCAATAATGGGCGTTAACCAAGACGGAAAAATCTACCTGAAACCCAGGTCCTCAGCACTTAGAACCCCGAAAGCGTCACAGAGCAACCTACTAATTCAGGTGGGAAATGTTGACACGAAGGGACATAACAGTTTATGGGGAAGAGTTTATGACTCGAAGGGGATAGCTCCTAACTTGAATGCGAGGGGTGGAGGATTAGGAGCAAAAACAGGACTTGTTCAAATTGAGCCGCTTCGCTGGACTAGAACAGAGAAGGGAAGAGAAGCAAGACGAAACTCTAAAGAAACCCATGGAAGAGACTACACTCCCTTCGGTAACCAGAACAGAGAACTGGTAGTCTCAAAGGAAAAAGTTTCTGGGTGTGTGACGAACGCAATAAACAAGGACAGTTTACTGCTGCATAGCAGAAGAATCCGGCGATTAACTCCTGTAGAATGTGAAAGACTTCAGGCTTTTCCTGACGGCTGGACAAAAGGAGTGGCAGATACGCAACGCTATAAATGTCTAGGAAATGCCATGACCGTGAATGTGATAACGTATTTAGGGAAGCTTTTACTCAAAAAGGCGTAAACAGCACGTTTATATATGAGATTACAGTAGTGTAATATTAAAGAGAATTGATGTAAACTGGAGATGAACAACATTGGCTGAATTCCTGAAACTTAAAGAAGAGGAAGGATACAGCACAACCGTCAGTTTGCCCACAAAAGAGTTTGAGGTTTTTGAGGAAAAAATGAGGGAGCTAGGACACATAATTAGGAGTCCAAGAAGATGAGTGAACATAAAACTTTTGAACAAATATTTGCAGAAAACTGCAATGGATGCGCTTGCACAGGAACCGATCCAGAATTATACAAGTGTGCAAACCACGCTTTTAGAATTTGGCTACAACAAAAACGAAAAGAGATCGTAGAAAAATACGAGTCAGGAAACACAGCCCTACGATTCTCACGAGTACGAACAGACAAACCACTTAAATACCGAGACAAACAAACATCAAGCATAAACAAATGGTAAAAGCTATTACACTAATAAGGTTAGCCTAAACATAACGTCTTTACTCGAATAGTGTTCATTTCTATTAACTATTCACTTTTTGTTGTTCCATTTTGGTTGTTTAGTTTTTTTGTTGTTTTTGTTGTAGTTTGGTTTTTTGGTTTTGTTTTTCTTTTTGTTGTAGTCTGGTTGTTTAGTTTTTTTGTTGTAGTTTGGTTTTTTGGTTTTGTTTTTCTTTTTGTTGTAGTCTGGTTGTTCTGTTTTTTGGTTGTTTTTGTTGTAGTCTGGTTGTTCTGTTTTCTTTTTTTTGCGTTCTGCATAGGCTTTGGTTGGGCTTTTGCGTTTCTTTTTTTGTTGTACGGTTGCTCCGATGAATGTTGCTCCTCCAAATATTGCAACTAATCCGATTATGCCGAGGTCGCGTTGGCTGATTTCTTCGTCTTCTGTTGGTTCTTCTGTTTCTATAGAGGTGTCTGGTGTTGTTGGTTCGTCAGTTGGCGGTTCTGGTTCATCAGGTGGTGGAGTGTATGGTTCAACAGTTCCACCCCCGCCTCCACCGCCTCCTCCTGGTTCGTCATCGGGTATAGTCCAGCCTAAGAAGATGTCGTATGCTCCGGTGTAGCTAGGCATATCAAACGAGAAAACGCTGTCAGCCCAACTCCAGGTGTCATCTCCTTGGTTGTATTGGCTGTCTCCAACCTCAAATCTTGTTGGTTGTTCAGTACGTTTCCAGTTTAGGTGATCTGAAACAAAGGTTCGGCTTCCAGTCAAGCTTGTCTCATGATACAATGTATTTGCGTCACCTACAAGTTGCGGAGTTGCCAAAGATTCTCCAGCTATAGCAGCGAGAACATAGCTGTCTCCACTATTAAGCCTCTGCATAGTAGTGGCAAAAGTTTTGGTTGCATCCACTGACACAGCCAATGTTGCTGAGTCATGAATTGCTATAGATTGCCAAGTAACGCTAAATGTATGCGCTCCAGGTGCTATATGAAAGTTTGATTTCATACCAGTCGCGTCAGTATCCCCATTATATATTGAGGTTGCATCCTTGAAGATTTCGATATTAACTACTCTAGGCACGTTTACGCCATCTGCGTCTGTGAATTGCATGTTTATGTTTCGTATGCTGAAAGTGTCATTGAGTGAAACAGAAAGCCCATAATCGGGTTCACTAACCATATAGAGCGTGTAGGTTCCAGATTGAGTCAAGTTTGTTTGGGTAACATATGGGAACACCAAACCAGAACCATCAACAGTAAAATCGTTTGTCATTGCTGAATCGTCAGGGTAAGCAACCCCAATAACAGCATTTTCAGCCTCAATTTCATCATAATCATATGTTACTGTTGCCCTGTAGGTGTAGTCACCAGAACCTCCATAGCTGTCAGGTAGAGAATCTTCAAGAACAATCTTGATACGATCCCAAATCCCCGTGAGATTAGTTGTATTTGTTGTGAAACTTGTTATTCCATAGGTTGCTTCTGAAACTGAAGACACCGCAAAGCTCCAGGTTCCAACAGAAGCCTCAGTTATAGTAGCGTCTAACCAACTATTTCCAGCATCCCAAGAAGCCCCAGTTGAATTAAATTGAACGGTATCTCCGCTTCCTACAACATGATCGTCATAATCCAACACAATTCTGTAGCGTAATTCTATGTTTGCATCTACATCCACTCTTGAATCATCTACTTCGGTCCAGTAGGCAACAGCTTGATCGTATGTGTAGGTTGTTTCGGTGATGTTCTCGGTTAGGCTAGATATTCCATAGGTTGCTTCGTTTCCAGTCCAACCGCTTATAGTTACTCCAGTTACAGACCCCTCCGTGTGGCTAATGTCAAACCAGCCATTACCTGCATCCCAAGCTAAACCCCCCCAACCTGAACTTAGGCTATCTCCACTTCCCAAAGCGTGATCGTCATAATCAAGAACAGCCTTGTATCTTCCTTCAATGTTTGCGTTAATGTTCACACGGCTATCGTCTAATGCTTCATAGTAAACAACTATTCGATCCCAAATAACCGTTTCATCTAATGTGCCGTCTTCAACCGCAGTTAGGTCAAATTGGTTGTCAGTAACAGCTACAGAATTATAAACATTAGAGGTTACGCTGGCCTCATTTTCAGTAATAAACCAGAACCCATTATCATCATATGTTGCGGAAACAGCGTCTATATCAAGTTCGTTGGAATCATCTGAAGTAAAGTCAGTATCATCATAGTCATAATGGGCTTCAACCCAAATAATTGAGTTAGAACCAATACTTACTCGGTAATCGCTTGCAAAGCCTTGAACAAGAAATATTCTATCCCAGATAACAGTGGTTGCTTGACCATTCTGATCTTCTTCAGTTATTCCATGTGTATTTCCTGAAACAGCAACAGTGTTGTAGGTGTTGGCTGTCACAGTTGCTTCAGAGTCATTTAGCCTCCAAACACCAGACCCTTGATGTGCAGCACCAGCACCGTTAATTGTTACGGTTCCGTCTGTGACATCAGCATTGTCAAAGTCATAATCTAAAGTCACATCAATATCCACGTTATCACCGACATTATCTCTGCTATCCGAAACAGAGTAGCTTTGAACTTGAACTCGATCATATATTCCGGTTGATTCAGTTATGTTCTCAGAGAAAGAAGTTATTGTGTATGTGGCTTCAGTTCCACTACTCAAAGTAATGGTGGTTGAAGTAACGGAAGCTTCGCTATGAGATTGGTCAAACCAACTGTTTCCGGCATCCCAACTCATAGCACCCCAAGAACTTGTTATTCCATCCCCAGAACCCAAAGCACTTTCATCATAGTCAAGAACCGCTTTGATTCTCCACTCGATGTTTGTGGAGATATCTACTCTTGAATCGTCTAGGGTTTCCCAATAACAGACTATCCGATCTGAAATATAAGTATCAGTTGGGGATTCCTCTGCATCAGTGTAATCAGCATCGGACATATTGATGTAGGGATTATAAGTTTCAATCCCAACTGTACCGTCTGCGGAGAAAGCTACACTAAAGGCTCCATTTGTAATTGAACTGTCTGTTCCTTCATTATTGTTGGCTGCGTCATAAATTGAAACAGAAGTAAATTCTGCATCGGATGGATAAAATGTTGTTGCGGTTCCACTGGCAGGATTATTGACATAATAAACGGTTCCAGTAAATGTTATTGTCTGACTTAAATCCCCTCTATCATCGTCACATGCAAACCCAGAAACAACCAAATTAGTAACAACATCAACATTCAAATCATAGGTATCTGTATCTGTTTCAGCACCAGCATCAGAAATCACAGCCTTTATATCCAAATCGGCTTCTTCTGTTGCATCCCATTCTGTTCTTAAATGAAACTCTAAATCCAAGTCAGTTCCAGAAGAATAGTTCAAACAACTTCCGGTTACAAGCTCCCACTCAGTTGTATCTCCAGAAAGCTCGCTAAAGGTATCAGTATCCTCAGTATATCTCATCGTCAAGCGTTCTGTGGTTGCACCAGTCTGAACAGTTAAATCTATGGTGGTAACGTCTGTGAACCCCTCTGCATCAGAACCATTATAGGTTACTATATAGGTTCTGAGTTGAGAATACATATTGTCGGTATCGTCAAGGTTATCTACAGCACAGCCATCATTTGAGGGTGCGGTATTTGCAGAGCCAGTGTCTATCGTTATTGTTGCGGTTGCAAGTTCGGGATAAACAATGTCTAAATCTCCAGTTGTTGCGTTGTAATATGCATAATAGTCTGTGTCTTCTGTTTTTTCAACTGAGTCCACGTAAACGTAATAATCAGAATTGCCCCAATCTGTGATATGAAAAGCCGTCATGTTCTGTTCAGTGTCAATATCAGTGAAATCGAAGTCAACATCATTTCCACTACTATGAGTGAAGTCAAAGGCTCCAGTAATATTATTTCTTCCGTTATATGCAATGCCACTTAAATTATCAATGGTTGGAAAAGCATCACAAATTTCATTATCATATTCTTCTTGCCAATCTTCATCAGCATCCTTACCAAGCATTATTATTCCAGTAAATGCCCAAGTCCAACCACCTCCAGTTGATTGATCTGCATGGTTCCATCGAACTCGTACATCATTGGTTCCACCATCATAAGTTGTGTCGTAATCAAAAACTCCCCCAGTGAACATTAGTGCTAATGAACCATAACCAACATCAAATGTGTAATAAAAGTCATCGGCTGTGTCAAGTTCTTCGGCTGTATCAATATTCCAGTCAAAGTCTGTAAGTCTAACACCAGTAACATCCCAAGAATCAACAGTACCAGTTTCATACCATGTAACTTCATAAAAAACAAGTGGAGACTGAACATAGGATGTAAAGGTTACATTTGCTAGTACATCATAAGTTTCTCCTGTGGCATTGGCAACCCAAACCATTCTAGTGTCAGAATTTTCAATAATAGTGTATGTTGCCGTCATGCCATCAGTTGTTGGATAATTTGATGAATCATATATGCCTCCAAAAACAATGCCATCATAAGCGCCCTCTGCATAATAGTCTCCATCCCAGTAATTCCAAATGTCCTCTAGAGCCATTCTTGCTGTGTGCATAGTAAAATTGTAACCAGAAGCTCCACTATCCCAAGTATTCACTATGTAGACCCCACTGGCATCCTCTGTTACAGTTAATGTTGGATCAACAATTATTCTGTTTGATCTTCCAAAACCATAACTTCCAGTCAGTAGCCCATAAAGGCCATTGATGTTCAAGACTTCAAAATGGTGTCCTGTTCCTAAATCATAAAGATCAGCCCAACTCCAAGTAATGCCCAACTTTTCTCCAGCTTGATTCCAAAAAGACAACATCAATTCAGGATCAGAAAGTTTCTGAACCGAAAGTAAATCAACCATTTGATTATTATGTTTAGCATACCGGAATTGTTGCGCGTTTGATGGAAAGAACAGGAACCCAAACCCAGTGTCTTGCGGAGTAACCCCAAGAGTAACATCAGCAAATATTTTGCAATCCCCAGTACTATGATAGCTTTTGATCGAAATTTTGTTAATTGTCAAGTCAACACTATTTTGTGTGGAGTATTCATCATATTTGTAGGCTGTGAATGTTCCAGAACCACTATAATAAATTTCGGTATAATCTCCATTATCATCGGAGCCAGTGGTTGAAGTTAAAGCTGAAACTGTGTCAACATTCCGTATTGGAACAAGCCACCAGTCACCACCAAACTTTCCAGCAACTACGGGTATTAATCTGCCAACATAAGCTCCGTCCTGAGTAAAACCAATATCTCCCCTAGT
>Ga0255055_10000226_pt1 | contig 43917 bp, 42 predicted proteins | sample JV7_2_27_MG_FD_188633 | JGI IMG/M metagenome (GOLD analysis project Ga0255055, IMG submission 188633) | Seawater microbial communities from Jervis Inlet, British Columbia, Canada - JV7_2_27 | ecosystem: Environmental > Aquatic > Marine > Inlet | place: Canada: British Columbia | collected... | reverse complement strand
TGTGGTTCGTCTAATATTATGATCTCTGGATCGTGTAGGATTGCTTGAATGATTCCTAACTTTTGCACCATACCTTTAGAATATTTTCTAACCCTTTCATGTTTCCATTCTGAAAGTTTAAAGAGCTCTAGAAGTTCATCGATTCTGTTCTCTATTTTTTCTTTTGGATATCTCTGAATTTTTGCAAAGTACTTGAGTAATTGATATCCTGTCATGTTGTAAAAATTAGGAATATCTATTAAGAACCCTATTTGGCTAACTGTAGTTGAAACACTTTGCAAATCTTGTAAATCGCTAGAGTTTGTTCTAATTAATATTTTGCCTCCATTTGGTCTTAGAATTTTTGCAATCATCTTGATAGTTGTCGTTTTTCCGGCGCCATTAGGTCCTACCAGTCCAATTGTTTCTCCTCTGCATACCTCGAGATTTACGCTGTCTACTGCGGTAAAATTACCAAATTTCTTCGTTAAGTTTTCTATTTTAATTACTGTTTCTGACATTTTTTCTCAATTTTTGATTTAAATTTATGATACATCTTCATTTCGATTTTTATCATCTAATTTTGAAATCTTATCTTCAATCTTTTGAAACTTCTGGTTTAAAACTTCAATTCTTTTTTTTAAAAAAGTTCTCTGGAATTCCAAAACTTGAAGAGTTTCAATTTCAGGTTTATGAGCCATTTTAGCAAATGAAGGCAATTCCTTTAATTCAGTACTACTTAGTTCATCTTCAATCCCAAATGTAGAAGTTATAATAGATCTCATAGATTCTCTAATTTCTTGCTCCTTTTTAATCATTATTTCAAGCGTATTCTTACCGTCAATTGTAATTTCGTAAGTTATTGTTTTTTCATCTGTATCTGGTTTTGGAATCTGTTTTATTAGATTTTTTTCTCGTAAATCTTTTAGAATGGTATAAATTGTTGAGTCTGTGGGTTCCCAGCCTCCAAAGGTACGTTCTTCTATAGCTTTTTTAATCTGACGACCGTGCATAGGTTCTTTCTCTAAAACTATTAAAACTAGGGTGCTAACAAATCCCTTTTTCATTGCTTTTTCAAATTTCCCGGCAATTCTTTCAACCAATAAGCGTCACTTCAAAATTATATCGATTATTTTTATAAAAACCGAAATGTATCAGTTATCGATATTAAATTATATATCGATTTCCGTTATAAACTTTTCTTTTCTAATAAATTAGAATTTTGAAGTTCCAACCTTTTGATCATAAGTTTGTGAGCTTGTTTATTCTAACATTTTTAGATATAAACTTCTGATAAGATTTTTTCATTAATCAATCGAAAAAACTTCTTCAAACTAGAATAATACGCTTAGATATATTATTCGTGAAATCTACGAGTGTTTTGTATATATTATTCTAGTATTATATTAATATATTATTCTGTTTTCTCGTCTAAATATTAAAAATAATCGTTTTAACAGTTCATAAGGTGGTTATAATAAAGCTCATAACATGTCATATTCCAGAGGCGTATTTGAAGGGTATTGAAGAACTAGTTAACATGAACATGTATCCCAATCGTTCAGAAGTAATTCGTGTAGCCATTCGAGATCTACTAAAAATCGAACTTAGTACTCTTCTCAGGAAGGATTAACTATTTTTTTCCTTTTCTTTATTATTTCTAAGCTTGACTATATAGCTATTTGACGATCTGGGTTATTTTAATATTGTTTTTAAATTTCAATATATTATAAGAATTCAATGTTGAATCTGATCGTCTGGCTAACATTATTTATAGGGAGTTATGTTGTAATTTATTTTGCTGCTGATTTATTTTTGGATAATTTAAAAGATTTATGCAACATTTACAACCTATCTCCTTTCATAATAGGGATGCTGATTCTTGGAATTGATCCTGAAGAGTCAATCGCATCTATAATCGCTGCTATTAATGGATTGCCTTACATTTCTTTTGGAAATGTGGTAGGCAATTCTATAATTGCGATGACTTTACCATTTTCTTTAACTGTTCTAATCTATACTATGAAATTTAGGTCGATTTCTAAATTTTTTTTTGTAGTTATATATATTTTGTTAATCAATCTTCTATTTAGCTTCATCTTTAGTGGCGGAATGTTTGTATCCGGTTTCATCGCGATTGGAATGTATATAATTTATGTATGGAGAAATCTTAAGCATCATACGCAAGAAAAAATAGGAGATAATTTAGAAATTGCCGAACAAAAGCTCATAGAAATAGAAAGCTCATCTAAGATGAAGAAGATCATTTTAACATCTTTAGGGCTCGTTTTTATTTTTATAGGTGGTGAATTGCTAATTTTATCTGCTGATCAAATTATTGATATCGTTCAGATACCTGAAGTGTTTTTTGGGTTTATAATTATAGCTTTTGTGACAAATGTAGAAGAATTAACCTTAATATTAAAATCTGTAAAGAAAAAGGCTGTTGAGATCGGTTTTGGGGGAATAATTGGCAAATTAATCTGGAATTTAACAATTTCAATCGGAATAAGTGGGATTTTTATTAAGAATCTACCTTTTAAATTTATACTTCTTTGGAATTGGCTAATTCTGGTTATCTTAACCATATTCCTGAATTTTTCTTCTAAAAAAGAACAGTTTAATAAAAGAGATGGGTTAATTTTAATGGGTTTCTTTGTTTTTTTTATTGTAATTAATGTTCTATTTGTAGTATTTTGAAGTATAATAATCGCTAAATTATCTATAATAATTTAAACAATTGTCTTAACGCCGAACTCATAATATGAGATTGAACTTGTCTCGTCCCCCCACCGATCTCTTGTAATCTAGATATTCCTAATAAATCGTGCATTAGAGTGTTATCACATACACCTGCGCCTCCCATCAGATTGGCACACTCGTATACTACTCTTTCACTTAGTTTTGCGCTAAGAAACTTTAATTGAGATGCTGTAGTGCCAAGAGCTAAATTGAAATCTTTGGGAAGGGTACCTAACTGCTCCATTTTATCGTCAATCATTTTGCACACATTTAGAGTTGCTAAAGTTAGGCTCGTGGTTTGTGCCCAGAGATCAGATAAAGGAAATCCTACTCCTTGATACTTTAAGATTTCTTTGTCAAATTGTTTTCTCATGTTCGCATAAATAACCGCGTGAGAAATAGCGTTCCAAGCTTCAGCAATATTTAAACACACTATAGTTAATCTCTCTAAATTAAGACCTTCAAATAAGTGAGACCTTCCCTCACCAGGTTTACCCAATACACATTCAGAAGGGATTCTTAAATCGTTGAAATATTCTTTGGCTATATGCATCCTTGGAGTCCACGGAATGTTAATACGCTCAGCGGTCCAACCATCCAAAGATGTGTCAACTAGGAATTGAGCCATAGTATTTCCGTTATTTTTTTCACTAACAGCATAAACCACCGCCCAACCTGCTTTGCTACCGTTAGTTTGATATATTTTTTCTCCATTAAGTAAAAAGCTACCATCACCTTGTTCTTCACATGTGGATTGCATATGAACAGCGTCAGATCCCCTTTCTGGTTCTGTAATAACAATAGCGCCTATTTTTTCCCCTGTTATTAACTCTTTTACTGCTCTCAATCGAATGTCAACATCTTCGTTGTGGAGTAAAATTGGGTTTACAGATATTGCAGTGGCTCCAGTAGACATTGTTAACTGGGGATCGAAAAAATCCATGGCTAAAATTCTCATAAATTCAGTAGTCATTCCGTGAGGTTCATAATTTAAATTTATTTCTTCAAATTTGTGTAACCGTGAAATATATCCGTTTTTCCCTATTTCTGGTATCCATTCGTAGAAATCTTCGTTATGGGTTATTTTATTAGTAATTTCAAAGTTCTCAAAAAACTTCTGAGTTTGTTTAAGGAAATTTAAATGTTTAGAATCCAAGAAACTCATTAAATTTAAGTTTAAAAACTTATTACGCGTTGTTAACGAGAGTTTTTCAAGAATCCCATCGTCAATGCATTGAACTTTACCTTTTTTGCCATTCAATTTCATTCACTTTTTAAGTTAGAATTTAGTCTTAGATTCCTCGATCCTTCCATTCTGGTTTTCTTTTCTGAAGGAAAGCTTTGGCTCCTTCTGTGTGCTTGTCTCTTCTAGCAAACATAGACATGACACCTTCAGTCTCAATAAAAGTTCTTTCTTCAACTGTTCGACCAACGCACCTTACTACAGTTTCTTTGTCCGTACGAAGGGCTCCCTGAGGTAGCTTACAAATGGAAAGAGCCAATTCTCTAGTTCTTTCCATCAGTTGATCGTGAGGTACTACTTCGTTGACTAAACCTATACGAAAAGCTTCTTGAGCGTCTATAACTCGCCCGGTGATGATGAGTTCCATTGCGCGTGAATAACCAATTACAAGAGGTAAACGAACGCAAAGACCATCACCAGCTACAATGTTCCAACGTCTTTCTGTAGCTCCAAATTTAGCTTTTTCTGAAGCTATTCGAATATCTGCTAAAAGGCAATTTTCAAGACCCGCTGCATAAGTGTAACCATTTACGGCCGCTATAATTGGTTTAAAAATATCAAATTTTTTAGTATAACCACAAAATCCATCAATCCCATGAACAGCTACCCGAAATTGATCGTAACTGTCCATTTTTTCTAGAGCAGCGGCATCATTGAGATCCCATCCCGCAGAAAACGCCTTATCACCAGCCCCAGTGAAAATTGCAACTAATGCATCATCGTCGTCTCGAAAGGCTTTCCAAGCGTCTTGTAATTCTAAATTTGTTTCGTTATTGATGCAATTACGAACTTCTGGGCGATTAATCGTTATCGTTACTACTTGATCCTCTTTATCATATAATATATTATTAAATTCCATATCGAAATCCTCTAAGTGTTGGATATAATTTATATTAATATTTATTTATAAAAGCGTTAGTTATTGCTTATTGTTTAAAGCTTTTTAATTTTGAAGGTTTATAAGTATTATTAGATATTACCATTTAAATTGATAATAATGCCAGATGAAAACTATAAAAAAGCGGGTCATATAATTATTAAGGCAGGGATTCTCCCAACACTCGTTAACCAGACTTTAATCGAGATATTAAAACTACTACTTACTGAAGACGAGTTGGAGTTCATCAATGCCTTTAAGAGGAAAACTTCTCAAACGATGGATGAATTAAAAAGGACAAGTAAATTACCCGAAACTCAAATCTTATCATTTGTTAAAAAATTAGCAAAGAAGGGTTTCATATTTAATCAACCCAGTTCGAAAGGAGTGATGGTATATAGGTTAATGCCATTGCTTATGGTCGGTGCATTTGAATATCTATACATGAAAAAAATAGAACATAATGAAGTAGATAAGAAACTCGCTAAAATGTTTTCAGGCTACTTCGAAGAAACTAGGGATTTTATTCAAGCTAATTATGAGCAAATCTTACCTATTTTTGAAAAAATGCTTCCAATTGATAGAACAATACCAATATTAGCTGAAACTATTCAGGGAGACCAAATCAATTTATCCATAAATGAGGAAATAGAAGTTCCCGAAGAATCTATAGTTCTAACACAGAAAGTTGAAGAACTGATAGAAAATTTCGATGATATATCTGTCGGGCATTGTTTCTGTAGACACCACAGAGATTTATTAGGGAAGCCTTGTAAACACACTGATCTGAGAGAAAATTGTTTTACTTTCGGCAAATCGGCAAGATATGTAGCAGAACAAGGATTTGGACGTTTAGTTTCCAAAGAAGAAGCTTTAGATATAATGAAAAAGTCTGAAGATGATGGATTAGTTCATAAAGCATTTCATCCCCATTCTGATATTACTAAAGTAGAAACAAGCATATGTAATTGCTGTAAGGATTGCTGTGGCACTTTGGAATGGTGGAGAATGGGAATAGTCGCTTTAATCAACTCAACTAATTATCTATCTCAAGTTAATCCGGATTTATGTAGTGGTTGTGGAATTTGCGTTGAAAAATGTCCCGTTGATGCTATAAAATTGAATGACAGTGATGTTGCCGAAGTTAATACTGAATACTGCTTTGGTTGTGGGGTTTGTGCTCATTTTTGCCCCGAAAACGCTATTACATTGCTAGAGGGTATGCGAAAAGTATATGTGGCACCCCCTAGGCTAAGATAAATAGCTCCTGTAAACTTAACAATTTTCAACTTTTTTTCTTTTTAATCCAATAAATTAAAAGAAAGCTAAGCTGAAAGCCATAATAATCATTCCAGTAATAATCCCTAAGATTGAATGGTGTTCTTTCCCAAATTTCCGAGAAGCAGGTAACAATTCATCTAATGAGATATAAACCATAATTCCCCCTACAACACCTAACATCGCATGTAATAAAATAGGCGTAATAAATGGAAAAAGAATCAGCCATGTTACTAATGCACCAACTGGCTCGCTCATTCCTGAGATGAATGACCACTTAAACGCATTACGTTTACTTCCATTATTAAGATATAACGGTATCGAGACTGCAATTCCTTCGGGGATATTATGTAAAGCAATAGCAAGAGTTAAAAGTATACCTAGTCTGATATCACTTAAAGTCCCAATAAAGGTTGCCATGCCCTCAGGAAAATTATGAATGAAAACTCCTAACACAATGAATAATGAAGTTTTCTCAATTTTAATTTTTCTTTTTTCTCTCCCGTATCGATGACGATGGCGATGACCATGATGAAGATGGGGTTTATAACTACCATTATCATTAGCAAGAATCTCGATAGAATCCTCAAATTCATATTTGTGTGAGACTACGACGTCAATTAAAAACATGATTCCCATTCCTAAAAAGAAGAATAGAACTCCAAATTGCTCAATTTCTTTAATGCTTTCAAAAAGTAATTCCACAAACGAAATATAAATCATAACTCCTGCCGAAAAACCCATTACAAAAGAAATAAATTTGGGATTAGGTTTTTTTACAATGAAGGCAATAACGCTTCCAATAGTAGTTGATAAACCTGCAACTATACTCAAAAGGAACGCTAATAAAAAATCATCCAATCCAAAAATCACTAATTTAGGTATATCTAAATTAAATAATTAATAGGCAATATTTAAAAGTTTTGATATTTAAGTCTTCTAAATTCCCGATTAATTGTTAAAACTCATAGACAAAGAGTAATGAAATCCATCAAAGCATCAAGGTTCTGCGAAGGGAAGAGTTTTTAAAAGTTTTACGATTATTCCTATTTTTGTTGATACTATTAATAATATTGATACATTTCAATATTTAAGGATTTAACATTTAATATAGGATTTTTTAATGAGAAAAGTAAACCAAGACGATAAACTCTTCTTCTTTGAAAAAAGTTTTTTTACTTTAGATGGGCTCTGGATGATTGAAACTGAAGAAATCACCAATTGGGAGACTTCCTTAAAAATTGATGTTATTGTATGGATAGAATTATTGAAAGTCATCGTTCGTAGAGTGAAGAAATATTTACAATTAGAAAAAAACGATCTTATCAATTTAATCGACATTCTTACTTTCCGATGGTCTATAGAAGGTTGGGAGTATAAGGTATTACAACATGAGTATGATAAAGTTAAAATCGTTGTTAATCAATGTCCTTATAAAGCAGCAATGGATCGTAATCCAGAACGTACAGAAAAACAATCTCTAATTTGTAAAAACATGTGCATTCCTTTCTATAAATCAGTTATTAAAGATTTCAATGAGAATATTAATCTAAATAGGACTGCATATATGGGATTGGGTGACAGTAATTGTGATTTCTCTTTCTCCTTTGAATATGATACTTTAGAAAAAAGTGAAGAAGGTGATCTCACTAAAGAAATAAGAAAGATTAGTAAGGAAGATAAACTTTTTTACTTTGAAAAGAATTTTAGAACAATGGATGGATTGTGGGTAATAGAGACAGAAAGAGAATTAGGATGGGATGCAGCTCTTAAGCTTGATATAATCGTGTGGCAGAAATTATATAGGATCATATTCCGTAGAGTGATAAAGTATCTAAACATTAAGGGAAATACTTTAGAAGATTTAGTTAATATTCTTTCTTTTATATGGAATTGCGAAGGTAATATCCATGACATTTTTCAAGTGGGAGATAACCAGTTTACAATGAGTATCGTTGAATGTCCTTACATAGCAGCAATGGAAAGAAATCCAGAAAGGCACAACAGAATTGAGTCTATATGTAAAGATATGTGTATTCCATATTTACAACCCGTTATTAAGGAATTTAATCCTAAAATTGAAATAAATCGAGATAAATTTATGGGATTAGGGGATTCAATGTGCAATATTATTTTAAATTTAAAAGATTAAATACATCATAAGTTTCAATCAAACGCTAGTCGTAAACACTTTCATACAAGCCTACTCGGTTTTTGATATCTGCAATTATCATATCCCGTTCACTCTTTTGTAAATTATAAAGATCAAAAATAATTTCTTCAATCTCTCTAATTCTAGATAGTATATCTTCATTATATGCACCATTACTTTTTAGAAGAGAGTTAATTATTCTTTGTACAAGTTCGCTTAATTTCTTTTTTCGATCAGAGGGAGCTTTAATAATCGGTAAATGCCGGATCATATACTGATTTAGATTTATTGTTGTGTTTTGTTGATTGTTTATTCCGTAAAAACAATAAAATTGCATTATCGAAGAATTTAGGATTGCGTTGATGTACTTTAACTCTGTGTGATCATCACTGATTATTGAATAGATTGAAGATGTGAAACATACTTTATCTATACTGAAAATAGATTGAGGAAAAATACTATTATGCTTAATTAATAGTTTAGGATTTGTATAATATTCGAATTTACTACCCTTTAATATTTTTGGATCTACATTTTCGATGTCAAAGGATTTATCTTTATTAAAATAGTAATAATTAAAATCTCCTTTTGCTTTTATAAAGTAACAACTATTAGTTGTATTTTCCTCAATGAGATTTATGATTTGTTTTAACCCTTTATCTTCTTCTCCTCTTATCATTTTGGGGATTCGCGTAATACTAAGATAATTTACATCTCCTGAATTTTCAATTTTATTGACAAGGTTCAATATCTTGTCATTTACCTTAATTCTAATGCGATTTAGAGCTATAGTTTTAGAATTACAGTATGGACAAATTAAGTTAGGTGTATAAACATAAACCTTTTTAGCATGAGCACTTAATGGGCAGGATCCATTAAAGCAAACCCTTAAAGAATCCACTTTTTGAACGGGGTATTTTATAATTTCAGTATTTGGATACCTATATACCTTTATATCTTTTATCGATTCGTTTCTTTTCTCATAGAATAGGATTTGGACTTCGTTTGTTGCTTTTGCAAATAAATTGGGGCCAACATCGTATATTTTAAGAAGATTAGCAAGAGATAATAGGTTTCTCCTAAACTTTACGTATCCTTGTCTTAACAAAAAGCTTTTAGGTACTAAATAACCAATAATGCCGTCGGTCCATTCAAGAGATTTCAATATGAACGCACAGTAAATATCATTATAAAAAATATTTTCTGATTTTAACCTTTCTTTTTGATTTTTATCTAAAATGTTACCATAGGGGGGATTTCCAATAACGAGATCGTATTTAAAGCTCTTTTTTCTTTCTAGACTATCTTCCAATAAAATGTTCGATTTCAATATTGAGAATATCTTCGAATTATCTAAACCGTTTTTGGTATATGCCCACCTAAATAATTTTATAATAGAAAGCTTTCTAGCATAATCGTTAATCTCAGAGCCAAAAAGGTTTTCTAAAATATGCAATTTAATTTTTATTGTATCCAATTCAGGCTCGAGATTTCGCATTAGTTTATAAATTTCGTTTGTAGCACTTAAAAGAAAAACTCCTGAGCCGCAAGCGGGATCGAGGATTGAAAAGCTCAGTAGTTTTTGCTTGATTTTTGTCTTCGAATCTTCATCCAAATTGAAAATATCCTCCAAACTATTAATTTGATTACTTATAAGATACTTATTTAAAAAAAGAATTATTCCTTGAGAAACTATAAAGTTTGAAACGGATTTCCTAGTATAATAGGCCCCCTCCTTTTTCCTATTACTGTATTCATCTAAAAAGTCAGTTTCAATTCTATTTAGTTCATTAAAACTCTCAGAAATTCTTTTATGACTTCCAGTTTCAATAGAATTTATAACTGATTCAATTACAAGCTTAACTTTTTGAAATTTTCCTTTTTCCTTCATATTTTCAAATAATGGAACTTATTGCGTTAATTTATTGGGGTTTCAAAAACTGAAAATTATATTAGTGTAATTTTCTAATTCTTATGTGGTATATTCTTTATATTTTTATAGTTATATTTACTTAATAAGATCAGAAGCATGACAAATAACGAAGATGAAAAAGACGGAGTAGCTCCGATCAAACCAATAATAAAAAAAATGAAAAAGGAGTACGATAGAGATCCTACTGATTGGAGAATTATCGGATCTAAAGACGATCATGGAAATACAGATACTTTTATAACAAAAAAACCTAACGCCTACTGGTTAAAATCCAAAATGCTAAATCCCTATTCGTCATTAAGTATGGGGACAATTGTCCGAAACATAGATAGAGACATCGATAAAGCTTCGGGGAAAGGACAAGCTTTATCGCCTGATGAAATGCTTCGATTGTTTGGTATGATTGTTCCGATAAAAAAGGATCAAAATATCGTTGCTTCTGGAATAGAAAAATACTCTCAGCAGCATGGAGATTATTTAAAAAAAATAATTGGAGAACGAGATTCGAATTTAGGTTACCAGATGGTTAAAAAAATCGACGAAGAATTCACCAAAAAACATCCTCAAAGAAAGAATTTATATATTTAGAAGGATTAGTGCTTTTCCTAATTAGAATTAAATATATAAGAAGATAAAAAATGAATTAGATTATCACAAGAATCACTATACTTTACTTGTTAGAGTCCCGAGTTCGTCCTTACTTTTAATGATTGGTAATTTAGACGAATACTTGGAAGAATTGTTAATTAATTCAGCTATAACAGCATTCATCTTTTCAGGACCAGATTTTTCTTCAAGAGTTTTTGCGAATTCTTTGACTAATGGAATTTTAAGATCATCAACATAGAAAGATACTCCCTTTTCAACTTCTTCGAGAAGAAATTGAAAGGATAAATCCGCAGCTCTCTCGGTGACAAAAAGGGGATTATCTGGTTCTCCAAAAGTGTATGATATTTCTTTCCAACGAGCTCCACTTGCGTCTACTGGAATCATACCGAAAATATAATCGCTAGTGTAAATCCAGAACGGAATCCCATTGTCGAACGATGAATCAACGATTGCTTTGAAGTCACTCATAGTAAATCAATTTTCACTCTAAAAAAAATTATTAATGATTGATAATTAAGAGTTTTTTTTAAATGTATAATCATGCTATTCTTATTTGAATCTTAGCTTTTTAGTAGCTTTTTAAATGAATTTTTAAAAAAAAAAAGATTAATAGACATTATGCGCGAACTCGATTATGAAAAATTAGTAGTTGATATTCAGAACTGGATTGGAAATTATGTAAAGAAAGCCAAAGCAGATAATGTTGTAGTAGGGCTGAGTGGTGGAATCGATAGCGCAGTTACTGCTGCTCTATGCACGAATGCGCTTGGAAAAGAAAAGATGATTGGATTAGGGCTACCATGCGGTTCAATATCACAAGATCTCAAAGATTCTAAATTAATTGCCAAACACTTAGAAATTGGTTTTAAAGTATTAGATTTGACATCAGTATATAATACATTCTTAGAATGTGTTAATTATAAAATAAGGAGAGACAAATTAGCTATTGCTAATCTTAAACCTCGATTACGCATGATGACTTTATATTTCATAGGTCAATCCAGTGGTAATTGTTTAGTTGTTGGAACAAGTAACCGCGCCGAATTAGCTATCGGATATTTCACGAAATACGGAGATGGCGCAGCAGATTTTGAACCTATTGCGTCTCTCTATAAGCAAGAAGTAAGGAAGATAGCTGGTATCTTAAATATTCCTGAAAAAATAATAAATAAAGTTCCAAGTGCTGGTCTTTGGCCCGGACAAACAGATGAAGGGGAAATTGGATTATCTTATGATGTTATAGATGAAATTCTCTATAGATTAGACTACGATTTAGATTTTAAAGGTTTAAAAGAAGAAGATATTATAAGAGTAAGAGAGATGATGAGCGCAGCTGAACATAAGCTAAATATGCCGCCATTCTTTGATGTGAGAAAAAACAACTTTTAGCAAATATTACAAGCTGGATATTAATCTTCTGATGTTATTAATTCGCGAAGTTATTTCGTTTAACTGCTTCTTAAGAATTTCATTTTGACGTTTAAAATCAGCTTCTGATATCGAACCCTTATTAAAATTATTCTCCACATCTTTAAAATTTCTTTCTAATGAGTAACGTCTTCCTTCAAGGGCGATAAGTTCCTGATAAAGTGCGTCTTTATCTTCGGTAAGATTATCTAAATTTGGAGTTTCTAAATCAGGTTCAACGCTGGTGCTGCTTTTATTAAAGTCAATAAATGGCATCGTGGCAGGTTCTTGGACAACCTTACCTTTCTTTTTCTTCTTCCCATCCTTTTTCTTTTCTTCTATTTTAGGATATTTTTCAGTTAATCCAATGATTTCTTGTGGTTTATCTTGTGATTTAGATCCCATAGAAGAAAACACATTAAAAAGGTCAGATCCACTTGACACAATTGACTCACTTTCGATTTCTTCAATTTTCACAGCGGAAATTTTAGGTTTTTCTATTATGAAAGGTTTTGATTCGGATGATTCTGAAATAGAAACTTCTTTTGGTCTTTCTGGTATTACTGTTGTAATTTTCCTTCTTTCTGTTATTATAGGAATGTCTTTTGATTTTTCAATTACAAGAGGTTCTATTTTCCTGGTTTTTTTAGGAATAGGGGTTAATTTGGGTTCTTTAACGGGCAAAGGTATCTTTTCGGGCACTACAGGAATTGGAGTTAACTGCTCTTTAATTGTATCAAGTCTTTCGCTAACAGGTTTAGTTGGAGTTTTTGGGATTGGTTGTTGCTTTGCTTGAGGTGGTTTAACAAGTTTTTTTATTGTAGGTATTTTTATTACTGGTGGAGCTAATTTTGCATTCGGATTAGGAGTTATTTTATGAACTACACGCTTATGGGTCGGAGTTTTAATAGATTCGTCCTTCTTTTCCAGTTCTTTCTTAAGAGATTCTATCGTTCCTTTCAATGTCTTAATTTCCCCTTTAAACTGTTTAGAAACTTCATTAAAGATATCTGTCAGGTCAATTTCTGCATCTCCGTTTTTCTGTTCAATAGGAGTTTTTTGTGTTCCAGTTAATCCTTCTGCTTTAGGAGGCTCTGTGCTTGCGGGGATATTTAAAATCTTCAAAATATCATCCGGGAGACTTGTTTCTGAAAACCAAAGATCGAGCGTATCCCATTCCTCCAGTTTCTTTAAAATCGTTCTAATAAAATCAATTTCTTCGGAATAATCACTAGAATCTTTTAATTTGTTAAATTGATTAATCAATTTGTCTTTTGCTTCAATTTCGTCATCTGGTGTTGGTTTTTCTTCTGTAAGAAAATAAAAAATGTCCTCTATTTCTTTAAGCGCTGAGTTATAACTTCCTTGGTCTGTCATGAAAGATACTAGAATAATTTATTTTTAATTCCTAGTCAAAGCTTTATATTTATAAATAAAAAAGCATTTCATAAATTTATTTTTATGTATTATACAAGGAATTGGATTTAGGCCTAGAGCCTTCCTCCTTTCATTTGTTACTTAACCATAATTCTTTCTAATCGTGAAAATATTTAGATAAGAACCAAATTAAGAAAATGATTCCAATAAAACTTAAAATAAATGGGATTATATAGCTAACAATTTCTGTCAAAAAACCCCCAATAATCCCTGTAGGCAAAAATCCAATTCCTTTTATAAAACTTATAATCCCAAAAGATTCAGCTTTCCTGGTTTCATCTAAATCCGTTAATATCATTTGCGCCGAGGGTATGAATGTTGCTACATTAAGTCCAAATAATATATTTCCAACACTAAGTAGTGGAATTAAAAACATTTGAAACCCCAAAGACCATAAAATAAACGCTAAAATAAGAGTTAAATAGTAACCTAAACCAAATAACTCACTTACAATTAGAGAACGCTTTTTACCAATTTTATCTGCTAAATGTCCTCCAGGGATTTGGAAAACCATGGTTGTAATGCTTAACCATATTGATATGAAGGCCATCTGATCATAGGTTAAATTATATTGAGCTCTCAATCCTGCTCCATAAATTGAGAGTGAAATATTATAAAAAAATATATCAAGCGTGAAGAAGATTAATATAGCTCTCTTCTTAGGCGATTTAAAGATTTCTTTCCACATACTCTGCTTTTTATTAATCTTTTCTATATTAGCCAGAGAATCGTTAGTATTTTTAGATGTGATATTAGTAATCGTGAAAATATTGATGATATAATTGATTGTATCTAATAATATGTAAATAATAAAATAAACTCGGATATCTTTTACAATATCAAGCATTACAAAAAATTCTCCACAGATATTGCCGATAAATATACCAAAAAACATCAAACCAAACAAAATCCCTTTCTTTGTTTTATCGCTACTTGTCGATATAAACATATTGTAACCAATCTCTCCAATCGATCCGCTTAAATGAAAGAAGATTATTCCTGGAATTAGAAATATAAGATTTTCTGAAAATAATAGGAATATCATTCCAATGTAAAAAAAGGGCATCTCAAGCAGCCATACTTTTTTACGGTTAAATCTATCGGATAATCTCCCTACCCAGGGTTTTGGTAAAAATAGGAGGATGCCTCCCAGAGTTACAAGAATACCTGTTATAAAGACTGAATCGGTAATTTCTAACAAAAACGGTTGATATACTAGAAAGAATGGCCTCGAGGCGAAACCATAAATCAAACTCATGAAAAATAAAGCCCACAGATTTCTTTTTTGAACTTTATCAATTTCCTCTGAATTACCTAATATATTCATTATTCTCTTCATCTCTTGCCTTTTGCTAATTGTGGAACACTCTGTTATAGTCGATTAATACCCCAACATAATCTCTATGAATATACGAATAATAAATTTCAGTTCATAGCGACATGGTGATAGGGTAAGATGCATGGTTAAAAGTAATTTTAATTAAATTACTTGCGCATGAAATTTATCGCTATAAACTTATTGCATTTTAATTCACTATATATTAAAGGGTTTATTTGATATTTAAGCTTTTCGACATATTTGTAATCTTGAAAAGATGATTGTGTTTTAATTTTACCCCTAAAAAATTTGGTTTACTTCTATTTTTTCTTCTTTTAGCGGTTAAATTTAAAGTAGTCTTTATATTTTGAAAACGGTGATATTATACTATAGCGTAAATAAGGGATGATCTACAATGAGGTTAAATACAAGTAAAAAAATCGTAATTTTTATCACTTTGGGAATAATTTTCACTTTGTCTTTTTCGACTGTTATTACAAGCTCGGTAAATAGCTTCGATATGACTTTAGATAACGAAAATATTAAAACTTCAGTAGTGTCTGGAAAAATCCAAATAATCGGTAATACAGGGTGGTCTAATGCTAAGTGGGCGGGAATTTGCACGGGTTCAGGCTCATATTCCGATCCTTATGTTATAGAAGACCTAGAAATAAATGCTTTGTGGAGTGGAAGTTGTATAATGATTCAAGATTCTGATGTTTATTTTAAAATTCAAAATTGTACTCTAATCAATTCAGGAGGATATTCCAGAGCAGGAATACGATTATCAAATGTAAACAATTCTCTGATAAGCGAAAATAATTGTTCGTCGAATTATCACGGGATTCATCTAGATAATGGTAATAATAACACCATTTCGAATAATGAGGCAAATTACAACAATTATTATGGCATCTACATATATGCGAGCGATAATAATTCAATTTCTGGAAATGTTGTAATGTATAATAGTAGGGGTATTTATTTATACTCTAGCGATACTACTATCGTTTTGGGAAACAACGCAACAAATAATTCCTACGGAATTTACGTACGGTATTGTGATCGTACCACCCTTTCAAGCAATGACGCAAGCTTCAACTATTACTATGGAATATCTTTTTCTTCGAGCAATAATAATTCAGTTTCAGATAATACAGCAGACAACAACAATGACTATGGAATATCTTTTTCTTCGAGCAATAATAATGTCATTACAGGAAATAATGCCAGTAACTGCGATTATTATGGGATATCAATATCCTTAAGCGATAATAACACTGTATCATCAAATTTGATGAACAATTGTGGTTTTGGAATTGATGATTCGATTGACAATGATATTGATCTCTCGAATATGGTCAATAATAGAACCCTGTATTATTACAATAATAAAGTTGGCTTAAAATCAGATGATTTCTTGAATGGTGGACAGATTTACCTAATAAGTTGCAGCGATTCGATAATATCAAACTTAAATTTGTCTCAATCTGGGAGGGGCATTTCATTGTTTTATTGCAAAAATATTACAATCTCGGGTATAAATTCCTCTGATAATCATCAATATGGAATCTACTTGAGTAATTGTTTTAATAACACTATTTCTGGAAATGTTGCAATGAATACTAATTATGGAATTTATCTAACCAATAGCAATAACACCTTTGTTTCGGAAAACAAAGCAACTAATAATAATTATGGAATTTATCTAACCAATAGCGATAACACCTTTGTTTCGGAAAACAAAGCAACTAATAATAATTATGGAATTTATTTTTCAGGAACTTCTTATTATTCAAGGTGTCATAATAACACCATTTCGAATAATGAGGCAAATTACAACAATTATTATGGCATCTACATATATGCGAGCGATGATAGTACCCTTTCTAACAATAACGCAACCTACAATAATGGCAGGGGAATTTACTTACAATACTGTGATAATAACACCCTTTTAAGTAATTTTATAGCCTATAATAAGGGTACCGGAATTAATTATAATAGCTATGGAATTTATTTATCTGAGAGTGACAGTAACACCCTTTTAGGCAATATCGTAGCCTATAACATCGGAAGTGGAGGTTATAATTACAATGGCTATGGAATTTATTTATTTTGGAGTGACAGTAACACCCTTACAGGCAATAATGCAAGCTATAATGAATATGGAATTTACTTATGCTCGAGTCAGAGTAACACCCTTACAGGTAATAACGTAAGCTCCAATAGCGAGTGTGGAATTTACCTATCAGGCAGCAATATTAACACGCTTTCAAGCAATATCGCAACCTACAGTAATGAGTATGGAATTTACGTATCAGGGGGCTTTAGCAACACCCTCTCAAACAATAACGTAAGTTACAATAATGACCATGGAATTTATTTGTCTGGGAGTGTCAGTAACACCTTCTCAAACAATAACGTAAGTTACAATAATGGCCATGGATTTTTCTTATCGTATAGTGATGATAACACACTTTCGGGAAACAATGTAGAAGATAATGGCGTTAATGGAATACATCTCGTGCAAAGTCGCAATAATATAATTGAAGGAAACTTCATAATCAATAACAATATAGGGATTTATTTGGTAAATAATATTCGTTATTTTACTATTTTTCTGCTTGATAGTGCAGACAATGAAATTTCAAACAATATCTTTAGCGGGAACAATCAAGATATTCAGGAAATTACCAACATTATTGATCATCCTTTTAGATCTTTAATAACAGCATTAATAGGACTCCTTAGTATCGTTACTGTTGGTATCGTTAGTATTTCATTAACAGCTGAGCTCATCAGAAGGCGAAGTTATCCAAGAGAATACGAAAAATATCAGCCTCCTATTTATGGCATTTCAGCTATAGCCTTTGAATCGGCAGGAGCAATACTTTTCATATTGGGCGTTATGTTTTTCATTTCGTTAGATTATTTTCTAATTTGGCTCTTTATTTTAATGCCTTTTGCGCTTATCGGAGTACTCGTTAGCAAAGATGGGCTTAAAAAAGACGCTAAAAGATCTTTAGCACGAGTAGGACTAGTTTATGGCATTCCATTACTCATCCTTGGTGGCTTACTGATATTAATAGTCATAGCAATTGGCATAGCTGTAATAGCGGTTATTTATCTTTTTATCATGGGTGGGGGGTGATGGTCATTCTGGCTTTTACCGGCAAAAAACGATCAACAAATAAAGGTTTTCCATACTTTTACCATACACATGAAAGACGAATGAAAAATTATCATCCGAAACGAACGGCTTAGAAAAATTAGGAATAGCCTAAGAAAAATCTTAATCCAAGCTATTTGGGATGAAGACGAGATTTTAGAAACTTATGCTATATTAATATGTATTATGAAATGAAATGAAAAGTTTCTTATTTACCTTTAATATCACTTCCGACATCAGTTTCGATTATCTCAAAGGGTTTGGAAGGTTTAGATGGATCAATTGGAGTATTACAAAACCAGCATGCGTTTTCTAAATTTATCATCACTTTTACACAAATTTCACAATAAAAAGAGCCACACTCATAACAGATAAAATTGAATCCTCCTACTTTTCCTTTACAAACTAAACAAATTTTTTTTTCTTTAGAAATTGAAACCTCCTCTTCAGTTAATTTTTGAGGTTTAGTTAAAGCTTTAAACACATCAGGTTTCTCTTTTCTGAATTCTAGTGTTTTTAAGGTCACAGATAGGGATTTAACATCTTTTAATAAGCGATAATTCATATAAATTAAAAGAAAAAGGATGAATAATTCATTTGCTATATTGAAAATAAAAAGCTCTGTGAAAAGTATGGGGAAAGCCATGAAGATAAAACCGATAAAAATAGTAATATTGAAAATAGAGAATCCAACCCAATAAATCCGAGTTTGGGGCAAACGAGAAGGATTGATAAGTAAAGGTATCATGGCAACAAAAACTCCAATAATTACAAATAATGGATCAATAAATAATGGTATTGAAATCAGTTCTTTATTTGGTGTATAGTTTAAAATTACTCCATTTACAAGAAGGGTAATCGATATAAGTAAGAACAAACCAATAGCTTTAAATTCAAGTTGAGCCCATCTAGTAAATTTATATAAGATAAAAACTGTGATTATTATTTTGAAATTCCAGGATAAAGCTTCAATAACAAGCGCAAACTCAAAAGGGAGTACTATTTGTGATATAGTTATAACTACGGTTATTGTCGTAATAAGATATTTTGTAGGAAACACGCTTTTTTCTACCATAAAATAGAGTAATACAAAACCCATCCCTGAAGAAACCAAAAAACACCTGAATAAAATTTCATATATTGGACCATAATCATTTACATCTCCAATAAAGGTGCCATTTTGAAAGATCCCATTAATTTGCAAATCGCTAAGATAAAGAAAGATTCGCCCAATTCCAAAACAAATATAAAAACAAGAAAAACCAATCAAGGGAAGTTTTTCTTTGATATTCTCCTTCTGTCTCCCCCTATATGTGTATAATAATCCACAAATAAAGAAAAAAACAATCAATATCCCCACCAATAATCTCTCAATTGGGTCCCATATCATTACATCCACTATTTCTTTCCCTCCTTCAATCCAAATGTTTGAAAAATTGGAATCTTAAATCTATTTATTAGAAATTATCTCCTATTTACATTTAAATTTATTCTTTTATGAATTTCAAAAATCTATGTGAAACCTATAAAATTTATTTGATCATTCGAAAAAATTGAAAAGATGGAGCCGTTTTTGGCATGTTATGTAATCAAAGGGCAATCGTATCCAGCCAAGCAAAAGTTAAATCGATTTTCTGATACCATTAGAAATACCACAGAGATTTGGGGTGCGATCAATAGAGCCGCTAAAACCAGCGAAATGTTAGAATTAGATAATCACCATCTCTCGGAAGCACAGTGAACGAAATTATTACGAGCTGAAATTCAATGTTTTCTATAATCAACCAAATTCTGATCCATCAACGATTAGTGGATTTTATAAAATTATGATGAATATAACTTTGTATGTTCTTTTCAGAGATTTATTTTATCTTAGCTCATAAAGTAGATGGCAAAACGATTATATTAATATGTATTAGGAATAGAAAGAAATATTTAAAAGGAAGGATCTAAATAAAGGAAAAAGGATTTCTAAGAAGTTTATTCTGCCAAATTAATAAAAAGAGCAATCTCCTTAACATTAAACACGTCTGCCGCGATGTCCGCCCTTCCTTCTACAGTGGTCATGAGACTTAGGGGTTACTTCTTCGATTCGACCTACGCGCAGACCAGAGCGAGCGAGTGCTCGAATGCATGCTTGCGCTCCAGGACCGGGAGTTTGGCTTTTGTTCCCGCCGGGTGCTCGAACTTTTATGTGGATGCCTCTAACACCTTTATCTCTTAGCCCGTTTGCCACTCGAAACCCGCATTGCATAGCAGCGTAAGGATTAGATTCGTCTCGGTCAGCTTTAACAACCATTCCACCTGTACATTTAGCAAAAGTCTCAGCACCGCTTAAATCGGTGGCGGTGACAATTGTATTGTTGTAACTGCTAAAGATGTGAACTATAGCCCATTTATCTTCTTCTTTTTTACTCATTATTTATCCCTATTAAGTGCTTTCTTTTACCGCGGTAAGCGGGCTGTTAGGAGCGAAACCAATTATATCTTCTTCCTTACTTTTTACGATGTAGGAAGGCGCGTTTATTCTTTTGCCTCCTACTTGAATATGACCGTGAACGATCAATTGTCTTGCGTGATAAATTGTTTTTGCAAATCCTTTCTCAAAAACAAGTGTTTGTAGTCTTCTTTTCAGTATGACTTCGACGGTAAGTAATAATACATCTTCGAGTCCCGCTTCAGGACCTAAAATCCCGAGTCTAACTAACTTATTGATTAAAGTTTGCTGAACTTCAATAGCTCTTTCTGGAGTCAGTGATCTGGATTGTCTAGCAATATTTCGCCAATTTCCGAGCATGGTACGCATTTTCCAAAATTCACGTTTGTTTCTAAGACCAAATCTTCCGAGGAATTCGAGTTCTTCTACTTGTCTTTCTTTTTCAAAGGGGCGTTTAGGTTTTTTAAATTTTTTCTTTAACCTTCTAGGATCTCCGATTTTGCATCACCTTACTTTTGACTTTTCAATTTTTTTCTTATAACACCAACGACTAATCCGTGTCGTCCAGTGCTTTTGGTTTTTTGACCTCTTACTTTTAATCCTTGGTGATGTCGGACGCCTTTATAGCTTCTGATGCGTTTCATTCTATCGATGTCTCGTCTTACCGATAATTCGAGGCGATTTCCGATTATGTGTAAATTCTCTCCGGTGACTAAATCCTTCTTACGGTTTACCATCCATGCTGGTAGTCCATTTGTAACCGGATCTATAATTATTTCTTCAAGTCTATTCAAATCTTTTTCAGGTAGAGCTCCAATTCTCATGTCAGGATTAATCTCTGCAACCATCACGATTGCTTGAGCGAATCTTTTACCAATTCCTCTTATTTGAGTTAATCCATATTCCACTTTAGCATTTCCATCCACTTGTGATCTGAGTTTTCTAAAAAAAACTTTTTCTCGAAAGTTACTTGGTCTTGTGATTAAACTCATTTTACTGATAAATTATTACTTAAAGTTATAATTCTTAATATAAAATTTAATATTAATTTTTTGGTTTAGAAAGAAAGAAGGTATCAATGAGAAAAAATTCGAGAAAATCTATCATCTAATATAGAGGGAACCTTACATTCTCATCTTTTTTTTTATCGAGATGCTTGTTACATTTATTTCTTTTCGATGTTGCGATCCGTTCGAGGAGTGGGAATCCAGGTTTAACATCGGCTAGTGTTTTTGATTCAATTAAATTGCTCTCAATTAGTTTATTATATAGTTCCTTTCCAGTTTCTGTTCTTATAAGAACGGTATTCCACCCTGAGGGAGATCCTATAGAACCAATTGAAATATCGGCAGACTCAGAGGTCAGATCAAAACAAACTTCACAATCTTCTCTAGCTAAAGGTCCAATTTCTTTAATAGGGACGGTTAATTCTTCTCCAGAGTTGGTATATACAATGAACTTCCCTTTGTTAATATCCGTTTTTTTAACATCATTAACATCCACTTTTAGAATCTCGTATATTTTTAGAAGAGATTCGTAGGAGAAGGACTCCATGCAGAAGATTCCGATACGGTATTTGATTTGGTTTAACGCTGGTATACCGATGTTATAAATTTCTGATTTAAGTAACGCTTGCATCATACACGGAACTCCAACGACAGCCGAAGTTGCCTGGTTTATATTAAGTTCGTTTAATATTTTTAAATTGGGATTATTTACATATTTGGTTCCTGTAGTTAAAAGAATATCTTCTTTACTCTGAAGTACTATTGGTTCCGGCCTCCACGGAGTATTGCTCATTTTTGCTCCTAATGCTAGATTAATGCTTTTAGAGTCAAAAAGATAATGCAAACAGGTACTTGTAATTCCCCCATCTTGACATACCTCAGCTATCTCTTTTAATTTGGTTCGTGCAGAATACACTTCTAAATAATGGCCAACTTGAGAATAAGCCTTGATTTCTGAAGATTTATCCTGAGTCATGTTTAAAATACTAACAGGTAGATAACTGCGAGGACATACAAAATAACAAATACCGCACCTAATACACTTGTCCTCTTCAATTTTTCCAAAACCGTTATAAACTTCTAAGCAGTTTACAGGACAAATACTAACACATAATCCACATCCGGAGCAGATATGAGTTTCAAATATAGTTTTAACGGATTCATAAACTGATTTTACTTTAGATGGATCGACATTGAACTTTTCGATAGTGAGATCCTTAAAAGAAGTTGATTCAGGAGTGTTTTCATCTCCTTCAATTGTGTCATAGATTTTCTTCACTTCGACAAGGTTCTCGTTCCTCAATAGTTCTAACAAGCTTAGAGACTTCCTTATTTCAATAGAATTTAATTCTGAAAACTTCTTAATTGCTTTAAAATTGCTAGACTCGCTAATAGACAAATAATTTAAGAGTTTAAATTTCAAAAGTTCTTCATCGAACATTTTGAACAACATCTTATAGTATTGTTCCTCGTTATAGATACCAGAATCTAAAATTTCTTGTTTAGCATCAATTAATACGCGGATTCGATATGAATCTACAGTAACGGCTATATCTTTTAATCCTTCCTTTGAAATTTTAAGCTTGGAACTCATTTTATTTTAACATATAGTTGTTTTAATATTATATTTTAATCTCCGAAAACTCATGCTGTGAGTTTGTTACCTCCTAACTAAATTTTTTTAGAAGGATCATCCAAATTCGGATTAATTATTTATTTTGGTAGAGGAGGGAGCAGTCCTACTTTATGAGTGATATCTTCTACCGATTTAATGAATTTTTCAACTTCAGCTGCTGAGCAGAAATACTGTTGAATTCGCTCTTCTGCAAGACCTAAGTGTTTGAATAATCTCTTTAAAAACTTAACATGCTCGAAAGTATTCATATTCCCATTTCCAAATTCACATTCACCTTCTTTTCAAGAGATAATAGCCACTCCATCAGCACCATTTAGAAAACTTTCCATTATTAAATGGATTCCTATTCTTCCAGTACATCTTACCCTTATTAGGTGAAAGTTAGTAGAGTAAGATTTTCTCGTAGTACCCGTTAGATCTGCAGCGGAATAGCCTCATTTTTCACATCCATAAGCTATTATTATTGGCTCTTTTTTATTGTCTGTCATGTTTTATCTTCTCTTACCTTTCTAATTTTCTATTTTAGTAGATTCTTTTGGTATATGTTCGATTTCGTTTTTTCCGATTCCTTTAATCTCAGCTTCAAATTGATTATCTCGATAGTATTTTAAATCGATCGCTCGTGCTGGACATGAAGAAATACATACTCCACATCCTTTACACTTTAGCTCGTCAACTTTTGCGATTCCGTCTTCATCAACGCTTATAGCATCGTATTCGCATAGTTTTTCGCATCTATGACATCCCAAACATAATGATTCATCGACTTCTGCTATTATTAACTCTTGTGTAATAGTTTTATGAGATAACAAAGCAGCAGCTTTACTTGCAGCAGCTAGAGCTGTAGAAACGGAATAGGGAATGTTCTTTGGTCCTGCAGCGCTTCCACAGATGTAAATCCCGAGGTTTTTAGTTTCTTGAGGTTTCAAACAGCCATGAATTTCAGACAAAAAACCATTAGGTCCTTTTCCCAAACCTAATACCTCGATCGCGTCCATAGTTCCTTTAGAGGGATTCATCCCAGTGGATAATACTACCATATCTGCCTTTATCTTATTTAGTTCTCCAGTTAGGGAAGAATATGCTCGAACCATTAAGTTATGATCGTCATCTTCGTTAATTTCGCCTACTTTTCCCCGAATCATTCTGACATCAGCTTCCCTTATTTTTCTATAATATTCCTCGTTGCCTTTATCAGTAGTTCTAATGTCAATGTAAAATATGATGACATCCATTTCTGGATATTCTTGTTTCAATAATTGGGCGTTCTTAAGAGCAACGTTACAACACACTGAGGAACAATAGGGATTAGCTTTTAGAGATCTAGAACCAACACATTGGATCATTACAACTGTCTTTGGTGTTTTCCCGTCAGATATTCTATATATATGTCCTCCAGTTGGTCCTATTGGGCTTAACATGCTTTCTAATTCAATTTGAGTAATAACATTTGGATAAATCCCGTAATTGTATTCATTGGTTTCGATTATTGGGTATTCATCATACCCCGTAGCAACAATTACTGCACCCACCTTAACTTCAATGATTTCAGGTTCTTGCTCAAAATCAATAGCTTCTGCGGGACAAGTTCGTTCTCAATTTTTGCAATCAATGCAAACACTTTTATCCATTACAGCGTATTTTGGGACTGCTTGGGGAAATGGGATATAAATCGCATTTCTTTCACCAATTCCGCTGTAAAATTCATTGGGAACTTTTATAGGACACTTAGTAGTACACAATCCACACCCGGTACAATTACTTTCGTTAACAAATCGTGGATTTTTGCGGATTTTAACATTATAATCACCAGTAATACCACTAAACTCGATGATATCGCTATAAGTGAAAAGTTGTATATTAGGATGTTTTGAAGCGTTTACCATTATGGGGGCAAGAACTCATATACCACAATCATCTGTTGGATATATTCTATCCAACTGCGCCATTTTTCCTCCAATTGTAGCTTGTTTCTCGACCAAATATACTTGTATTCCGTGTTCTGCTAAATCTAATGCTGCGTTCATTCCAGCAATTCCCGCACCGATAACTAATGCGGCTCTTTCTACGGAAATTTCTTTGTAAGGGACGCTTTCCAATTCTCTTGCTCGATTTATTCCAGCGCGAACCAATCTTTTTGCTTTTTCTGTTGCGTTTTCCATGTCTCCCTGATGGACAAATGAGCAGTGTTCTCTTAAGTTTACCATTTCGAAATAATATGGGCTTAAACCTGCTTCCTTCAATACGGCGCGATACGTAGGTTCATGTATCTTAGGCGTGCAAGCTGCAACAACTATTCTATTCAAACCTAATTCTAAAATGTCACTTTTAATAATTTGTTGTCCTGGGTCGCTACATGTAAAATTATTAGTCCTTGCTATAATAACATTAGGTAACGGTTCAGCAAAATCTCTGACAGCATCGCAATCAAGGTGAGCTCCAATATTAACACCTCATCTACACACATAAACTCCTATTCTTATTTTATCAATGGTCTGCTTTTCAGACAATTAATTCACCTTTAGTTAAAACATCACCATAATAATTAATTGCATTTCCTTCGGTTTGGTATTTTTAAAAACCCTTTTGTGTTTGGAAATTATTGAATTAATTTATTTTTTCTGGTTAATTTTAATCGTATTAAATATTGTCACCGATTTAGTCTAAATTTATATTTGAGAAATAGCTAATTTAATTTCTAGAATTATATCTCATTAACTTTTTTACGGAAATTTCATTATATCTTAGTATAGTGGAGCAAGAAGAAAATAAAAAAGAAGAGTTCGCCAGAGAATTTATGGCCGAAGAAGGTTTGAAAGGGAAAGCAAAGAGAATAAAAATCATGAACATTATCGATAAAGTAGGATACCATAAAGAAAAAGTTAAGGTTGCTTATTTGCGGTCAACTATAGCTGAGAGAATTCACCATGAATAATTCTTTTATTTTTTAACAGATGCTTATTATTTTCATAAATTAATTTAATGATTGTTTATAATAGAAATTAGAAATTTGATATTTTTTAGAGTGTAAATCTTGCGAGACATCGAAGAATTTAGAAATAACCTAGAAAAAATCGTTGAAACGGAAAAAAAAAGGTTTAAAGATCCAAAAAACGCTGAGAAAGTTTTAGAATTTGATAAATTGTGGAGAAATGTCTTACAAGAAATTCAAGAGTTAAGAAAGCAAAGAAATGAAATCTCGAGCCAAATAAGCAAATACAAGAAAGTAGGCGATAATGAAAAAGCTAATAATGCGATAACGCAATCAAAGCAAATTAGGGAAAGAATTGACGATCTAGAAAAGAAAAAAGTCGAATTTTTGGAAGAGAGAGAAAAATATCGATATGTCATCGGAAACGATCTACACGAATCTGTTCCAATTGGCGAAACAGAAGAAAGCAACGAAATAATAAGAGAATTTGCTGAAACGCCTAAATTTGACTTTAAACCGTTATCTCACGTTAAATTAATTCAAGATATTGACGGGGCTGATACAAAAAAGGCATCAGAAGTAGTTGGATCGAGGTTTTATTATTTAAAAGGAGATATTGTATTACTTAATTTAGCGCTAATTAGATTTGCTTTAGATAAACTGATTAGTAAAGGTTATAATCCTATGTGGACTCCGTTCTTCATGAAACACGAAATAATGAAAGCGGCAGCAGAATTGGCAGATTTTGAAGAACAATTATATAAAATTCAGGACGAAGACATCTTTATGATCGCTACATCTGAACAAACTTTGGCTGCTTATCATTACGATGAAATTATCGATCCCGATTTATTACCTCTAAAGTATGCCGGAGTTTCCTCATGTTTTAGGAGAGAAGCAGGTTCTCATGGGAAAGACACACTGGGAATATTCCGAGTACATCAGTTTGAGAAGGTAGAACAATATGTTTTTTGTAAACCTGAGAACTCATGGAGTATTTTTAAAGAATTAATAAACAATGCTGAGGAGATTTACAGAGAATTGGAAATTCCTTTCCGAATAGTCAATATTGCTTCAGGAGAACTAAACGATAATGCCGCAATGAAATACGATCTTGAAGCGTGGTTTCCCGCTTCGAATACCTATCGAGAACTGGTTTCTTGCAGTAATTGTTTAGACTATCAAGCTCGAAAATTAAAGATACGCATAGGCAAAGTGGGTTCCACTCAAAAAAAGGACACTGCTCACACGCTTAATAGTACAGCGATTGCGACATCGCGAACAATTTGCTGTATCTTAGAAAATTACCAAAATAAGGATGGTACTGTTTCAGTACCAAAAGTCCTTCAAAAATATATGAACGAAAAAAAATTAATAAACTCATAAAATAGAAGTTATCTAAAAATGATTGAAATTTTATTAGAAGAATTCGAAGATTTTTATAAAGACAAGCTTGATTCTCAATTTTATAAAGTTAAAAAAGCTGTGAATAAACAAATCTCCGAAATTCGAGAAAATTTAGTAGAAATTAAAGTTTGTACTGATCATTTTATAGAAGCGGGAGAGGGTAAGATAGAAGAAAAAGCTCTTAAATCGTTACATTTCTTTTCTGACAGAATAAAAAAAGAAATTGATGAAATTGAGGTACCTGAAGATGAAATTACCTACGATGCGATGCATAATTTATTAAACTCCATGAAGAAACTCTTTATAAACATCGACGGCATCGCAAAAAAATCAATCCCCAAGTTCAAAAAACAATTGCAATCAGAAATTAAAGAATTAAGTTACCTTACGCGCAAATTAGGTAATAAACAAAAAAGAATGGATGAATTCTTAAGGAAGAAATATACCGATCTAAAGGATGCTGAATATCTACTCAAAAAACTCCCTAAATTATTTACTCTAAAGGAAAATATTGAACACTCTAAATCTGATTTAGAAAATTTTGAAAAAGAGCTGGAAGAGAGAAAAAAGGAACAAGAAAAATTAACCCAAACTCTTACAAAAATCGAGAAAAATGAATTGTTTAAAGAACTAGAGAAAGCGGAAGAGGATCTAGCTCAGTTAAGGATGAAAATCAATAGTCAATTTGGCTTTAAAAAAGCTTTAAAAAAGTTGAAATTTGAATTAGAAAAAGATACAATGCATGTTCCAAATGTCAATATCTACTTCTTAAAGGATTTTTTAAAAAACCCTATAAACGCATTAGTCAATGAGAGTAGGGATTTACCCAAATTTTCAGGGTTACTTGTTCAATTAAGGCATGTCTTAGAAGAGAATAAATTAAACCTCAAATCAGATGTAAGAGACAAGACTGTTCAGCAAATTAATGCAATCTTTGATGAAAAATCAATGCAAGAAGATATTGATAAAGTAAAAGAATTTTACAGCATAATTGACGAAATCAAGAAAAAAATTGAACAAGAAGGATTAGCTGTTCAGAATGAAGAGATTAAAAATAGAATATCCACAAACACCGTAAAGTTAGAACATATAGAACGCGATCTTGATAGAAAAAACAATGACTACCTAAGGTATTTGTCCGCTCTAAAAAGTGAAAGAGAAGATATTCAAAACTCAATTATTAAAGTAATAAATCAAGAAGTAAAAATAAATATAACATTTAATTTCTAAGAAAACTTTATTTTGTTTTACTAATTTTAAAATCTCGGTTATTCTTTATATTTCTTTTTTGTAAAGCCAATTTCAAATTCTTCTTTAAAAACTTAAATGTCTCTGTATCATTTAAATTAAATAATTTGAGATATTCGAAACCTAGTATTAGGTCTTGCTTAATGTCAATATCAAAACCTGCTCGGAAAGAGTCGTATACAGAGATTATTAAGTTTCTTTCTTTGGCATCCTTTAATAATGCTACTAAGGATGGTATATTCGGGTCAGAAAATTGTGTAGGTATAATATCGGGAGGAGTTCTCCCAAATATCGAAATACCCGCAGAATGAATCGCAGGGCAAACAACTAGTTGATTTAATTCCATTAAACTACTAATCTCTTTAAAATTGTTCTCAGATATTAAGATAACATCTAAAAATGTAAAAAGTGTACTAACAGCGTTAAACTCTTTAATAGCTATATTATTGAGATCGTTTATTACTTCATCGAACGACTTTCGAGGTTTTGTGAGTTTTTCCTTTATCCCAATTAATCCGTATCCTTCTGCTAATTCTAAAATCTCGTTATTATGGCAATAAACTATCTTTTGATCGAAGCAATCAACATTTACAACTTTACTTGCCAAGTCTTTAAACATAGCTACTGTCAAGTCCTTGAGCGATTCCTTTGGAAAGCAATCCCTAAGACGAGACTTTGTCCTTGATAAAGGAGCGATAGGAATTAAAAGGATACTCATTATGAAATTTAGGCAAAAATAGAATATAAAATATATTAAAATTAGGTTTTTTATTTCTTACTTCAGATTATTCAATATTTGAATAGATAAACTTTCAAAAGCAATATCCACATTTTCATTAAGTTTTGCAGAAGTTTCGAAGTATTGAACCCCTAACCTTTTTACTTCATCTTCGATCAAGGATTTATCTACTTTCCTTTCTAAGTCCGACTTGTTACCAACAAGGATATATGGAACATCACCGCTCAATTCTTTCAACTTAGAAAGCCAAAAGTTAATATCCTGGAACGACGATAAATTGTTTAAGTTGAAAACTATCATAGCCCCTACAGCTTGAACGAAATAATATTCGTTACTATATAACTTGTCTTGCTGACCACCAAGATCCCAGAAGTATAATTTAAATCCTTTTTCTCTAATATCGTTTCTCAATTCAAGATTTTCTAGTTGAAGATTGTCAACTATTTTACTTAAATCAATCTCTTTAATCAGGAAATTCGCACCATATGTTGGAATATAATCTTCGTTAAATTTGCCATCCACATATCGAGCTAGTAGACTAGTTTTTCCTACTTTGGGATTCCCGCAGAGTATTACTTTCCCTCGGTATGAAATGGTTGTTTAACCTCCTCCTATTTTCATAGTAATATTATAATATGACATGGCTTATATTTTATGATTCTCGATTTTGATTTTTTGTTGAATTTAGTTTTATGTTATTTAAGTTTGATAAGGGATTTTAACAGGAGTCAACTTTATTTCTTTTGTTTCTGAACTAATAAAATGTCTAAACAAGTGTTCATAACCAATAATTTGACTCTGCTTTCCATTTTCTAACCATAATCCTGACGTGTATTCTGGAGCTTCCTTTACTTGATCGAGAGTCGTTAAAAGAAATCCATAATCAGCGATTAATAAACCGAAAGGAATTACATTATCACCTTCGATAGAATGAATTTTTACAGAAATTTTTAGAAGTTTTTTTATATCCTCCTTTAATTCATCAAAGTACTTCAAGGCAATTACTACTTCCATGTTAGATGCAAATTTTTTGCTCCAAATTTCTTTTAAAATCCATTCGTGCCCACCTAATTCTTTTATCAATAAATCAGGAGTAATTATAAAGTAAATCCTATTTTGAGCCGAACTAATTAATTCACGCACTTTTTTTCTAATTTTATCCCTAGAGTTAATTGCCCATACTCTGGGTTCAGATTCTTCTTGATCTATCTCCAATTCAGTTATCGCTTTTTCTATCGTTAAGGTATCTTCTATTCGCTTTTTATAATTATCTCGAATAGTTTTAAAAATTTTGGTTAATGGGATAATTTTATAATTTGCTCCCCTTTTTACTGGTTCCTTTTGAATAAATCCTTTCTCTATTAATCGATTAAGACTATCGTAGACTCTTGCACGGTCAACATCGGAAAATTTTGCGATATCTGCTGGACTCATAATTTTATATTTCGCAAGAGCTAATAAAACTTTGGAATCATTTTTCGTAAACCCTAATGATTGTAGAGCGTACTCTATATCAGATTCTTCAAGTTTCATATTATCGCGACTATACGTCAAGATAGGAATCTTAATCCTTTTTAATTCGTATTAAATAACTAATTTTAGCACTATTATTTTAAGTTATACTTTTTAGAAAAAAAAATAAAAACTAAGATAACTCACTAAAATTCCCGCATTTGTTAAATATTTAATTTCTTACGCATGAAACCTCTGAAAGTTAAAGAAACGATTTCTTAAATTTCGAATGCTAATTTATTAAGAAGTTGCAATTTTGCATTTTTACATGGTATTAAATCTTTAATAAAGGTTCAATCATTTAGGTAAAAAATTAATTATGTTTTTGAAAATCGCTTTCTAGTGAAACTTAATAATCAAAAAAAATTTATTTCCTATTTAATAAATTTTAAAAATTTTATTTAATAGTGCTATTTTGTCGGTCAAATAATATTTAGCAAATTTTAGATCCGTAATAAATAATTAATATCACTTCCATAAACTAATATTCCGAACCATAATATTTATATAATAGAAATTCGTAGTTATTATTAATTATAAATCTATATTAAAACAATTTAAAGCAAAAAAAAATAGTGGAGGAATGAAATATGGCTAAAAAGAGCGCTCCTGCAAAGGATAGTTATATAGCTAAAGCACCAATTCGAAGATTGATGAAAAAGGAAGGTGCTGATTTAGTAGCTGCTGATGCCCTTGATAAGCTTATCGGGTATCTAGAGAAATCGGCGGCAAATGCTACCAAAGAAGCTATTAAAATAACCAAAGCAGATAAAAGAAAGAGAGTTACCGCTGCAGATATTCGTAAAGCTACTCGATAGGAAATTTGGAGTCAAATATTCAATATTTTTTTTCTTATTTTATTTATGAAAGGTTAATTAGTTTTAGAGAGCGCTATTTACTTAAAGTTTTCAAAAAATTCTTTGTTTAAAAAAGAGGAGACTTTGTGAAGTCTGAAAAGTTAAATTTTTTTAACTATTCAAATGTTAAGTTAATGAAAGTCAATTTAATCTTTTAAAACGTGCAGAACAAACAAATTAATAATTTTTCAATTGATAAAAAAAAATAATAGGAAATAGAATTAAAAAAGAATTTTTATTTGTTAAAGCTATAGTCGTTGATGAATTGAATCAATTTACACGCTTGATAAATTATATTAGAATCTTGAAACCTATGCAATCTTACATAATTAAATTGATAAACCCATCAAAAAACGTGAGTTCTATTTACTTCGGAGGCGAAAGAACGATCTCTATTGAGCTTACATTGTTTTCACGACCATCCTCGCCTTTAAGTTGCTCCGTAGAAATGCGAGTCTCTTTATATTCAACTCCTTTCAAAAAGCGGTTTTTTAAGATCTCGCAAATATCGACGGCGTGAGAAATCGCTCTACCACGAGCCTTTACGGTGCATTCTTCTCCTTTATTCAGGACCATCATTACAGCCATTACATAATTCATCGTAGGACGACGACCAACAAAGACCGCGTTCTCTTGACCTGGCTCTCTTTTTCCTTTTTCTTTTTCTGTCATTTTTTATCCTCTGTGAAATGTAGTTTTTTTATTCTCTATAGTGATAGATTATCCTTATGTATTATGATTTAAATATATTAAGAATCATTTTAGAGTTGGTATAAAATAGTTGTAATTTAATTAAAAGGTTGTTTTAGATGCATCAAAACCTTGTTTTAATAGTAAGATTTTGCGATTTCGTGTGGTCTCTCAAAATTTTCTTATTTTAGTTATAAGCCTGCAATTTCTTTTAAAGAACGCCCTTTACTTGAAGTTTTCAAAAAATTCTTTGTTTAGAAATTTATTAACGTTTTGAGCTAGTTTTTTCTTCACAGAATCCAAACCTTCTGGGAGAACTCTAGTTTTACCAACGATGTCAATAAATCCTAGCTCTGTGCCGTATCTTGGGACAACATGGATATGTAAATGATCTATACTTCCTCCAGCAAAACTTCCTTGATTTATTCCAATGTTATAACCTTTTGGTTTATACAAATCGTCGAGTAATAATTGCAAACCTTGTATAGTTCTATTCAAATGTAAAAGCTCCTTTTTCGTTAATTCGGTATATTTTGCAATATGTCTATTTGGAACGCACATAAGGTGTCCAGGATTGAAAGGATAAAGATTTAACACTACAAAACAGATGTCATCCTCATAAATTTTTAAGGATACTACTCTTTCGTCGTTTTTTTTAATTGAACATAAAAGGCAATCAACTTTTGGCCTTGTTTTACCTTGAACATAATCGAGTTTTCCAATTGCTTGCAACCATTTGTCGAAAATTAGAGTTCACCTGATAGGTTTCTATATAACTATGAATATAAGGAAAAATCTGAAGTAAAATCTTTGGATTTAGAGAGATCTTCTGGTTTTATCTGTCCTGAACAATATTCATTTAGAATCATATTAGAATAAGCGGAACACGTAAATACTTTTCGAATACTTTTATAAAAAGAATTCTTTGAAATGGTACCATCTTTTTTAAGAAATATTTGATCGCTTATTTCATATCGAGAGTTCTGAGTATCAATTCTAAAAAAAACATCTTTAGCAAGGAAAAATTTTCTAATATCCTTAAAGAAATATATCTTTCTATTATCTTTTAATGAGTTTAATACTTCTATATGTTGAGGGGCTATTTGAATTGGGTTAGAAATGACAATTAAATCCTTATTTTTTGGTTTTATTACGACCATTTTTTGCGCAATTGGACCGGGTGGAAAAATAAATTGAAAGCCAAATTCGAGCTTTTTTTCATCAATTGGAATTCTGTTTCTTAGGAGTCCTTCATCCAACAAATACTCTTGGATAAGATCCTTTATATTACTCTCGCTATCTGTCATTATGAATCTTAATCTTTGATTTGATATAAACAATTTTTTTTTAAAATATGGATTGTTCTGCTAAAAATTTCTTATAATATTAAAGAGTAGCTTAAGAACAGGTGCATAATTACCTATTAATTTAATATTTACCTTTAGGTCTTGGTTGGGGCTGGATCCCCGCATTTTTTAATTTTTCAATATTTTGCTCTAATTCATCTGCTGATGAGCAAAACATAACTTGTAAGGAGTCTAAATCTATAAATAAGGTTCCTACTATTCCCAATCCCATTAAGTGATTATCTTTGTCTATAAAAGTATGATCAACATTCATTTTAATCGCTTTTTTACTGTTTTCAAGTTCGACTAATTGAGGTTGGCAGGCAGTATATCCAGTTCCTCTGTTTGTTATTAAATAATTCATTAAAGCGAAATCTAACTCATCATTAATCTCGCCCTTATCTTGGAGTACTTTTATCACAGTAGGAGCGTTTGATGATGCCATTTTTATTCATTAACTCAAAGCGGAAAAAATAAAAAAAAATTGGAAATAAACAGCTAAGTTCGTTTGTCAATTTGTACTCTATCGACGCTATGTAAAGCACAATTCATGCTTTCTAATTTCTCTTTAATAGCTTCTAGTGACAATTCATCTGAACCCTTAATCGTTATAAATACCGATGTAGTTTTTTGATCAATCTCATCTGTTTTTATCTGGATAAACTTTATGCCAGGGATTTCCTCTAAAGCTTGAGCAACTCCATAGTTTGAAGGAACATGTGGTTTTAAGACATCTAAGTCAAATTCTATTCGTCCCATTATTTAAATTTAGACCTTTTTTGAATTATTATTTGTTTATTTCTATAAAATTATTACAATAATAGATTAAATTGTATTTATAATTTATTTTTATTCTATAACAAAAATTCTTCAAGAGTTTTTATCAATTCATATGGTATTTCGTTTAGTTCAATAATTTTATTGGCGTCTTTAAACATTTCTCGTTTTATAAAGTTAGGAATTTTAGTATTTAATGCAATAGATCTAGAATTTGCCATTAATGCAGCTTCAATATCTCGCCCTGTATCACCGATAACAACAATTTCGTCCAAATCTACATCTAATCTCTCACATATGTATTTCAAATGATCGGGATGTGGTTTAAGGTTTTGAACATCATCTCGACCAGCAACAACATCAATATATTGATTTATTTCAACAGTCTCTAATGATGTTCTCGCATTCTCTTGTGTATTGTAAGTGAAAACAGCTTGTTTAATGCCTTTCTTTTTTGCGAATTCTAAAACTTCTATTATTCCATCTGTTAAAGTCGCCTTAATAGCTGCTTCGTGTTCAACTTGAACTACTGCACTATTCACTTCTTTTATTATTTCTTTAATCTTTTCATCAGGTATTCCGAATTTGATAAAAATTTCTTTAGAGATTTTTACAAGTTCTAAAAGCGGTGTTTTACTAGAAAGTTTTTCTTTAGAGATTCCGTAATTTCTTAAAATTTTAATAGCCTTCCTTCGAGCTTTAATAGAATTAATTTTAAAATCGATTAAAGTCCCATCTAAGTCCCAAATTATTGCTTTAATAGGCTTTGCCGTCATTTAATAAACCATATCAGAATATATTGGTCCTTTAGCTGTAAGAACAGATTTTTTTAATTTCACTTGGTCCACAATAAAAGGCCCAAACTCTAAATTTTTATTTTCATTAATTAAGTTTTTTAAAGCACTAAAAGTTTGATAATTAATTTTGTCTTTTTTCAGTCTTCCTATCGTTAAATGGGGTTTAAATTGCGTTCTTCTATCTTTTTGAATATCTAATCTCTCAGCTAAAAGTTGTTCAGTAGAATTTTTTATTTCTTGTAAGAATTGAAGATCTCCGATAAGCTTTATCCATAATACAGAGAATTTGTTAAACTGTCCAACTCCTTTTAGTTTATATTCGAAAGCTTTTCCTTTGAACATATTCTCGTTTATTTCTTTCTTCAAAATCCGATAAATTTTTGGTGTTAAGGTTTCAGAAATGTTACCTAAAAATTTAACAGTCATGTGAAGGTTTTCTGGTGCTACAATTTTCAATTTGGCCTGATTTTGCTTTAGGCGAGCAGAAAACGACTTAATTTTATCAACCGTGTTACTATTATTTAACTCAATCGCTATAAATGCTCTAATCATGATAGAATCCTGTAAACTGTTAGAACTATCTTACCTTTTTATTTTCCCAGGTAGATAGAAATCGTACTTTTTCTTAAAGAGTTTAGTTTTAATGTACCTATCAATTTTCCTCGCATTTTGGAAAATGACCCATATCATCTTATCATTTTTATAATATTTTTCTACTTCTTCAAATGTAATAGGTTCCATGTTGAACTCACTTGCTTCTTGCTTAAAGAATTTGTTTACTTGGCTAATTAGCTCTGGTATAAGCTCTGGTTTTTGTTCTTTAAAGAAATTAGCAATTAAATCCAATGTTACCAGCCGCCAATCATAATATCGATCGACAACCTCGTCTAGAAACGCCGCTTTTACAAGAAACCTTAAAAAAGAGGGGGTGCTTTTTAAAAATAATTCTGCGTCCATCGCTTCTATACCATTTTTTCTAAACATTGGAGTAGAAGTATCGAAGTAAATTAACTTTGTATCCTCTTCGATCTTAGGATTATTTGGATCATGTCCAATAATAGCAAAGTTGGATATCTGACCATCTAATCCTAAATTTATCGTTTCGTGATTTTTACTATAAAGCCATACTTTTTTCATATCCCTCATCGCAAGTAAAATCAGAGTATTGATTTCTTCCTCACTTACCTCATGAATTACTTTATTGCCTACCGATTCTGATATGACTTTTTCTTGTACGCAATAAAATTGAATCTTATCATCCTCGTCTTTAAACCAAGCTACATCGTACTCAGGAAGAGTTAATCCCACTTCTTCAATTAGAATTCTATTGTATTCGTTGTAAGCCCAAATGTGCCTTTTGACTTGTTTTTCATTGTCAAAAATTGGGATTCTTTTATATGCTATTTGTTCTGGATCGCCCACAATCTCAAAAACGAGACTTATTTCTCCATAACCCAGAATTTTAATTGGTACTTCCCCATTTTCTGGATTATAGGTATCGATTGATTGCTCTAATTTCTTCAAAATTTCAATATCAATTTTCATCTTCAATCAAATCTCTTCTCTAATATTTAATGAAATTGACTTAAATCTTTATATAATTTACTTCAAAAATTAAAATTAATATTTTCCTAATTTCTCGACTAAAGTTCTAGCAATCCCTAAATTTCTGCTTGCCATAGATAGCGGTTCCCAGGGCCATTCACATCCTGCTGCATATTGGTACATGCCATCTGGTTTTCCTAATTCAATTGTATTCTCAATTTCACTGCTAACATCATTAATTGAATAAGTTTGACTTCCTAAAATCTGAGTATTAGTATTTCCTCTAATACAATTACTTTTTCCAATCTTTTCTTTAGCTAGTTTTAAATTTACTTGATAATCTAAATCTAAAATTGCTGCGTTTGTCCTCGATACTAATTTTAGCATGTCTCTACCTTCCTTATCGATAACACCATTATCGCCACAAATATGATACAAGACTGGAACATCATTTTGGATTAAATCAAACAGGTGTTTCGTTGCTTTCAAGCAACATTTTTCATATCGATATGGTCCTATTAGCGAGATTGCTGAGTCTCCAGCCCCAATAATGTGAGCTCCTGCTTCAATTTGTAACTTAGCAAACTCTTTTTGGATTGGTAAGACTCTATCGATAAGTGATGAAATTCTTTTATCCCAATCTTGATATTTACATTGTAAAAGTATTTCTGTTAAGCTAAAAAGACAGCACATTTCAGCGAACGGAGCTTCGATCCAACCTATAACGCATTGTTCTCCACCCACTTTCTCAGATAATGTTTTTACAGCGTTCACTCGATTACTTATTCTTGGATTAGAAAGTAAGTCCGGATCCTCGATTGAATTAAAATCATCAATATCCAGGAACTTTTTAGCTACTGGAGTGTGACTATTCCAATTTATTTCAACACCCCAGGCATTAGCTTCGCGATATGCATCTGTTGAGACATTAACATGATCAATTCCAAAAAAGTTAGCACATTTTATCTGTGCATTTGCTAAAATATCTGGTTTCTGGCAATACTCGTGATTGTAGTCAACATCAGCCAAGCTTGCAGCTAAATGCATTATGAATGGATTAAAGGGAATTCTTTCAGGTATTCCTTTTATTGCTGATAGTGTTAATTCTAACGAACTCATATTAGTTTATAACCAGTAGAAATTTATTTTTTAACTCTCTTTTTACGCGTTTGCTGGAATTCAATATATACTCCAAAATCGTCATATGTGTCAATGTACGCCACCTTTTGCACGCCAGCAGTAATTCCTTCGTGAACAACCGAATATCCTCTTTTTATATATTCCCTTAGGATAGTGTCAACATCTTCCACAAATATTCCAAAATGATGGAGACCCTCTCTACCTGAATCGATAAATTCTTTAAAGATACATTCACCGTTTATAAGTTGTATTAGTTCTATTTGGACGTTTAACGACCTACTAAAGCCTATCATAGTTTGGACAGTTGTTTCTCTACCTCGATAATTGTATTTAGTTGGCATATTTTCCAGATATGCAAATTTTGGTAATCCTAATTTTTCCTCCAAAATCTTAGCTTGTTTTTTAATATCTTTATATACATATCCCAACTGATTAATTTTTAAATTTCCCAGATTTAGCTCACTCATTACAACAGAACCTATGTCAGAATTTCTTCTTATATTTATAGTTATATTAAATTTGGATAACTTTTTATTTATAATATTTTTTTTTCTCTCATGGAGAATTTAAGCGAAGCTAACATTCCAAGACCAGAATACCCTAGACCACAATTCGTAAGGGAAGGGAATTGGATTAATCTTAATGGAGAATGGGATTTCAGTTTTGACGATGCAGATGTAGGATTAAAAGAGCGATGGTATAAAAAAGAAAACTCAAAGAATTTTGATAGAAAAATAATAGTTCCTTTTTGTTTTCAAAGTAAATTAAGTGGAATCGATGATAACTCTTTTCATGAGGTTATATGGTATAGAAGAGAATTTAAAATCACTAAACAGTTTAAAAATAAGAAGGTTCTACTACATTTTGGAGCTATAGATTATAAGAGTATGATATACTTAAATGGTGAATATGTAGGCTCTCACGAAGGAGGATATATCGGATTTTCGCTAGATCTTACGAATTTTATCGAAAATAATAATATTTTAGTTGTTAGAGTAGAAGATCCTAGCCAAGAGCTTGAGATTCCTAGAGGTAAACAATACTGGAAAAGTGATCTTGAATTAATATTTTATCCGAGAGTATCTGGTATTTGGCAAACTGCTTGGTTGGAATTTATATCTCCAGAGTTTCAAATTGAGAATTTAAAAATTACTCCCAATATCGATAAATCTGAAGTCATATTTGAAATCACCATTAATGGTATTGGTTTTTCAGAGTTATATCTTTTCATCAACATTTTATTTAAGAATCAGACTATCGCTCAAGAGAAGATAAATTTGGATTTCCTCGGTAAAATTACGCGGGGAAAAATTAAAAAAGTTTTGAGAGATAGGATTGAAATATTCCATAAGGATCTATTTTATGATAGTCCAAATTGCTTCAAATTCAAGATTAAAATTCCTGAAGGTGAATTGTATCTTTGGAATGTAAATAGTCCAAATTTATACGATATATCACTAAAAGTTCAAAATCAAGAAACGGATGAGATTTATGACGAAATATCAAGTTATTTTGGTATGAGAAAAATTTCAATATCTGATTTTGGAAATGAACCGCAGCGAATTTTGCTAAACGGCAAGAAATTATACCAAAAATTGTTTTTATTGCAAGGTTATTGGCCTGATAGCTTATATACTCCCCCCTCTGATGAATTTATTAAAAAAGATATTCAATTTATTATTGATTTTGGTTTTAATGGTCTAAGAACGCATCAGAAAGTCTTTGATCCTCGATTTTTATTTTGGTGCGATAAAATGGGTGTTTTAGTGTGGGGAGAAATTGGTAATGCATTTCGGTTCTCAGTCCAATCGCAACTTCGACTTGTTAACCAGTTTGTAGCTGAAGTTGAGAGAGATTATAACCATCCATCTATAATTGCCTGGGTACCCTTAAACGAAGGATGGGGCGTTTCTGGAGCACAAAGAGACCCAAAAAGAGGATATTATATTTCAGCATTGTACTTATTAATTAAATCAATTGATTCTACTCGATTAGTTATAAATAACGATGGCTGGTGGCATACGGAAAATAACGATGTATGTACCCGACACTTATATCCGCCTAACGATATATTGCCAGCAACACTAGAAGATGAAATCAAAAGTCATCATAGGTCAATGGAAAAAATCTATTTAGAACCATATGAATATAATGGAGAGCCAATTATTTACAGTGAATGTGGTGGAATCGGTTATGATTTCAAAAAAGAAATTAAAAATAAGTGGGGTTACGGAGAACTAATCGATGATCCAGAAAGCTTTTTCGAAAAAATATTAGAACTACTTAAGAAATTCGACGCTAGAAAAGAGTGGATTCAAGGTTTTTGTTATACTGAACTGTACGACCAGTTTCAAGAAATTAATGGTTTACTAACATTTGACCGAGAACCTAAATTTCCGCCCCATAAGTTAAAAGAAAGACTAGATACCATGTTTTTTTAAACTAATTTTATATTTCTTACAGAATAATAGATAGTAAAGTAAGATTAGTTAGATTTAGTGGGATTGAAAATAATATGGCTAGACCTCTATGGTTTGTGAATTTAATAGAAAAAACTTTTCCAAATATTAAATTAATAGCTAAATTAACGAGGGTTCCAATAATAGGTAAAGTTTTCGATAAATTACTCTTTGAAGGAGACGACATTATTTACTTAACGAAAGATAAGGTAATTGCCGTTAATGAAGAAGTTGAAAAACAAGCGGATATAGTTTTACCCTCAAAAGTTTTGGAACATTTCATAGAAAAAGCTAACCATCATTGGGTAATGGATTTCTGTATATGTCGAGATTCAATGCAGTGTAGCGACTATCCTATCGATTTGGGCTGTTTATTTCTGGGAGAGGCTGTTTTAGGGATTAATCCTCAATTAGGAAGGCTTGTGACAAAGGAAGAAGCTCATGAGCATTTAAGAAAATGTAAAGAAGCGGGTTTAGTTCATATGATTGGAAGAAATCTCTTAGATAAGCAATGGCTTGGGGTAAATCCAGGTCACAAGCTTCTTACTATTTGTAACTGTGACCCTTGTTGTTGTTTATGGCGGATTTCACCTGTTTTAGCCCCGAAAATTGGATCCAAAATACAGAAAATGCAAGGAGTAAGTATAGAAGTTACAGAAAAGTGTATAGGATGCGGAACCTGCATGCAAGGATCTTGTTTTGTCGATGCAATTCATATGGTTGACAATCAAGCTAAAATAAGTAAGGAATGTAGAGGTTGTGGTCGATGTGTTGAGATTTGCCCTCAAAAAGCAATTGAGTTAACTATAAATGATAGTGAATTTGTCGAAAAATCAATCAGACAAATTGAAAAAATTATAGATGTAACCTAAGATGAGATTAGAAGATTTTAAGCTAGAAGATTTTTTTGCAAAGTATGAATTCAATGTAAAATATCTTTTGTGTTCATCTGATTGTGAATCTTTTACTGTTAATGAACTTCTCAAATTAGAAGATTCAGCTGAAAAAAATTTAAAAAAACATTGGTTGGGCTATACTGAATCGCTTGGACATCCAGAATTGCGAAAAGAGATTTCAAAACTTTATCAAAAAGGTGATTACAATGATGTTATCGTCTTTGCTGGAGCTGAAGAAGGGATTTTTATTTTCATGAACGTGTTTCTAAACAAAGGAGATCACATAATTGTGCAATATCCCGCATATCAATCTCTTTTTGAAGTTGCATCAGCCATTGGATGTGAAGTTACTAATTGGTACATACACGATGAAACCAATTGGGAGCTTGATACGACTTTCTTATTAGATAATATTAAAGAAAATACTAAATGTATCGTATTGAATTTGCCACACAGTCCAACAGGATATCTTCCATCAAAAAAAAAGTATGAAGATATCATAAAGATAGCGAAAGAAAAAGGAATATTCATTTTTTCTGATGAAGTTTATCGTTTATTGGAATTTAATGAAAAAGATCGCCTTCCAGCCATGTGTGATGTATATGATCATAGCGTGTCTTTAGGAGTCTTGTCAAAATCATTTGGTTTAGCAGGTTTAAGAATTGGGTGGATTGCAACCAAAGATCACCATTTATTGAAACAATTAAGTTCTTTTAAGAATTATACGACTATTTGTAATAGTGCTCCAAGTGAGTTCTTTTCGATATTAGCTCTGAGAAATAAGGATATTATAATTAAGAGGAATTTAGAGATTATTAAAAATAACCTCAAATTTTTAGATGAATTCTTTAGTAAATTTGATAAATTTCTTACATGGGTAAGGCCTAAAGCGGGTTCGATTGCTTTTCCAAGGTTGCTAATTGAACAGGATAGTGAAGAATTTTGTCTTGATTTATTAGAGAAGAAAGGAGTGTTATTAATGCCAAGCACTCAATTCAGTTATGGAACCTCCCACTTTAGAATTGGATTTGGTCGAAAGAACTTACCTGATGCCTTACAACATTTTGATAACTATATGACTGAGAATTATGATTAATAATAATTGTAGAACATTTTCAATGGTTATCTGGGAGGAATTCTAAAATATTTACTATTGAATTTTTGAATACTTAAACTATAAAGGCGATGTAACTCTTTTTTACTAAATATTGGGTTATTTTTTAGTAATTATTACTTCTTAATATTGAAGATTTATTCATCGATTTAAACGATGCCTTTTTGATAAATGCATCAAATCTAATTTCTTCCTTTGAGATGGGGTATTTAATTATTTTAGTGAATATTCCCGCTCATAGATTTATCCATAATAAAACAAGGATATATGAGTAGGTTATACCCATAAAAGAAAGAATATTATGAATAAAAATGTTAAAAGAAACACAAAGAATGACCGGAACGGTCAAATGGTATAATGAAAAGAAAGGGTTTGGATTTATAACCCTTGATAGGGATGGTAGGGATATTTTTTTACACCATACTGCAATGCAACCAAACCAAGATAATGATATCACCAGTGGTGATTCCCTTACTTTCACAATTCAACCACAAAAAAAAGGTCTTGCTGCTATTGAAGTAACACGGTTAGAAGAAGTTGTGCAATCTAGGATATCAAAAAAAAATAAACCATTACAATACAACCAAATTGATAGTGGTTTAAATTTTGCTGATCTTGATTTAGACTCTAAGATTTTACAGGCAGTAAGAGATTCGGGATATGAGGCTCCGACACCAATTCAAGCTCAAGCAATCCCTATTATATTGAATGGAAAAGATATACTAGGTTGTGCTCAGACAGGGACTGGAAAAACTGCTGCTTTCGCTCTTCCTATCTTGCAACGATTAGTTAGTATAAAGAACAACAATAACATGAAAACCAAGCGTAACATCAGTGTTTTAGTAGTTGCTCCTACAAGAGAGCTTGCAATCCAAATTAAAGACAGTTTTAATATTTATGGAAAATATACTGGACTAAGAAATACTGTTGTATATGGAGGGGTTGGACAAAACCCACAAGTGAAAAAATTACAACAAGGAGTAGACATTTTGATTGCAACTCCTGGTAGATTACTTGATTTGATCAGGCAAGGCCATATAAACCTCGGGTATGTTGAGGTTTTGATTCTAGACGAAGGTGATAGAATGCTTGATATGGGGTTCATCAAAGATATACGTACCATCATTAACTATATACCTAAAAAGAACCGACAGACCCTACTTTTTTCTGCTACGATACCACCTGAAGTTAATAAACTGGCCAATAGTATTCTAAATGCACCCATAAGAAT
>Ga0255055_10000225_pt1 | contig 43919 bp, 39 predicted proteins | sample JV7_2_27_MG_FD_188633 | JGI IMG/M metagenome (GOLD analysis project Ga0255055, IMG submission 188633) | Seawater microbial communities from Jervis Inlet, British Columbia, Canada - JV7_2_27 | ecosystem: Environmental > Aquatic > Marine > Inlet | place: Canada: British Columbia | collected... | reverse complement strand
GCCGCCCCAGGAGTTGCTCATGATGTCCACGCCCATCATCGTGGCGTAGTCCACGGAAGCCACAGCGTCGTCCGTGGATCCGGTGCCGCCGCCGCTGAGGAATTTCACCCCCATGATCGACACGTTCCAGTTGACGCCGGCCACGCCGATGCCGTTGTCGCCCACGGCGCCGATGGTGCCCGAGACGTGGGTACCGTGGCCGTTGTCGTCGAACGGGTCGTTGTCGTCGTTGTAGAAGTCCCAGCCATGGATGTCGTCGATGAAGCCGTTGCCGTCGTCGTCCACGCCGTTGCCGGGGATCTCACCGGGGTTGGTCCAGATGTTCGCCGCGAGATCGGGGTGGTTGTAGTCGACACCCGTATCGATCACCGTCACGACGACGTCGTGGCTGCCGGTGCTGACGTTCCATGCACGCTCGGCGTCGATGTCGGCCCCCGGTGTCCCGCCGGTCTGACCCGTGTTGTTCATGCCCCACAGCTGGGGATAGTCCGGGTCGTTGGGCGCGATCTCCGCCTTCAGGATGTAGTTCGGCTCGACGTACTTCACGTGCGGGTTGCCGCGGAGCGAGCCGATGGCGTGTTCCGTGCTCCGCCCTTTCCCGAGCCGCCAGTGCTCGGCGCCGCTGCGGAACCGTTTCACTCGCTGGGCATTGAGCTGCGCCCGTATGTTGGCGTGCTCGTTCGGGCCGGTGTTGTCCGCGAACTTGATCAAGACCTCCCCGGGTACGTAATCCGCATACCAGTTCCCCGGGTGGTCGTTCTGGTCTCCCCGGCCCGGAGGCGACGCCGGCAGCGTGCCGACGATGGTCAGGCCGACGACTACGATCAACGCAGCCAAGCCGATCTGCTTGGCACGGTGTGCACGAGACATGGTGACTCCCCCTCTGTTATTAGGTAGACGCGTGCGCTGGAGCGCGAAGTGCGTCCGATACGACATCAGAAATGCGCGGAAGCCTGGCATCACGCCGCGGCTTCCTCCCCCCATCGCCTGATGCGATGCGAACTTGAACCGTCTCGACGGGAACACAACGGCCAGACCTTCTGGCCGACCGCGCCCGTATCTTTATTTGTGCCCGTTATATATCGCGCTTCCGGCGTCCTGGTCAAGACGGGTATTACGACCGGAAGTGTCCTGAGGAGAGACTTAGAGGTTCTCGAATCGCACCGTGTTGGACGTGAGACCGGGCGCATTGGCGCGTATCAAGCCGGAGGCGTCGTAAGTACCGGGATCGACAGGCTTTCCGGAGTTGTCGGTTTGGTCCCAGATCTCCATGTAATCTCGAGTCTGGCGGGGTGCGAACTCGAGGGGCGTGAGGACGGTCGCAAATCCCTGGCCGTGGGACCAACGCCAGATTTCGACTCCGGCCGGATCCATGACGAAGCAATCGAAAATTTGGGAACTCGGGAGCATCAGCGTCTGCGGATTCGACGTCAGGTTGGTTACCTTCAAGTGAAAGGTGATCTCCTCTCCCGGCCGGAACGCGTCTTTCTGCTGGCCGGACGCATCCAGCAGGATCAGCGTGGTGGAGAAGAGCGCCTCCGAGGGCGTGACGACAGAGTTGCTGTCGTCATTGCAGCCCATCGTCAAGGCTACCAGGCCGGAGAGAAGAAGAGCGAGAAACCAGCCGTCAGGCTTCAGGTTCAGGGCATCGATCGACATATACCCAACCTCACGCCCCCAGGATACCGCAAGTGGAGCCCCCTCGTCGATGAAGTCATTCGACCTCGACGGTAGCTTCCTCGATGACCAACTCGTACTGATAGCCGGCCCCGAAGTCCTTGTCGGTGACCGCCTTTCCGCGAACGAGAACTACGTCGCCGAGTTTCACCGTGGCATCGGTCGTGACGGTGAGATCTTTGCTGCCGGCCTCGCCGGTTCCGTCCTGGATATGAATCCAGTTCCGCCCCATGATCCCCGCATTGAACTTCACCACCCGGCCCCGGACGAGTATCTGTTTTCCGGAAACCTCCGCCCTGTCCGCGAACAGCTCGGCGACGGTCGAGCCACCCTCCGGTTTCTCGATTGCGCCGATGTCGACGGCGGCTGGGGCGGTGGCTCCGCTGTGACCTCCACGGGCGGCCACCTGCGCGGCGGCGTGGTCGGAGTCGCCCAGCACCTCGATGGCCCCGACGAAGTAGATTGCCTCGAATGTGCGATTCAGAGACTGGCTGTGAAAGCTCTCCATGAGCATGCCCTTCGGGAGGTTGATCCGATCGCCGACGGCAACCGCGCGCCGGGGGCCGGCGGCCCAGATCTCCTTCTCCCCACTCCGCACGCGAACGTAGGTGTAGCCTCCCGAGCTCATGGTCTCGAGCACCTCGGCATCATTCACCAGACCTTCGGCGCCATCGGTCGTGGTGTCGTTTCCGGGAAAGCCGAGCGCGGACGTGACCGCCAAACAGAGGATCAACACGGCGGGCACGACGGTGAAGCGGGTTTTCTCGAAGCAGGCTTGCATGAATTACCTCCGGTACCGGTGCGGCGAACGATGGAATATAGGACATCTTGATCCGGAGCACACGCTCCGCATCCCGGGGCGGGTCCACCTAGGAGCCCGCCGCCGGACGCTCTTCCGGTTCGAGGACCTTGCGAAACCTCGACTCGCACTCGCGTTTGAAGCGATTGAGCACGTTGGCCGTGACACGGTTGTGGATCCTCTCCCAGATGCTGTTGATCAGGTGGGTCTCGGGCCAGTCCTGTTTGCCGTAGAAGTTGAATCCCACGGCGAAGAAGAACTGGGTCTGATCCGGCTCGCTACGCGCGGCGATGGGGGAGCGTACGTAGGCGATGACGACTCCCACCGGGTACCCGCCGCTGCAGCGGTAGAACATGTAACGCGCGTTGTCGAAGTCCAGTGTGTCGGGCACCTCCTGGATACGCAGCACGTGCATCTCGAACAGCGGGATGACGTTCAATCCGAACAAGGGCGTCTTGAGGCCCAGCAGGTGCTTTTTCCTGCCCAGGAAGAAGACCCGTATGTGCTCGAGTCTGCGGTTCGCGGCCTCGAGCCTCGCGATGCGGTTCGGCCACCAGCTCGATCGCGCGTTCCACGTGCTCAGCTGCTCGAAAACGAAAGTCACCGGCGCGTCGATGCCGATCCTGTGGATGTTCAGAATCGCGTACTGATCGACGTCGATGTCGAGACGCTGCATGATCCGGTGACTGTAGTCCTCCCGTTCGGCCCTCGAGGTGAACTCGACCAGCGTCGGGATGACGGGTCTCCGAAGCACCCAGTCTCGGACGTCAGAAAGGATCCCGTGCCCGCTCACGAGTGGATTCTAATGCAACCCGGCCCGTAGCACGACGACGTGCAGCGTGGAAGTTTGACACGCCGCGGGGCGCTGGGCATACTCGGAACGCTTTCCGGGCGGGTCGGAAGATCATGTCGGCGATCGTACTGTCACCATCCGAGGTTCGGCGCCTGCTGCCGATGCGCGAGTGCATCGAGCTGATGGCGGAGGTGTTCAAGGATCTCGCACGCGGCGAAGCCGTCAACCCCTTGCGATCGGTGGTCCGACTACCGAAAGGCCTCGGGCTTCTCGGCATGATGCCCGGATACATGCCGTCGACCGGGGCGCTCGGCCTGAAGGCCATCGCCGTATTTCCAGGCAACCACGGGACCGAGTACGATGCGCACCAGGGTGTGGTGCTGTTGTTCGACCCGGAACACGGCCTGCCCTCGGCGATCGTCGACGCGAGCGAGATCACTGCCATCCGCACCGCAGCCGCGACGGCGGTCGCCACGATGGCGCTGGCCCGTGAGGACTCGGAAGATCTGGCGATCCTCGGGTCCGGCGTGCAGGCGCGGGCGCACCTCGAGGCGATGTCGATCGCGCGCAAGATCCGTCGCGTTCGCGTCTACAGCCCGACCCGCGAGCGCCGCGAGTCCTTCGCGCGGCACGAGGCCGAGCGTTACGGGATCGACGTCGAGGCCAGATCCTCGGCCCGCGATGCGGTCGACGGAGCGGATATCATCTGTACGACGACCACGGCGAAGGAACCGATCCTCCAGGGCTCCTGGCTCGCGCCCGGTGCACACGTCAACGCGGTCGGCTCCAGCATTGCAGACGCTCGAGAGCTGGACACCGCAGCCGTTGTTCGATCGCGTCTGTTTGTCGATCGACGGGAGTCGACGGTCAACGAGGCCGGCGATTTCCTGTTTCCTAAGAAGGAAGGGGCGATCGACGACGATCACATCGCCGGCGAGATCGGCGAGGTCCTGCTCGGCCAGCGCAGCGGCCGCGAATCCGCCGACGAGGTGACCTTGTTCAAATCGCTGGGACTTGCCGTGGAAGACCTGGCCGCGGCCCACTACGTGCTCCGGCGGGCCAGAGCCGAGGGCAGCGGCACGACGGTGGATCTGGGTGGATACAGGCATGCGGCCGATTGAAGCGATCCCGCTCAGGGAGATCGAGGGGGCCAGGGCACGCATTTCGGGCGCGGCGATCCGCTCACCGTTGCTGCGGCTCCACGTGGACGACGCGCCGGCCGAGATCCATCTCAAGCTCGAGAACCTCCAGCCGATCGGCTCGTTCAAGCTGCGTGGAGCGGGCAACGCCATGGTGCTCGCCGGAGCCGATCGGTTGGCCGCGGGCGTCTACACAGCAAGCGCCGGGAACATGGCCCAGGGGTTGGCTTGGAACGCGCGCCGCCTGGGCGTTCCGTGCCGAGTCGTCGTGCCCGACCACGCTCCGCAGACCAAGCTCGCGGCGATCGAACGGCTGGGCGGCAAACCGATCAAGGTGTCCTTCGACGAATGGTGGCGAGTCATCGAGGAACACCACTACCCCGGCGTGGTAGGTCAGTTCATCCATCCGGTGTGCGACCGACACGTGATCGCGGGAAATGGCACGATCGGTCTCGAGATCCTGGAGGACCTGCCCGATGTCGACGCCGTCGTGGTTCCGTTCGGCGGCGGCGGGCTGAGCTGCGGCATCGCTTCGGCGATCCGTGCGATCCGGCCGCAGACCCGGATCTTCGCCTGCGAGGTGGAGACGGCCGCCCCTCTGGCCGCGTCGCTGGACGCGGGCTCGCCGCAGGAGGTGGCCCACACGCCGAGCTTCGTGGACGGCATCGGAGGCAAGAGTCTTCTGAAAGCGATGTGGCCCATGGTTCGGCAGCTGCTGGACGGATCACTGGTCATGGGGCTCGAGGAGATCGCGGAAGCGGTTCGGCTGCTGGCCGTGCGCTGCCGCGTGATCGCCGAGGGCGCAGGAGCGACGTCGGTCGCCGCGGCGCTCGCCGGCAGGGCAGGAGGAGGAAAGGTCGTCTGTGTCGTTTCGGGAGGAAACATCGACACGGCAAAGTTGGCGACGATTCTAGAGGGCCGGGTTCCATGAAGCCCGAACGACCCGGTGTGGAGGAGATCCGTGCGGCCGCAGAACGCCTGCAAGGCGTGGCGATCCGCACGCCACTGGTCCCGCTGCACGGGTTCGACTCCGCCGAACGTGAGCCCATCCTGCTGAAGATGGAGATTCACCAGCCCGTGACGTCGTTCAAGATTCGCGGCGTGTTCAACGCCGTCGCCTCTCTGAGCCCCGAGGCGAGGGAGAATGGCCTCAGCACGGTCAGTGCCGGTAACACCGCGCAGGCGCTGGCCTGGAGCGGACGCTACTTCGGCGTAGCGGCACGCAGTCTGATGCCCGAGACGGCGCCGGCGACCAAGGTCGAGGCAGTCCGACGCTACGGTGGGGAGCCGGTTCTCGTTCCGATGGAAGAGTTGTTTCGGTTTCTCAAGGAGCATGGCTGGGAAGACCAGCCCTATTCCTTCATCCATCCCTGGACCAACCGCGATCTGATGATCGGCCACGGTACGATCGGTCTGGAGATCCTCGCCGACCATCCCCGGGTGGACACCGTATTTGTCCCGGTCGGCGGTGGCGGGTTGATCGGCGGCGTGGCGATCGCCTTGAAAGGGCTCGCGCCGTCGGTGCGCGTTATCGCGGTCGAGCCCGAGGGCTGTCCCGCGTTCCACGAGAGCTTCAAGCAGGGCAGACCCGCCAGCGTCGATTGCCACACCATCTGCGACGGTGTCGCCGTGCCCTACATCACCGACGAGGTCTTCGCCATTCTTCGAGAGATTGTCGATGAGGTCGTGCTGGTATCCGAGGATTCGGTCAAGGCGGTCATCAAACGGCTCGCGCTACGCAATCGCGTCATCGTCGAGGGGGCCGCCGCGCTATCGGTAGCCGCGGCGCTGGCGACACCGCCCGAGGCCCGCGGCCGAACGGTTTGCCTGGTCACGGGCGGTTCGATCGACACTCCGCTGCTACTGGAGATCCTCGGCGGTTAGGAAGGACCGGCGGCGCTTACAGCTCCCGCAAGAAACGTCCGGTCTGGGAATCGTAGACGCGGACCGCGACCCGAACCCGCGGCGAGCCGGTGTCGTAAACGGAAACGCGCACGACCTTCTTCTCGTCCGTCGGTCGGTAGAGCAGCCAGTCTCCCGGTCCGATCTCCCGCTCGACGACCGAGCACGATCCGGGACGAGGCTGATGCCCGGGCGGTGTGCCGGGATGCCACACACGACATTGCCCGGGAGGCGGGAAGTGCCCCGGAGGGATCCGGATAGGACCAGGAGTAGAGTCGCCCGAACGGGTTTCCGGCGGCGGTGCCGGGACGGTGTCGCCACCACGAGCCTCGACCGTGAACGATGCGCAACCGCTCATCGTCCCCACCGCGAAGATCAGGAGAGCAAGAATCGTCGCCAGACGCACGATGGATCTCCTTCGCCTCCCCCGGGCTCAAACCTAGGGTCGGGCAGGAGATCGGGCAACACGAGAACCCCTACCAGCCGCAGGTCCGATCCCTGTTCTGCTCGTCGAGCCAGGCCACGAGCGGCGCGAAGTAGTCCAGGATCGCCGTGGCGTCCATCTCGCGCTCTCCGGTCAGGGCCTCGAGAGCGTCGGGCCAGGGCCGGCTGGCTCCCATCTCCAACATCTCGATCAGGCGCCGCCCGGCCTCCTCGCTCTCGTAGATCGAGCAACGGTGCAGCGGTCCCTCGTAGCCCGCCAGTTCGCACACCGCGCGGTGGAACTGGAACTCGAGAATGTAGGCCAGGAAGTAGCGCGTGTACGGCGTATTCATCGGGATGTGATACTTCGCACCCGGATCGAAGTCGTCCTCGGTGCGCGGAACGGGTGAGCGGACTCCCTCTAACCCCTCGCGCAGCGCCCACCATCCGGCGTTGTACTCGTCGGGACCGATCTCACCCGAGAAGACTTTCCAGCGCCATTGGTCGATCAGCACTCCGAACGGCAGAAAGGCGATCTTGTCCAGTGCTGTGCGCATCAGCAGACCGAGATCGCCGGCGTCGGCGGGGGCGTTGTCCAGCAGCCCGACCCGCACGAGATATTCGGGCGTGATCGACAGGGCGATCGTATCGCCGATGCCTTCGTGGAAGCCGTCGTTGGCGCTGTTGCGGTAAAGGGGGTCGAGCGTGTTGTAGGCGCGCTGGTAGAAGTTGTGACCCAGCTCGTGGTGTACCGTGATGAAATCCTCAGCGGTGGGCTCGATGCACATCTTGATGCGCAGGTCGTCGACCCAGTCGATGTCCCAGGCGCTCGCGTGGCAGACCACGTCGCGGTCGGCGGGCTGCGTGAACAGCGAGCGCTTCCAGAACGAATCGGGAAGAGGTTCGAAGCCCAACGCGGTGAAAAAGCGCTCGCCGTAACGCACCATCTCCCGCGAATCGACTTCGTTTTGCTTCAAAAGCTCGGCGATGTCGAAGCCGGGGTCGCTTTCGCCCGGCCCGACCAGGTCGTAGATGTTGGTCCAGTCCTGCGCCCACATGTTGCCCAGCAAGTGGGCCGGTAGCGGCTGGTCGAGCGGCACCACGTCGGTACCGTAGAACTCGGCCAGCTCGGCCCGCACGTGGCAGTGCAGAGCCTCGTAGAGCGGGCGCACCTGGTTCCACAGGCGGTCAACCTCGGCGGCAAACTCGTCCGGAGGCATGTCGTAGCCCGAGCGCCAGAGGGCGCCCAGATCGTCGAAGCCCAGTCCTCGCGCGCCCGCGTTGCCCAGCTCGACGAAGCGGGCGTAGTCGTCCCGCATCGGAGGCGAGATCGTGCGCCAGCCGCGCCAGGTTTCGAGAAGCTCACCGGCGTCGCGGCTCTCGGCCATGGTGCGGCTCAGCTGGCCGAGGTCCAGACAGTCATCGTCCTCGCCCTCCGAACAGTACTTGCCCTTGCCGTAAGTACCGGACAGCGAGGTGGCGATGCGCGCCAGCTCGGCCTGTTGATCCGGATCGGAGGGCGCGACGAGGGGCAACGACGTCTTCAGCATGCGGAACTTGCGCGCGAGCTCCTCCGGAAGATCGAGGCCGTCGAAACGGGTCGAAGCCCGCGCGAGCTCGACGGTTACGGCGATCTTCTCCGCCTGGGCATCCGCGGCGATCAGCTCCGTGTCGTCGGTGATGAAGTTTTCCTGCACCCACGCGGCCCGCTCGGCCGCGATCCAGGCATCGAGCAGCCGGGCCTCGGCGTCGGCCATGAAGGCCTGCGCGCCCTCGACGGTTCGCGGATCGGCGACCCGGCCCGAGTCCGGCACGCCGCAGGAGAGTCCCGTCAGAGCGGCGGCGAGTAACAGCAGGGGAGAGAGTCGGACGATCCGTCGGTGTGGCTTGTCTGCCTGCATCTGTTCTTACTCCTATCGCGATTCAGGATGCTTCGTCGAAGGGCAGCGCGACCATGCGGGCGAGCAGGTCGCCCTTCGTTCCCCCGACGGCGAGCTCGATGCCCGGCTCCGCGGACTTTTGTTTGAGGTAGGCCAGAGCGACCGGATGTTTCCACCCGGGAGGGACGACCGCGCTCGTCACCCGGCCGACCTCGCGATCCTGGAAAATTAGTGGCGTACCAGGGGATGGCGGATCGGAGTCCGGCGGCAACACGAGACCGACCAGCAAGCGCGAGACCTTCTCGTACGTGTTCAGGCGCGCGACGACTTCCTGGCCCACGTAGCAACCCTTGTCGAACGAGACGGCCTCGCGCAGGCCGGCTTCGAGCGGGTTGTAGTCCTCGGTCAGCTCGTGCGCGGCGGCCGGGATGCCGCGCAGCACTCGCCAGGCCTCGGCCGCCAGCGTACCCACGGGACGCCCGCCGCAGCTTCCCGCCGCCAGACTGAGCGCCTGCCACAGCGATCCGGCCAGATCGGCCGGGACGACGAAGGAAAATCCGTCTCCGGTCAGACCGTCCTCGCCGAGCGCCTGGATCGTCCGGCCCTCGAACTCGACCGCACTGCCCTGAAACCGTTCGGGCTTCGCGAATCCCGCCGCCTGGAGCGCCTCGGTCGCGCCGGGACCGACGAGGGCCAGCTGACAGGTCGTCTCGGTCCAGTCGCGAAGCCCTGTTTGCTCGGCGAAGGTATAGCCCTGCAGGTGTTTCGTAACCCGGTCGGCCGAGCTTGCTCCGGCGACCATCAGTACTCCGGTCTCGCCGAGGTGGTGCACGAACAACCGCTCGACGATTCGCCCCTTGGGCGAGGTCAAGACGGTCGGCCGTCCCTGGCCGGGCCCGAGATCTCGGACCTCTCCCGTGCTGAGCCGGTGCAACAGGTCGAGAATGTCGGGACCGCCGGCCAGCAGCCGGGTCAGATCGGAGCGGTCGACCAACGCGCAGCCATCGAGCGCGGCGCGTAGCTCGGCCTCGGGCTCGCCGAAGTGGAGCGCCAGACGGCTGGCGCCGTTGATCATGGCACCGCTGCGCAACAACGTTTCCCGCAGGGATCGATTCATCGTCCGCTCAGACGAACTCTACGGTATCGATACGCGGGACGATGCCGGCGGCGCTGCCCTCGTCCAGAAAGCGCGTGATCGCCGCGCGCCCGCGCTCGCCGTAGTCGCGCGTGAGATCGTTCACGTACATGCCGACGAAACGGTCGGTCAACTCGGTGTCGAGACCGCGCCCGAACTCGAGCGCGTATTTGAGAGCCGGCTCTCGATGCTGCAGCCCGTAATCGATGCTCTCCTTCAAGATCCGCGTCAGCGTCGCGATCTTCTCCTGGCCCAGATCCTTGCGCACCACGTTGCCGCCGAGCGGCAGCGGCAGGCCGTCCGTCCTTTCGCGCCACCAGACGCCGAGGTCGACGATCAGCTCGAAGCCCTCGTCCCGGTAGGTGATCTGGCTTTCGTGGATGATCAAGCCGGCGTCGACACGCCCGCTCTTGACCGCCTCGGGAATGAGATCGAACGGCACCACCTCGTGGTGGAATTCCTGCCCGAGTAACAGTCGTAGCGCAAGATAGGCCGAGGTCAACGTGCCGGGCACAGCGATCGTCTTCTTCACCAACTCGTCGATGGGAAAGGCCGACTCCGCGATGACGCACGGGCCATAGCCGTCCCCCATGCTGGCACCGCAGTGCATCAGAGCGTAACGGCTCGCAAGATGCGGGTAGGCGTGGATACTGACCGCGCTGACCTCCAACTCGCCCGCCAGGGCTCTCCGATTGAGCGACTCGATGTCCCCGAGAATCTGCTCGATCTCGAAGCCGGCGGTGTCGACCGCGCCGGAGGCGATTCCGTAAAACATAAAGGCGTCGTCCGGGTCCGGGCTGTGTCCGACCCGCGCGCGGCGCGTGTCCTGTTCGCTCACGCGATTCTCCGTGAACCTCGAATCAAGGAATGCGATCGGGATTATATCGAACGCTCCGGAGACCGCCACAGCCGCCCGGCCTTGCCCGAACAAGCGTTTCCGTGGAGAATGCTGCTTCTCGCGATAAGCACACGGGGAGGGAACATGCGCGGACGCAGCTTACTGACGTGGAGCCTACTGCTGGCGCTGGCCGTCGTGCCCCACGCCGTCGAGGCCGGCAAGAAGGACGAGCCCGACGTCGTCGTCGTCCAGCACATTCTGATCGGCCTCAAGAAGAGCATCCCGGGCAAGAAGCTCGAGCGGACGAAGAGTGAGGCCCGGGCGCTGGCCGAGGAGCTGCTGGAGCGGGCCAGGTCGGGCGAGGAGGAGTTCGACGCCCTTGTCGAGGAGTACACCGACGACCGGCATCCCGGCATTTACAAGCTGACGAACGACGAAGCCCCACGCATGGCCGGGGCTCGCATGCGTCGGGAGATGGTGCCTGGCTTCGGGGATGTGGCCTTCGGTCTCCAGGTGGGCGAGGTCGGCCTCGCCGCATACAGCGCCGGCATGAGCCCGTACGGCTGGCACGTGATCAGGAGGCTCGAATAGAGTGAGTCGAGACGACCTACGCCGCGATGCAGATGGTATGGCCTCGAAGCTCGTGGCCTGGCGTAGACATTTGCACCAGAAGCCCGAGTTGGGTTTCGAGGAGCGCGAGACGGCGGCCTTCGTCGCCGACCGGCTACGCGCGCTCGGCCTCGAGGTCCACACCGGCATCGCCCACACCGGAGTCGTGGGTATCCTGCGCGCTTCGAAGGCCCGCGGGCCAGCCGTGCTGCTACGCGCCGACATGGACGCCCTGCCGATCCAGGAAGTCGAGGGCCGCGAGTACGGATCGCGCATCGAGGGCAAGATGCACGCCTGTGGTCACGACGGCCACGTGGCGATGCTGCTCGGCGCCGCGACGCTGTTGAAAGATCGCGCGAATCTGCTCGGCCGCGACGTGGTCTTCTGCTTCCAGCCTGCCGAGGAAGGCATGGGCGGCGCGGAGAAGATGATCGAGGAGGGCGTGCTCGATCTCGTCGAAACCGGCTCCGCATTCGGTCTGCACCTGTGGACCGGAAACGAGGTTGGCTCGGTGCTGGTACGGCCGGGGCCGGCAATGGCGGCGCAGAACGAGTTCGCGGCACGCATCGTCGGTCGCGGCGGGCACGGCGCGATCCCCCAGGCGACGATCGACCCCATCGTCGCAGCAGCGCAGGCGGTCACGGCGCTGCAGAGCATCGTCAGCCGCAACGTAGATCCGGTGGAGACGGCGGTCGTCACCGTGGGCTCGCTGCACGCCGGGAGCGCACACAACGTGATTCCCGACGACGCGCGGCTACAGGGAACGCTTCGTTCGTTTTCCGAGGAGGTGCGCGATCTACTCAAGAGACGGTTGCGCGAGGTCCTCGAGAACTCGGCCGCGGCGGCGGGCTGCCGCCTCGAGCTCGAACTGACGGACGGCTATCCAGCCGTGGTCAACGACCCCGGCGCGGTCCGCCAGGTCCGAAGCGCGGCTGGCGAGGTCTTCGGAGAGGACAACGTGATCGAGCCGCCGCCGATCGCCGCGGCAGAAGATTTTGCCTACTTTCTGCGTGAACGGCCGGGAGCATTCGTCTTTGTCGGCGCGGCCAACTCGGCCAAGGGTATCGACGCGCCGCACCACTCGCCCCGTTTCGATATCGACGAGGCCGCGCTTCCGCGCGGCGTGGAGTTGCTGGTGCGTCTCGCGCTCGAGGCCGACGCGCCACGCTAGAAGGATTCCTCTCTCGATCCCGGCACCCGTCAAGCAACTCCGGGAATCCACTATCATGCCTCGGTGTAGTCTTGTTCCGAAGTCGCCAACGGGCTGGGAGTCCGGAGATGAAAGCATTTCGCGGAGCGCTGATCGCGGTCGTCGGTCTAGGCCTGATGATCCCCGGCCTCGGGGACGCCACCGCCGGAAAGGAGTCCGTGGACTACGAGTCCCAGGCGAGCTACACCTTCGTCAACGAGGAAGGTGTGCCGGCACACGGTCTGCACGTCGTGCTCTCGAAGGAAGGGCGGGTGGTGACCCATCCGGAGACCGGATACGCCGGGCCGTTTCGCGACATCCGGGGCAACGGGACTGATCACCTGAAACTGTCGAATCCCAGAGAGCCCGTCCCGTCCAGCGGCGAGGAGAGCGAGTTCGAGATCAGATTCCGCTCGTCCAGTCCGAAGCTGCAGATCAAGAAATGGTGGTGGGTCGACGAGCGGGGCGAGCTGATCGGCGCAAAGAAGAACGCATGATTCACGGAGGGGGGGCAAGAGCTTGCCCCCCCTCCAAGATCAGAACATCGACAGAACCTGCTCGGCCGCGGAGGCGAGCGCGGCGTGTCCGGCGCGGGTGGGGTGCGCGCCATCCCAGAACAAGTATCGATTGGGTTGGTCGCAGATGGCTTGCCCGGTGACGCCGAAGGTCAAGCAAGACCCGGTTACGTCCGACAGGCCTGCCGCACCCGGGTCGGCGACGATCGCATTGAGCACCGAGAACGCATCCAACCGGACAAACTCGATCTCCCGCAGCATCGCGCCCAGCCCGTCCAGAGTCTGGGCTAGGCCATTATTGAACGCGATCGTCAGTTGCTCGGCGACGATCGGGATCGCCGGATTTTGCGCCCCCAGCGCTCGCACCGCCGGCGTGATCGCGATGTTCGGCGTATTGAGCACAAGGAAGGTCCTGGCTCCTGCGCCGTAGAGCGCGATGATGTTGTTGGCGATCGAGACCAACGCGTCCTCGACGATCGCTCCGCTCGTCGCACCGCTCGGATCGACCGACAGGGCAGCCAGCGCGTCCCGCACGTCGTTCGAGCCGATCCACATCACGTAAATGGCATCGGTCGGAGCGTCGCCGCCGAAGTCGGCGTAGAAAAGGTTCACCTGCGTGCTGAGGTTGAACTGCGAGAAGGCAGGCGCCCCCCACCGTGCCCGCGAACGGCCGAAGGCGTAGTTCGTGAAAACACCGGGAGCGAGCATCGCGGGGCGTCCGCTGAGAGGCGCGTGCAGACTCGTGGCGAGTTGCTCGATCCACGTGCGGCCGTTGCTGAAGTGGTGGCCACCGATGGCATACGGCGCCGCGGGAACCGGCGCGAACGGGGCGGTCGCGAAATCGCCGGTTCCAGCGAAGAAATTGCCCGGGTCGGACAGACTGTCGCCAAAGACGATCAGCTTCCGGGACGGTTCCTGAGCGAGTGCGCCCGCCGAGAGTGCCAGCGAGGCGAGCAGCACACCCACCAAGGTTCGGCATGTCTTGTTCCAGCTTGTCATACGCTTCCCTCCTTTAGTCCTGTGGGGCTGAATGCCCCGCTTGCCGACTACTGGGGAAAACGCGGGGAGAAGTTACATAAGGGTCTGAGCGGAGAGCGATCGCTTCACGATCGTCCCGATGGTCAGGCCCTGAACAAGGATGGAGAAGACCACCACGGCGTAAGCCATGGCCAGGATCACGGGCCGCCCGGGGACGGCCGGCAAGGAGAGCGCCAGAGCGACCGAGATTCCGCCGCGCAGGCCGCCCCAGGTCATGATTCTCACGGCCCAGGCCGAGAAGCTCCGGCGCAGCTGCAACAGGCCCACCGTCCCCCCGACGCTCACGAAACGCGCCAGCAACACGAGCGGGATCGCTAGCACTCCGGCGAGAACGTACTGCGGCGTTCGCGGAATCAAGAGCACCTCGAGACCGATCAGCACGAAGAGCACGGCGTTGAGAATCTCGTCCACCAGTTCCCAGAATGTGTCCAAGTGCTCTCGCGTCTGCCGCGACATCGCAAAGCGGCGGCCGTAGTTGCCGATCAACAGACCGGCGACCACCATCGCGATCGGTCCGGACGTGTGAAGCGCGCCAGCCAGAGCGTACCCTCCGGTAACGAGGGCCAGTGTCAACAGCACCTCGACCTGATAGCTGTTGACCGACTTGAGCATCTGGTAGCACAGACCCCCGAGAACCAGGCCGAGAACCACGCCGCCCACGGCTTCCAGCAGGAAGAACTCGAGGACGTGAGCGACCCCGATCTCGTGCCCTCCGGTGGCGATGCTCAACAGGACGAAAAAGACCACCACGCCGACACCGTCGTTGAACAGCGACTCGCCGGTGATCTTGGTCTCCAGGCTCTTCGGGGCACCGACGCTCTTCATGATCGCGAGAACGGCGATCGGATCGGTGGGCGAGATCAGGGCGCCGAAAAGCAAGCAGTAGATCAGCGGCAGACCCAGACCGAGTAACTCCAAAAGAAAATAGACGAGTCCGCCAACCAGAAAAGTGGAGACGAGCACCCCGACGGTTGCCATCAGACCGACGACCCACCTCTGCCGCAGCAGGTCGTCCAGGTCGACGTGCAGCGCCCCGGCGAACAGCAGAAAGCCCAGCATCCCGTGAAGCACCGTCTCGTCGAAGTCGATCGAGGCCAGCAGCCGTTCGGCCATCTCCTCGGTCCGCAGGCCCAGTTGACTGAGGGCGATGAGAACGAGCGAGAAGACCAACGCGATCAACATGACACCAATCGTCGTCGGCAGGCCCAGGTAACGATGGTTCAGGTAACTGAAGAGCGCGGTAACGACGATGAGCAGTGCGGCGATCTCGATCGGTCCCATCGGGCCTCACCTACGAAGAATCGACCCGGGCTCCGTGCGGCCCGAATCGCGGAGTATAGACCATGCAAAGCCGGGTCTACTCAACCCACTTCGCCCTCTGATTTCTTGGGTAACGGCGTTTTCCGGAGGCGAGGCCTTCTCATCGCATCCGGCCGGACCGTATTCGCGTTGCAGCCGGGGTCGTTCGTTCGTAGCCCTTCAGTTAACCGATCTACAAGCGGCAGGGGGATCGATGATCCGAAGGGTACCGGTCGTGTGGGCGCTCGTCGCCCTGCTCGTTTCCACGCCGTGCGCGCTCGCCGCGCCACGGGGAACTGCGGAAGCGGATCCGCGGGCATTCGTCGAAACCATGTTGACCGGAATCGGTGCCGAGAAAAGGCCGTGCGCTCCGGAGATCGTGGAGCAGGTACGGGCACGCGAGATGCAAGTCGTCTGTGCCAGCATCGAAGGCAGCTTCGAGAGGTTCGAGCTGCGTTGGGGCCTGCAGATCTCTCGAAACGAGCTGATCGAGGGTCTGACCCCGGACGATCCGAAACTGGTGGCCATACCCCAAACCGGTTGGGAGTCCGCAGGTCCGGTGCACGAACGGATCTACGTCGTGGGCAAGAAGGCCCTCGGCGTGCGTTTCACGGCCGGCGATCTGCTGATGGTTTGGTGACACCGTCGCTGGGCGCCGCTTTGCCACAGGCAGCGAGAATGCGGTCTCGGCGCTCGATGATGGCTGCGATCTGTTCCTCTGACAGCAGGTCTCCGAGAAGCGAGCGAAGCCCTCCAGTGTCGAGGGCGACCAGCGCGATTTCGAAAGCGGCGTCCACGGCGCAAGGATCCAGAGAGAGTCCCTCCACCTCCGGGACGAGAAAGTCATCGATCTCGGTGTCCAGGGAAAACCCCTTGGAGTTGTCCGCAATCACGATCCGGCGATCGGGTGGCACCAACATCTTCGCAGCGTCGTGCCGGTCCCGCGCCCCGATCAACGCGCTGAACAACCTTGCCTTGGCGACCTGAGGCTCCAATCCCTGCAGCAGCTCCCAGCGCCCGTAGCTCCTGATGTAAGGGAGATCGATCGCCGACGCCGGCCAGATCGAGAGCGCGCCCGGCTGCTTGTCGATCTTGCGCAGCACGGTTACCGGCACCATCTCGAGACGCAGCTCGCGATCGAGACGGTAGGCGGCGACCTCGTGTTGGAAACGCCGGTGGTTGAACGATTCTTCCACCGCGTCTCCACCGGGCCTCTCTTCGGCGAACTGGAACAGGGCTCGCAGCTCGAGCCCCTTGCGCTCCAGCTCGAGCAGGCTCACGTGTCGGTCGCCGCGGACGATCTCCGTGCGCTCGCCGACCTCGGCCTTGGTCAGGAACTCTTCCAGCCGGTCGTCGGGGTACTCCTCGTGCAGTCCCGTCCAGCCTTCGCCCTGCGGGGGCTCGACCAATGGAAGAAACCGGGCCAGCGTCGTGGGTTCGTAGACCCACGCCTCGTCGCCCTCGAGCACCAACGCCAGCGGCACACCGCCGTAGGACATGCCGACGTCGGTCCGGTACAAACGTCCGTTGAAACGGGTCGTGATGCGTCGCGAAGCGGTCGGTGTGTGACCCACGACGAGCGCGCGCGCGTCGAGAAGCTCCAGCACCTCGGCGAAAGGCGTCCTCGCCAGACGTTCGTTTTCCAGCGAGTCTCCTCGGTACCACAGCGGACCGCGGGGCGAGTAAGCCAGCGCGTCGGCCATCTCGACGTAGGGCAGGGCGTCGTCCCGGTCTCCGGCCCTCTTGTCCCACTCCCAAATGTTGCTCCACACCGTGCTGTTGATTCCGTCGAGACCCAACGCGGCGACTTCCGTCGTCAGGCCCCCGTGCACGAAGAGGACGCCGTTGATCTTGATCGCTGCGGGTTGCCCGAGCAGCCAGGAGCCATACTCCCCATCGACGTCGAAGGCGCGGATGCGGGCGAAGTAGCCCGGCGGGTATTCCTGGTTGAACGCGTCGCGCAGCTTGGCCTGCCCCTCGGAACGGGCGTCCTTCTTGAATCGCTCCCACGCCGCCAGCCTCTCGCTCGGTTTTGCCTCGGCGGCGAAGGCCGCGAATCCCTCGTTCGTGACGTAGCGCAGGTCCCCCGTGATGTTCATCACCTCGTGATTGCCCAGCAGAACGTGAACCCGTCCGCCGCTCGCCTCAGCCTCGAGTTGGAGACGTCGCGCGAGATCGAGCATCTCACGGTCATCGGGGCCCTTGTCCACGAGATCGCCGCACAGCACGAGATGCTGGTCCTCTCCGGACCAGGCGAGGTCGCGGCCTACCAGGCCGGTTGCCCGCAGGATCAGAACCAGCTTGTCGAGCTCTCCGTGCAGGTCGCCGACCACGACGATCCGGGACACGCCCTCCCATTCCCAGCGGGGCTGCTCTTGCGCGGCGCTCATCCGCCCTCCGTCGCCGTTCGACAGGACAAAGGCGGCGAGCGCGAGCGTGCCCAGTTTCTGCAATCGCGACATGGCCGTGCCGGGCCTCCTCGAGTCGACGTCGAGTCGAGCCGTTCGTTCCTTTATAAGGTGATGCCCCACCCGCTGTCCACCGTCGAATGACGTCTCGGACCCTGCGCACGCCCCGCGAATGCTCATTCCGTACTTGACTCCATCCATGTCTTCGCAGTAAGAAGCTTACCAACACCGCGACGCTGCGACGTCGGTCGCATCGTTCAGGGGGGGCACCGTGAACAACAAGAAGATATTCGGTCTCGGGGTAGTCGTACTGACACTATCGGCGATCACCGGTTTGCTCATGGCCAACGCCGGCGAGCTGAGCCAGGTCGTTACCAAGCGCGGCGGCCAAGAGGACGTGATCGTCCAGCTTCCCGACCCGGGAGCCGAGCAAACCGCCCCGGTCGAGCAGAGCGACACGGGAGACCTGTGGTTCGTCGAGCTCTCCAGCCCCCCGCTCGTCGAGGGCGGCCTGCCACGTGACACGCGCCGGGACAAGGATCGATTCCGGTCCGAGGCCACGAAGAGCGGTCTCGTTTACGAGGAGCGGTACGCCTTCGACACGCTGTGGAACGGTCTGTCGGTGCGGATCACCCCGGGCGACCTGGTCGAGCTCGGCCGGGTCCCGGGCGTCGTGGCGCTCTTCCCCGTCGAGGAGATCGATCTCGATCCGCAACCCGGCGAGGGAATCGATCTGTCCAACGCGCTGGCGATGACCGGAGCGGACCGGGCGCGCAGCGATCTCGGTTACACCGGCGCGGGTGTGCGCGTCGGCATCATCGACTCGGGTATCGACTACGACCATCCCGACCTCGGGGGTTGCTTCGGCCCCGGCTGTCGTGTCGAGACCGGGTGGGACTTCGTCGGCGACGCGTACGTGGGGCCCGAATCTACGCCGGTGCCGGATGCCGATCCCGACGATTGTGGCGGCCACGGCACGCACGTGGCGGGCATCGTCGGTGCCGACGGGACGCTGAATGGAGTCGCACCGGGCGTGACACTGGGCGCGTATCGGCTCTTCGGCTGCTCCGGATCGACCACGGCGGAGCTAATCATCGCGGCGATGGAGCGCGCGCTGGCCGATGGAATGGACGTGATCAACCTGAGCCTCAGCAGCAAGCGGCAGTGGCCGCAGTATCCGACGGCGGTAGCGGCCGACCGGCTGGTCAACGCGGGTGTCGTCGTAGTCGGCTCGTTCGGAAACGCCGCGGCGAACGGCCTGTACAGCGGCGGCGCTCCCGGCGTGGGAGACAAGACGATCGGGGTGGCGTCGTTTCAGAACAGCCACATCATGTTGCCCGCCTTCGAGTCGGGTGAGACCGACATCGCGTACCGCGCGATGGCCAACGCGCCCACGCCCCCGACCTTTGGCGCGCATCAGATCGTCTACGTCGGTCGCGGGTGCAACTCGGACCCGTTGCTGACGAGCCCGGCCGGCAGGATCGCGCTGATCGAGCGCGGCAACTGCACCTTCCGCGAAAAGGCGTTGCACGCTTTCGGCGGCGGCGCCACAGCAGCCGTGATCCACAACAACCGATACGGAATGATCTTCGGCACGGTGGGGTCGCCACCGTTGCTGCGCAGCGTGGTGGGGATCACGCAGGCCGACGGGTTGTATCTGCGCGGCCTTGGTCCTCCCACCGATCTGGTCTGGACGGATCGCCTGGCCTCGGGAGCACTGGTAGGTGGAGGTCTGATCAGCGGGTTCAGCTCGTACGGCCTCACGCCGGATCTGAAGCTCAAACCCGATATCGGTGCGCCCGGAGGCAACGTCTATTCGACCTATCCCCTCGAAAAGGGCGGCCACGCGAGCCTGAGTGGAACCTCGATGTCCGCGCCGCACATCGCAGGCGTCGTCGCGCTGCTCCTCGAGGCTCATCCCTCGACACCCGCACAGGCCGTACGCGACATCCTGCAGAACAGTGCCGACCCGGTGCCCAACGCGCAGGATTTCGATCCCGTGATACCGGAGACCGTTCACCTCCAGGGCGCCGGCATGGTCGACGCCGACGATGCGATCCTGGCCTCGACCCGCATCACGCCGGGCAAGTTGTCTCTCGGCGAAGGTGAGAACGGCCCCGTGGTGCGGCTGCTGGTCGTCGAGAACAAGGGCCGATCGCCGGTGACCTACGATCTCTCCCACACCCCCGCGCTCGCGACCGGGGGCGTGATCGACGTGAGCTTCTCGGCCGACGCTGCGTCGGTTTCGTTCGCGGCGAACGCGATCTCGATCCCGCCGGCGGGGACGGGTTCCGTGGAAGTCTCCGTCGTGCCGCCGAGCGGTCCGCAGTACGGTCAGTACGGCGGCTACATCGTGTTCACGCCGCGTGACGGTGGCCGGGTCTACCGTGTCCCCTACGGCGGTTTCGTCGGGGATTACCAGGCGATTCGGGTCTTGACGCCGACATCGCGGGGGTTCCCGTGGCTGGCCAGACGGATCAACGGCACCTACTACAAGCGGCCGTGGGGAGAGGTTTTCAGCTTCGTGGGCGACGACAGGCCGTGGATTCTCGCGCACCTGGACCATCAGGTTCGCAAGCTGCGAATGGAGATCGTCGATGCGGTCACGGGACAGTCCTGGCACCGCGCTCGCGATCGCGAGTACATCACTCGAAACACCAGCACCGAGTCCTTCTTCGCCTACTTCTGGGACGGGCTGACGACGAGCGGAGGCAAGACCATCGAGGTCCCGAACGGTGTCTACAGGATCCGGTTCTCGGTCCAAAAGGCGCTGGGCGACGACGAAGATCTGGATCACTGGGAAAGCTGGACCTCGCCGCTGGTGACGATCTCCAGGCCCGGTTCAGGCCGTTAGTCGCGTCGCGGGAGGTCCGGGCGGGGCGGACTACCGCTCTCGGCGTTCGTACACCTCGCACCCGTTGAGCTCGCCCAGCGAGAGGTAGCTCTCTCGGATGTGCTCCACGAGCTCGAACCTAGGATAGTGCTCGAGGCCATAGATCCACGGCTCCGTGCTGGTCCAGCTACGAGCCGATGCGTCGACGATGAACCGGGGCTCGCGGGATCGCAGGTCGCGCATCATCATCTCGACCCAGGGAGCGTTCAAGCTCGGTCGCTCGGGTGCCCCGAGAAAATCGTTCACCACGTACTCACAGCTCGCGAGGTGCGAGGCGCTCTCCAGCCGGGTCAACGAGTAGATCTCTGGTGCCCAGCCCCAGACGAACAATCGGTCTCCCGGTTCGCTCCGTTCGCGTAGGAACCGCGCGAGCTGGTCGAAGCGGTACCGATTGTGGGACATCGATGCCGGAGTCTCGGCGCGCTGCTGTCCGACGACGAGAAGCCCGGCCTCGAGCGCGATCAACACCGCCACGACGGCGCCGGCGCGGCGCCACGGCCGGGCCAGGCCGAAGACCGCGATCCCCAGGCCAGCCAGGAGATAGACGATGTAGAAGGTCGATTCGGGCCAGGCCTCGAGCAGCCTCTCGAGGCCGAGCCGACTCAAGGCAATCCCCCTGTCGAGGATCAACAGTCCTGCCAGGCAGAGTCCGGCAACGCGCCCCCACATACTCCGACGCGCCTTTACCGCAAAGTAGTACAACGAAAGGCCGCACAGTGCCGCCACCGGCGGCATCATCAACAGGTAGTAGTGGCCGAAGAAACGATTGCCCAGCTTGACGCAGAGCATCGCCGCAACGAGATAGGTGACGAAGACCAGGACGCCCGGACGCAGAACGAATGAGACGGACGAAGATCCGCTCTTCTCGCGACGGCCCAGCAGGCCGCCGATCGAGCTCGCGAGGCCGACGACGGCGAACCCGTAGGCGGCGAGGAGCAGCGGCCGGTGCGGCTGGTGCCAATAAAACCGCTCGAAGTACATGCCGGGAACGCCGTCCGATGCGCCCTGAACGGCCAGTTCGTTGCCCAGGACAAAGACGTTCCAGTCGGCAAAGACGTAGCCCAGGAACTCGGTCAACGTACCGGCCAACAGGAACGGCAACAGGTAGAGCACACCGGCCAGCAGGCCGCCTGCCGCGTGGAAGCCCAGACTGCGCAGCGCACTCGCGGGACGCCGTTCCGCGAACGTCTCCCAGGTCAAGACAACCGGTATCGCGAAGACGATGAACGAAGCCTGGAGCTTGAAGAGGAGCGCCATGCCCGAGACCAGCCCGGACAGCAGCAGGATCCAGTCCCGCGTGCGGCCTTCCCGGCACCGCGCGACCGCATACAAGCCGATGCCGCCGAGGCTCATCAGCGCGGCGAACCACTCCCGGTTCACGGTCAGGCCCTCGTAGAGCATCGTGAAGTGCAGGAAAACGAGGCCGCTGACGAGCCCGCACCAACGATTCGTCTCGCGACGAACGAGGTCGTAGAGCATCAGCGCCATGGCCAGACAGATCAGCTGGACGAGCAGACGCACCTCGAACATCGGATAGGGGCCGAAGAGCCAGGTCATCAGCTTGAAAACGGTGAAGGTGCCCGGCGCGCCGTACGGCAGCGAGAAAGACGACGTTCCCGTCGCCACGAGATAGGACGCCGTCGCTTCGTACTGGCTCTCGTCGGGGTTTAGCGTGGCGCGGTCGAGCGAGGGGACCCGTAGCAGCATGCAGGCCACGGCCAGAACCAGCACGCACAGCAGATCCCTGTGAAAGGGACCAACAGAGGCGGCGATCGATCGGAGATTCCTCGAAGGCATGCGCGTCACGAGAGGATCACAGGCGATGGCCGGCAACAACCGGCCCGGCGCCGACCGATTCTATCACGCAGGGAACCGCCCGGCGTCGGGCGCCCTCGACGGTCATCGCTTGCAGAGAACCAGCGTCACGCCGCGTAATCCGAGCCAAGTATACGAGAACGATTGGCTTTCCCATTCCCCGTCGCAGGACGAGCGGGCCAGGCCGATCAGCGCCTGGTCGGTACGAACCCATTCTCCTCGGTCGAAGCGGCAGATCAGCCACGCCACGGGACTCGACCAGAACGAGCGGGGCCAGACCATGTCGAAGACCGCGATCCTGCCGCCCCGGCGCACGGTGCGGTGCATTTCGACGAAGGTCCTCCTCAGGAGCTCGTCGGGAAGGTGGTGCAACACCGCAGCGGTGCGGCATTCGTCGAAGGCATCGTCCCGAAAGGGGATTCGGTCCGCCGACGCCACGACACCGAGTCGCTGCGGGCCGGTCGAATCGGTCCGGCAGTACTGCTCCACGTACCGCGGATTGACGTCGAGGCCGACCAGGGTTCCCTCGGGTGGGGGGGTGTCGGCGCTCGGTCCGCAGCCGACGTCGAGTACCCGACCGCGCACGTCGCCGAACAGTCGATCGTAAACCGCATCGAGGTCGTGCGCACCGCCGCCCACGAGAGCCTGCACCACCCGGTAGACGAGCGGGATTTCCAGTACACGATGAAGCCAGGCTCGAGACATGATCGATCGAAGAGCCCCTCACTATTCATTTGCGGTGGCGGCTCTGTCAAGTCGAGCCCGCGTGAGTCCCGCGTGTTTTCGCGGGCGCCCGCGTGCATAATGTGGCGGGTTCGACCGAGGGGGCGCCGGGTTCCGATGAGTGCCAGCGACTTGCTGTTGGTTCTATTTGCCGCTTTGCCGCTACTCCTGCTGGTCCTGTTCGCGTCGATCGTCCGCGCCTATCGCGCCGTCGCCGAACGAGGGACCGCGCTTCTGGTTGCGGGCAACGTCACCTTGACCCTGTCGCTCCTGTCGCTGCTGCTGGCCGGCGGCGAGGTGTACTACCGGTTCTTCTACGACGAGTCGGACGGCTTCCAGTTGTCCAAGGTCGGGCTGCGCTGGACCGAGCGTCACTACCGCCGCAACAACTTCGATATCCGCGACAACATCGATTACACGACCAACAAGACGGACCAGAGAACTCGTGTCACGTTCGTGGGCGACTCCTACACGAACGGTTACGGCATCGTCGACGTGAACGAGCGCTTCGCCAACGTGCTGCGCGCGGCAAATCCGGGTTGGGAGGTCCACGTGTTGGCCGAGGACGGGCTGGACACGGGTCCGTTGCTCGGGACCCTTTCCCGTCGGCTGGACTCGGGCTACCAGATCGATTGCGTGGTCTACGCGTACGTGCTCAACGACATCTCGGACCTGGTCGGCGAGTGGCAGGAGACGGCCCGGCGGGTCTACAACGAGAAGCCCGGGTTCCTGTGGGAGCACAGCTACCTGCTCAACACGTACTACTACCGTTTCAAGGCCACACACGACCCGCAGCTTGCCGGCTACTTCGACTACGTTGCCGCGGCCTATGCCGACGCGACCTGGGAACACCAACGTCGCCGCCTAGGGAAACTGGCGGATTTGGTCGCGCGACACGAAGGACGCCTCGTCGTGGTCACCTTCCCTTTCTTCGAATTGATGGAGGACGAGCGCTATCGTCGAGTTCACGATCAGCTCGCGGCGTTCTGGGCGGAGCAGGGGATCCCACACATCGATCTGCTGGATCTGTACCGCCGCTATCCCATGGACCAGCTGATTGTCAATCGGTACGACACCCACCCGAACGCACTTGCCCACGAACTGGCGGCACGGGAGATGCAAGGATTCATCGAGCGGCAGACTGCGCCGGCCGTCAGCGTCCGGGTTCCCGAGAAGAAAAAGCCCGGCCCCTGAGGGCCGGGCTTTGCGAAAACGCGAAGCAGTGTAGGGGAGATCAGAATCCCCCGCCCATGCCGGGATCGGGCATCGGCGGCATCTTCTTCTCTTCATCGGGGATCTCGCTGACCAGCGCTTCGGTGGTCAGCATCAGGCCGGCGATCGACGAGGCGTTCTGCAGCGCGTAGCGCACCACCTTGGTCGGATCGATGATTCCGGCCTTGATCATGTCGACGTACTTCTCGTTCTGCGCGTCGAAGCCGCGCATGTCGTCGAGACCGCGCACCTCGTTGACCACGACAGAGCCTTCGTGACCGGCGTTGTTGGCGATCTGGCGGACAGGCTCCTCGAGCGCTCGCTGCACGATGCGAACGCCGATCCGCCGATCCTCGTTATTCTCGTCCTTGGCCAGCTTGTCCAGGTTCTTCTTGGCCCGCAGCAGGGCGACGCCGCCACCGGCCACGATGCCCTCCTCGACTGCGGCCTTCGTTGCGTGCATGGCGTCCTCGACGCGGGCCTTCTTCTCCTTCATCTCGGACTCAGTCGCCGCACCGACCTTGATCACCGCGACACCGCCGACCAGCTTGGCCAGGCGCTCCTGCAGCTTCTCACGGTCGTAGTCCGAGGAGGTCTCCTCGACCTGATTGCGAATCTGCGTCACGCGGCCGGCGATATCCTTCGCCTTGCCCCCGCCCTCGACGATCGTCGTGTTGTCCTTGTCGATGACGATCTTCTTGGCCCGGCCCAGGTCGGTGAGCTTGATGTTCTCGAGCTTGATGCCCAAGTCCTCGGTGATGCAGGTTCCGCCGGCGAGGATGGCGATGTCCTGCAGCATGGCCTTGCGGCGGTCGCCGAAGCCGGGGGCCTTGACGGCGGCGACGTGCAGCGTGCCGCGCAGCTTGTTGACGACCAGCGTGGCCAGCGCCTCGCCCTCCATGTCCTCGGCAATGATCACCAAGGGCTTGCCGGTCTTGGCGATCTGCTCGAGGATCGGCAACAGGTCCTTCATCGAGGAGATCTTCTTCTCGTGGATCAGGATGTGGGCGTCCTCGAGCACGACCTCCATCCGCTCGGAATCGGTGACGAAGTAGGGCGACAGGTAACCGCGGTCGAACTGCATGCCCTCGACGACCTCGAGCGAGGTCTCGAGACCCTTGGCCTCCTCGACCGTGATCACGCCGTCCTTACCGACCTTGTCCATCGCCTCGGCGATGATCTTGCCGATCATCGGGTCGGCGTTGGCCGAGATGCTGCCGACCTGGGCGATCGCCTTGCCGGCGACCGGACGGGACATCTTCTTGATGCCCTCGACCGCCGCCTCGACGGCACCGTCGATACCGCGCTTGATGTCCATCGGGTTGCCACCGGCGGTGACCGCCTTCACGCCTTCGCGGAAGATGGCCTGGGCCAGCACGGTCGCGGTCGTCGTTCCGTCGCCGGCGACGTCGGAGGTTTTGCTGGCGACCTCGCGTACGAGCTGCGCGCCCATGTTCTCGTTGGGGTTCTCGAGCTCGATCTCCTTGGCCACCGACACGCCGTCCTTGGTGGAGAGGGGAGAGCCGAATTTTTTCTCCAACACCACGTTCCGGCCCTTGGGGCCGAGCGTGATCTTGACCGCGTCGGCCAGCCGGTTCACACCGCGGAGCATCGCCTGGCGGGCGTCTTCGGCATAGGAAATGTTCTTTGCAGCCATAGTCTGGAATCCTCCTCAGCTAGTTCCTGTAATTCCGTTCGAGATCCGCCGCGAGCCGGTGCCGGTTACGGAACGGTCGGGCGGACTGTTCACAATCTCTAGACTCGCGGGATCCTGTCCGGGACCCGCATCGCCTACTGGATGACGCCGAGGATCTCCTCCTCGCGCAGGATCACGTGCTCCTTCTCGTCGATCTTGATCTCGGTTCCGGCGTACTTGCCGAACAGCACGCGGTCCCCGACCTTGACCTCGAGTGGAATCTTGGTGCCGTCCTTCTCCACCCGACCGGAGCCGACCGCGATCACCTTGCCCTCCATGGGCTTTTCCTTGGCGGTGTCCGGGATGATGATCCCGCCTGACTTGACCTCTTTCTCCTCGATCCTCTTGATGAGCAATCGATCATACAGAGGCTTCACTTTCATCGTGCGCTCTCCTTTTAACTCTGGAGTTAAGTGGTTGACTGATAACGGTTTAGTGTTCTTTTTCTGGCACTCTCGGTGCCAGAGTGACAGTACTATAGGATTCGCCTCCGGGGCTGTCAAGGCGACCCACCCAAAATTGTTTCTCAGTCCATCACGGATCTACAAGTCCATTATTTACGGAAAGTTAGAGTGCCGAGCCTCCCGCCGACGGCAGGGCGGGACTCTTGGAAGGAGGGCCGGATTGTCAATCGAGAAGGGCACCGCCCCGAACACCCCTGGCAGAGCCGAAAACGGCCCCGACCCATCGCGAGCCAGGTCCGCATGGAACTTTCGACGGGCCCACCGCATCTTTGTCTACGGGGGCTCGAAGCGCGATCGCGGCCTCACGGGACCTGCGATCCGGAACTCGAAAGGAAACCGTCATGGCGATGGACCCTCCGGAAAAACCGGGGCGACGCATCGAGCGCCTCGACCCCGAAACGCTCGAGGCGCAGCTGCGGCAGGCCGCCAGTCGACTGCTGCCCGACCGTGTGATGGACGATCTGGAGGTTCGTCACCTCGCGCGGGTCGTCACCGAGTGCTCGTTGTTGTTGGCCGACGTCTACTCGGAGGACCGTCTGGCCAGGATCATGCGACCCGGGCCGGCTCTGATCACGACGCTGATCGATCGAATCGTCCACGAGCGCGGAGCGGACGAGGGCAACGAGAACGAGCTGCTCTATCGCGTGCGCCGGCTGCCCGACGAGGTTCGCGTCGTCGGCGACAAGGCCCTCTTCGATATGGGTCTTCTCGGGCGCCGGGAAGTCAAGGGCTACGACTTGGAAGAGCTCGGGGCGCGAGCCTATCTCGCGGCCAGCGAGGCGTTGGAGCTGCTGGCACAAGACAGGCAGTTGCACGATTACTTCAAGAAGAATCGTTTGTTGATGCTGCCGCTCGAACAAGAGGTGGTTTTTCTCCGCCAGTGCTCGGACCAGTTCCGCGTCTACGCCGATATCCTCAGAAACGCGCGCTCGGACCAGTGGCCGCGCGAGGAGCCGCTGAACGAGCTGGCGCGGCGCGTGCCCCTGATGGCCGCAGCCGCCGAAGCGCTTACGGACGACAAGTGCGCGCGAAAGGATTCGGACTCGGCGATCATCCTCACGCGGGAGAGTGAACCGGCCGAAGACGGCGAAGAGGACGCGCCGTACACCGAGGCCGCAAGGGGGCAAGTGGGGGAAGAGTCGGGTCTTTCCCGCGAGCAGCAGCTCTCGGTCTACGAGCGCATGCTGCTCTTTTCCGCACTCGACCCTCAGAAGCTACGGCGTGCCCTGGACGTCACGGTCATCGACCAGCAGTTGGCCGTGTCCGCGATGTGCGACGAGCTCAGCCTCTTCGCGGCGGGCACGCGCGACCTACGCAAACCTCCGGCCTACTTTCTGGTCGGTCCGACGGGAGTAGGTAAGAACCACCTCGTCGAGAGTCTCTGCCGGTTACTGGAAGGCGTGTGGCGCATCGACGTCCCGACACTGACCATCGAGGGCCCGAACTACACCTATCCCTCGGACATCAACGAACTGCGCGGTGCGACACGCGGATTCATTCGCTCCGACGAAGAAGGACTACTCACCTCTTTCCACCAGGTTTCCTCCAGAGCGCCTTTCAGCGTGATACTCGTCGACGAGGTCGAGAAGGCCCACCCGCAATTATTGACCTTCTTTCTCTCGATCCTGGATCGCGGCACGACGACCGACAACCGTGGCAGCGTGCTCAATTTCTCCAACTGCATGCTGTTCTTCACCTCCAACCTCGGTTACAGCGATGCGCAACAACGCTCGGCCCCCGTCGGATTCATGGACGAGGAGGAGCGCAGCGACAAGTCCGACCGCGACATTCGACGTCACCTGATCCGCGAGCTCAGGCCCGAATTCGTGAACAGGGTGCGTCTGCTGCACTTCAATCGACTCACCCGCTCCAGCGCCGAGCGGATCCTCGATCTCGAGTTCGATCGCATCGCACGGCGCTATCGCGAGGTCCACGATCTGCAACTCGTGCTCGACGAATCGGCCAGAAACGAGCTGATCCGCCGCGGCTTTTCGGCGACCTACGGCGCGCGACACCTGGCGACGATGCTGGAGTCGGTCTGCAACGTAGAGATCGCCAAGAAGGTGCGACGGGACGACCGCGGTCGCGAGGCCGGTCGCGGGGCCCTGGTGGCCTGGTTACGCGAGCTGCGCGCCGGTAAACGCGCCTTCTCCGCCGAGGAGCTCCGGCGGCGCGTGCTGGAGCACGCGCGGGCCCGTCTCGGTTACGACACCCTTCGCATCGTCTACGAGGACGGCTGCTTCCAGTACCGTCCCGAGAGCAAGCGCGACCCCCACGGCCCCGGAGAACGATGACGATGGACGAGCGTAGCGAAGAGCGGCCTTCGCTGCTGAGCGTTGTCCAGCGTCTGCTGGAACGGACCTACCGGATGCGATCGGGGATCGCCGATCCGGGTCGCTTCGTTATCGGTGATCGTGGCCTTCGACTGTTCTTTTCTGTCCCGGGCGATGCGTCGATCCGACAGGTGGTTAACTCCGCTCCGGGCTCCGTACGTGGCCAAGGGGCCCGGACTCTCGTGCGTCAGACCGCGGAGGGCATCCGCGCCTGCGTCTACTACCCGGACGATCTCATTGAGTGTCTGGAGCGATTTCCGCCGCAGCGAGGCGTCGGCGAGGAGAACGTCGACGCTTTCGCTACGCTCGTTGAGGAGTTGGACCACCTGCTGGTGCTGGCCGATCGCTCCCGTCAGCACAGGCCGCTGACGTTGTTCGAGATGGAGCTGCACGCCAACGTCAGCAAGCACCTGGTCCTGACCCGATTCGCCGCCGGATCGCGACCGCGACTCGACGAAGCCACCAGGTGCTGGTTACGCCACCACCTTTTCGACAAGGTTCGATTCTGTGACGAGGACCCGAGGGTTCGCCGGCGCTATCGCGACGCGGCACGCTGGGCGGTTCGATTGATCGATGCGCTCCCGCGCATCGAGGTCGAGCGTCGCATCGATACGCTGCGCCGTTTTCACCACGCTGGCACCGCGGAAAAGACGGAGTTGATACGGCGGATCGCGGCCTGAGGCTCCGCGGGCACCCGGGATCAGTTCTCGGCTTCGTCCGTAGCCGCCGCCTGCGCGCGAAGATCGGCCGGCGGTTGCCTGCCGGGCTCGCCGTCGGCGCCGCTGTCGGCCAACTCCGCGGCCTCGCCGAAAAGCGACACGGCCTTCTGCACCTGCGGATCGGCCAGGGCGAGAATCCGGCCCTCGACGTTTTGATCCCACCGGACCCGGGCCACCTGGGCTCGCAGACGCAGCCGGATCACGTCCTTTTGCTCTTCGAAATCCGCCGCATCGTAGTCGAATTCCTTGCCGTCAAGGTGGGCGCGGAACTCGGTCAGGGTCCGGTCGTCGAGATCGAAGTCCGGCTCCAGGTCCTGGTGCGTGTTGGAGTACAAGACCGAGAAATCGAAAATGAGGTTCTCGCGGATGAGCGCGAACAGGATGTCCGGCGCTCGGTCCGCCTTGACGATGTAGTCGGGGCGGATCCCGCCGCCTCCATAGACCTTGCGGCCGGAGGCCGTGTAAAAGATCTCGCGCTCGTTCTCTTCGGCTTCCTCACCCGTCTCGACCGGCGGAGTGTCGGGCGCCTCGGCGTCTTCACCGTTGTCCCGGTGCAAGTAGTACTCCTCGAGATCCGAGAAGTCCCTCTGAATCAGGCGGCCCGACGGGGTGTAGTACTTGGCCGTGGTCACGGCCAGCGCCCCGCCGGACTGTAGCGGGATGACGCGCTGCACCAGCCCCTTGCCGAAAGTCGGTTCGCCGACGACCAGGCCGCGGTCGTGATCCTGAACCGCGCCCGAGACGATTTCGCTCGCCGAGGCCGAGCTCTCGTCCACCAGTAGGACCAACGGCAGATCGACACGATTCACGCCTCGCTTGGCGTAGTAGTCCTGATCGGCTCCGTGGATCCGCCCTCGTGTGTAGACGACCAATTCGTCGGCCGCGATGAACCTCTCCGTCACCTGCACGGCTTGATCCAGCAGGCCGCCGGGGTTGCCCCGTAGGTCGACCAGCAACTTTGTCATGCCCTCCGAGCGCAAGCGCTCGATCGCTTGGTCGAGCTCGTCTGCGGTGGTCGAGGTGAAGTTGGAGATGCGGATCAGGCCCACCTCGTCGTCGAGCATGAACGCCACACGAATGCTCTCGATCGGAATGTCATCGCGCTCGATCGTCACCTCGAAAGGTTCGGAAAGCCCCGGACGCTCGATCGTGATTTTGACTCGTGTGCCCTTGTCTCCCTTGAGCAACCGAACGGCCTGCTGCACGGACAGGTCGATGGTTGGCTGGCCTTCGATCTCGGCGATCACGTCGCCCGATATCAATCCAGCCCGGTCGGCCGGGGTGTCGTCGATCGGCGAAATGATCGTCAGCGGTTTGTCGGCTCCGCGCTTGGTGATCTGGATGCCGAGCCCGCTGAACTTGCCCCGCTGCTCGTCGCGCATCTCGGTGGTCGCCTCGATGTTGAGGTAGTTGCTGTGCGGGTCCAGCGTGTGCAGCATCCCCGCGACGGCGTTCTCGATCAGATCCTTGGAGTCGACCTCGCCGACGTACTGGTCCTCGATCAACGAGAGGACTCGCCCGAAGGTCCACAACTCGTCGTCCGGGCGTTGCGGATCGGCCAATACGCGACCGCCGAGCATCCCTCCCACGAAGCCTCCGGCGATCAGGAATGCGAGTGCGAGGAACGAAAGGCGGCGGGCGGGTCGGCTCATGCTTCTCTCCCTGGACGAAGACGGGTATGATCGTAATTATATGATCAGACTAGGTTTGCGACAACAAAATCCCTCGCCGGCGTTGCTTGACACCCCTTATGGGTGGCAGTAGGCTGCCCATCGTTCGTACCTAGTACGGGACTTGTACGAACATCCGGAAGAAAGGTTCGACCGGGGAGGCGGAATCGATGTTCGGTTCGCTCGGGGGAGCTGAACTCCTGCTCATTCTGGTGCTGGCGCTGCTCCTGTTCGGGCCGCGAAAGCTGCCGGAGATCGGACGCACCATCGGGCGCGGTCTCTCCGAATTCCGCAAGGCAACGACCGACTTCAAGTCCAGTCTCGAACGTGAGGTCGATCTGGACGAGGTCAAGGAGACCCGCGACAGCATCGCCGACGCGGGCCGCGATATCAAAAACTCGATCGCCGACGCCGGTCGCCTCGATGACCCGGGAGAACGGGTGGCACCCGCCACCGCGCACAGGAGCACCGAAGACGGTGGTGCCGAAAACCCCTCCGCCCAACCCGATGCCCCCGAAAAACGAGAGTCCTGAAGGATCGATGTCCTTGCTGGAGCACCTCGACGAATTCCGGTCGAGGTTGTGGCGGATTCTGCTCGTCTTCGTCATCGTGGTGGCCGCCTGCTGGACGGTCAGCGAATACATCCTGAGCTTCCTGCTGAAACCGATACGCGAGCACCTGTTCGAGGGCGACGAGATCGTCTTCATCAATTTGACCGAGCCGTTCATGATCTACATGAAGGCCTCGGTGATCGCCGCCATTTTCGTAGCTTCCCCCTACATCCTCTATCAGTTGTGGGCCTTCGCGGCGCCCGGTCTGTACCGTCACGAACGGCGGATGGTGGTTCCCTTCCTCGTATTCGGCACGTTGTTCTTTCTCGGCGGGGGCGCGTTCGGCTACTACGTGGCCACGCCGATCGCATCGGGCTGGCTGATCGGTCTCGGCGAGCAGTTTCAGGCCAACATCACCCTGCGCTCGGCCTTCCAGTTCGAAAGTCGGGTAATCCTGGCCATGGGTCTGGTCTTCGAGCTGCCGATCATCATCTTCTTCCTGTCGTGGATCGGCGTCGTCACACCGGGATTCCTGATGCGCCATTTCCGTACCGCCGTGTTGATCATCGCGCTTCTGGCAGCCGTGCTCACGCCGACCGGCGACGTGCTGACGATGAGCGTGTTCGCGGGACCGATGATCCTGCTCTACCTGCTGGGCGTGGGGGTTTCCTGGCTCGTGGGTCGGCGACACCCACCGCGGTCGGACCCGTGAACGGCGGCTCTGGCCCGCCATCCCTGACCGATCTTTCCGACATTTCCGAAGAGTTCGAGGTGCGCGGCGCGGAAGGATCGACGCTTATCGTCGTCCGCGAGCACGCCGCTGCGGTGGTGCAGGCCGGTCTGGATCGTCCGCAGGGGTGGGATGAGCGGATCGCCGCCGGGGCGACAGGCGCCGGACGCGGCGGTACGGCGCGCCTCGATCTGGCCGACGGTCTCGGTGGTGTGCTCAAACGCATGCGTCGCGGAGGAATGCTCGCGAAGCTGTGGCGCGACCGCTTTGCGGGACGCCGGAGGCTGCTCGAAAATCTGCGAGTGCCACTCGAGGCCACGCGTCGCGGGATCGCGACGGCCGCCCCGGTGGCCCTGCTACTCGTCGAGGGGCCGCCAGGCTTGTACAGGGCCTGGCTGGCCCTGGAGGAGATTCTCGGCGCGAGCAATCTCGTCGAGCGCCTGTCCGGGGAGCGTCCCCCCGACGAGACGGAAGTCGACGCGGTCGTCGGTCTGATTCGTCGCATGCACGACCGCGGCATCGAACACCCCGACCTCAACCTCGGGAACCTGCTGCTGCGGGATCGGCCCGACGGGGAGGGCGCAGACGCCTTCGAGCCGTTCGTAGTCGATCTCGACCGAGCGCGGGTGCTCCCCGGTGCCCTGTCCTGGACCGCCAGGGTGCGTGCGCTACGCCGCCTGGAACGCTCGTCGGTCAAACTGTTCGGTGAGCGTCCGATCGAGGGCTTCGACCTGCGCCGGCGATGGTACGAGGCCTACGCGTGCGGGGACGAGGCGTGGCTGGCGCGACTGGAGCGGGCGCGGAGGGCCAATCGCTTCTGGCTGAGCCTGCACCGGCTCGGCTGGAAGAATTAAGGGTCTCGGAAGCTCATCCCCGACGAACGGTCTGCGACTTCCCTTCGTTCAGGATCTGAGAAATCGTGTCTTCGACCTGCCGCATCCCGATTCCCTCGAATCCTCCGGACTCGCGATCGACTCGCTTGACCCCGGTGTACTCGCGCCCAGGCGGGGAAACGACGCGGAACGGGACGCCCCACGGCCGATTGATTCGCGGGTCGGTCGGGCCGTATATCGACACGACGGGGCACCCGACCGCACAGGCCATGTGCATCGGACCCGTGTCGCCCCCCAGGAAGAGCCGCGCGCGGGCGAGCAATGCCGCCAGTGTGGGGAGGCGAGTCGGGGGCGCGAAGATCGCTTTCCCGGAGGCTTCCGCGACGACGGAGCGCGCGTCGTCCTCCTCCCCCGGCCCGTAGACTACGAGCGGGGCCACGCCGCACACGGCGAGGTGGCGGCAGGCGCCGGCCAGCAGCGACACCGGCGGTCGCTTGTAGGCCTGCTTTACGCTCGCTCCCGGCGAGATCACCGCAAAACCCTCCGGTGCCTGCGGCAGCGAGGCCATCACCTCGGCCGCGACGGCCTCTCCCGAGACGACGATGGGCAGTGCGCCCCCCGGAAGAGGGCCGTCCGGGAAGCCGAGAGCCCGGACCAACGAGAGGTTGCGTTCCATGCGTGGTGTCCGTCGTTCACCGGACTGGACGTGGTGGGTCGTGAACCAGTGGTTGCCCTCCTTCTGCTCGTGGCCGGCGAAGCCCAGCCGCACCGGAGCTCGGGTCCACCGTGCCATCAAGCCGCTGCGCAGGTTTCCGTGAAAGTCGACGACGAGATCGGCTCGTGCCGCTCGCAGACGACGACGGTACTCCAGCACCAAGCGAAACAGCTCCGGCCAGCGCGCGGGTGAGCGCGACATGACTTCCCACTGCCTGCGCGGCGCGGCGATCACCCCGTCGAGATCCGGGTGCCCGTCGAGCAGGACGCTCCAGTGATCCTCGAGGACCCAGAAGATACGCGCTTCGGGCAGTGCCCCGCGCAGGAGACGAACCGGGGGCACGGTACGCAGGATGTCTCCCATCGCGCCGAGGCGAATCACCAGCACCGTGAGGTCACGGCCACCGTCGTTCAGGGACCGGGTGAACTGGCCGGGAAACGGGATCACGGCGCCAGTATAGACGCCCGCACCCCGCCTCGATTCGTTCCGCTTGCGCATCTCGTGCGTACCCGTGTATACCGTTGTCTCTCTGGAGCCGTTCGCGACTCGACCAGCGATTCAGCGAAACGAGACCGGAAGACCCAGCAAGACTGAAGTAAAGAAGGGGAGAAGCCGTGCCGATCGATTCCAGTCTTCTCGAGATCCTGCGCTGCCCCGCCTGCCACGGCGAGATAAACCCGCTGGACGAGGACAGGGGCCTCGAGTGCCGGGAGTGCGGGCGTGTCTACCCGATCCGTGACGGGATTCCCGTCATGCTCGTGGAGGAAGCGTCCCCACCTCGGGCCGAGAACGCGGCAAGACAAGAGAAAAAGGACAGCGGCAGCGATTAGCGCGCTACCGGACGTGGCCCGGATCCCGGAGACTTGAAAAACCTATCTCCGGGACTAACTTAGCTCTGAGTTTTCGGGTTCGGGGTCCCTGTGGGCACCGATTCGGGGTCCGGGCTGCGCGAGAGCCGGGGACCGAGCAGGGGAAAGGCCACGACTCATGGAACAGTACCGTCCGAGCGAGATTCCATCGGCTCTGCTCGCGGGACGCCTGGAGGGGATCAGCCTGCCCGACCTGCTGTGGGCGATGTGCCGGTGCCGCTCGACGGGCGTCCTGCGGATGACCCGCGACGAGATCGAGAAGGCGGTCTACGTCGACGACGGGCAGATCGTCTTCGCCTCCTCGAGTGACCCCGACGACCGACTCGGCGAGCTGTTTCTGCGTGGTGGGGTCATCACCATCGACCAGCTCGAGGAAGCCCTCTGCAAGCTGCACGCCGGCAAGCGGCTGGGCACTCTGCTGGTCGAGGCGGACCACCTCAACCCCGAAGCTCTCATCCAGGGCGTGCTCACGCAGGTCGAGTCGATCGTTCTCGATCTGTTCGAGTGGGAGGAAGGCGACTACCGCTTCGACGAGGGGCCGCTTCCGACCGAAGAGGTTATCACCCTGAACATGAAGACGAGCGAGCTGCTCATGCGAGGTATCCGGCAGCTTCGTTCGTTCAGTCGAATCCGCCGCAGTGTCGGCGCAACGCAGAAGATCTACGGCCTGACCGAGGGCTGGCAAGCGCTGCTCGACGGCGTGACGCTCACTGCGGGTGAGGAGTCGCTCGTCGAGCGACTGGTCGAGGGGGACGTCAGCATCGAGGAGATCTGCCGGGAAGTCTTCCTCTCGAACTTCGAGATCTACCAGACGATCTGGGCGCTCAAGATCCTGGGTGCGGTCGAGGAACGCGACGAGCCGTGGATGGCCCCGAGCGATGTGACCCAGAAAGGATCGCTGAGTCAGGTCGATTTTACCGAGCTGCTGGTCCGTCTAGGCCGCGGAGGAGAGACCGGTGTGCTCTACGTCACTCGCGGCGAGCACGAGCGTTCGTTCCACGTCTCGAGCGGGCGCTGCATCTTCGCCACGAGCAACGATCCCGACGACGGGCTGCTGTCCTATCTCCTTCAGCGAGGCGTGATTTCGCTGCAGGATCGAGAGGAAACCGCAAAGCGCCTGCTGTCGAACAAGCGGGTCGGAACCATCCTGCGCGAAATCGGAGTCATCGACGAGCACGACCTCAACGAGATGGTACGCGAGCAGCTGAGCGAGATCGTCTACGACACCTTCCGCTGGACGGATGCCGAATACGCCTTCGTCCCCGGTCCGTTGCCCACCGTCGAGGAGATCACGCTGGAAGAGGATCTCGACGCGCTGGTCGCGCGCGGGATTCGCCGCGTCGGGTCCTGGAGCCGCATGTGGCAAGGATGCGGGGGTCTCGATGTCACGCTCGAGCTCAAGCCGACCTATCTCTCGGTCCTGGACGCCATGGGCGCCGGACCCGACGAGTGGCAGGTGATTGCCGCTCTCAAGATCCCGAGGACGCCGCGTGAGATCTGCCGTGAGTCCAACCTCAGCAACTTCCGCGTGTGCCAAATCGTGTGGACGATGCGCGTCCTCGGCGGTGTGGAGGCCGTCGGTCCCGAGTGCGTGGCCGAAATCGTGGATGACGAGCACGCCGGCGCGGAGGCCGAGGAGATGGTCGCGACTCCCGAGGATCCGCAGCGGATCGAAGTCGTCGAGCTCGACGAACCCGAGCCGCCCGCGCTGCAGGAGGTCGAGCAGGTGGCGGGACCCGGGGAAGAATCGTTTCCGACGGTGGACGAGCCCGAAGCGCCGGAGCCGGTCGAGATTCCCGTCGAGTGCATCCCCCAGAACGATCCGATCGCGGAAGAGCGCACCGAAGAGGACTGGGCCGAAGAGGAACGTGCACACGAGGCGAGGATCGACGCGGCGGTCGACGACTCGATCGAGCCGCTGCCTGTTGCCGAAGAGGCTGAACCGGGGCAATTCGGGGCCGAGCCTTCTCCGGAGGCCGCGCAGTTCCTCTCCCACGATTCGCTCGAGGCGGCGATCAACGCCATGAACGGCGTGAACACCGATGTGGGCGTAGACGTCGCACCGAGCTCGCCGGACGCGACACAGGTCATTCCCCGCGAGGTGGTCGAGGCGGCGGTCGCCGGTGAGACCGGCGAGCGGGCCGAATCGCCCTTCGATGGACCCGGGGTCGAGATCCCGGAGCGCGAGACCGAGGAGAGCACGCTCGAAATCGTGCGTGGCGAAGTTGACGATGCACTGCAGTTCGAAAGGCCCGCGGATCAGAAGACCGCCTCCGCGGTCATACCCGCCGCGACCGACCAGAACCAGACCGACGAACAGACCGAAGACGACGGCTGGGAGCTTCCACAGGACGTCGACCAGGCGATCGCGCGTTTCAACGCGGCTCAGCGCGTCGTTTACCGCACGGTCCGCGCCGAGGTCGGCGCGGGCGCGCCGAATTTCATTCGCGCCTGCTGCTCGCAGCTCGAAAGCGAGGATGCGGATCCCACCGCCGGCGTCGATTTGCAGGCGGACGGTTCGTGGGACGCAGAGGGGCTGCGGAGAGCCATCCGCGCGCTCCGGCTCGAGGATCCCTGGACGGCCTATCAGAAGCTGATCGAGACGGAAATCGACGTGCTGCGCCGACACATCGGAGATGCGAGAGCGGTAGAGCTGAGGAAACAGGTCGAACTGGTCGGCCAGACGGACGCCGCCCGTTAGCCGCCTCGCGCGTTCTCAGACGGCGCGTCCTCCCGAGTAGACGTCGTCGTCCGGGTCGGGCGACCAATCGTCGTTCTCGTTTCCATACACGGGCGCAGAGGGGGGATGGTCCCGATGCGCCGGGCTCTCGGTCACGCCTCCTTTCTCCGAATCCTCCGGGGGAGACGGGGCGGCGGCTTCCGGGGGGGCCGGTGGTTCGCTCGTCAGCGACGACGAGACGCTCGGTTGCGTTCTCAGGTAGTTGATCTCCGTCTCGAGCTTGTGCAACTCGCGCCGCAGACGACGGTTCTCCAGTCGGGCGGCCGCGCCCTCCGCGATGGCGTAGCTCCCGATGAGCACCGCGATGAAGATCAAGGTGACCCCGACCACCCACCACAACGGTACGGCTTCGTACGGCTTCGCGAACACCGTGACATCGACCGTCGTGTCCAGGTTGGTCGCAACGAACCCGAGAAAGCCGAAGGCGATGATCAGGACCATGAAAAAGAAGAACACACGCATGGCTGCCTCACTTCCCGAACCGATCAGTCCTCTGATAAATACCGAGCGGTAACGTCGTCCCACTTCCCGTTGGCGCGGAGCACCAGGTCGATCACCTCTCGGACGGCGCCACGGCCACCCTCGCGCGCGGTGACGTAGTGCGCGGCCTCTCGAACTTCGGGCACGGCGTCCGCCGGCGCCACGGCGAAGCCGCAACGGCGCATCACCCGCAGGTCGATCAAATCGTCGCCCATGAAACACGTGGATTCGAATGCGAGACCGCGACGATCGAGAATCTCCTTCGCGCGGCCCAGCTTGTCGAGGACGCGTTGATGCACTTCGTCGAACTGCAGTTCCGCGGCACGCTCGGCCAGCGCACGGGACTCGCGCCCGGAGATGACGCCGAAGAGTAGTCCGGCCTGCTGGCCCATACGGATCCCGTGGCCGTCGCGAACGTCGAAGGCCCGGACGTCCTGCCCGTCACTGCTCATAATGATCCGACCATCCGTCAACACGCCGTCCGAGTCGAGCAGAACCAGCTTGACCTTGCTCGCCCGCGCGGAGATGTCGAGGCCCGCTTCCTCCAACAGATGCCTCCTTCGGGCGCCAGCATAACCCACTGGGCCTTCTTCGCGATCCGGCCCGGGCCGATTCCCCCGGCTCAGAACAGCTCGGTCCTCCACAGGTCGTGGATCTGGATCACGCCCGCCAGCGAGCCGTCTTCCTCGACTACCGGCAACGACGTGATCTTCCGGTCTTCCATCAACTTCAGTGCCTCAGTGGCGACCGCGTCCGGGCCGATCGTCATCGGATTGCGTGTCATCGCTTCCACGGCTGTACCTTTCATCGGCTCGGCGACCCGCAAGAGATGCCGGCGCAGGTCGCCGTCGGTCAGCACCCCCGTGAGCCGGCCGTCCTCGTCGACCACGCAGGTCATACCGAGCTTTTTGCGATCCATCTCCTCGATGGCCTCGCGCAGGTCGGCCGTGCGGCTCACCCGCGGCACCCCGTCGCCCTGGTGCATCAGGCTGTTCACCAGTTGCAGCTTGCGTCCCAGTCGCCCGCCCGGGTGGAAACGGGCGAAGTCCTTCTCCGAGAAGCCGCGCACCTCGTAGGTAGCGACGGCGAGAGCGTCGCCCATGGCCAGCGCTGCCGTCGTCGACGCGGTCGGGACGAGGTCGAGCCCGCAGGCCTCCTGATCGACGCCCACGTTCAGGTGAACGTCAGCATGTCTTGCGAGCGTCGAGGCGGGATTGCCACTGAGTGCCACGATGTGCGCGCCCAGTCGCCGAACCAGCTCCAGCAACCGTACGATCTCCGCCGTCTCTCCCGAGTTCGACAGGGCCAGCAGCAGATCCCCGGAGACGATCATTCCCAGATCGCCGTGCACGGCCTCGGCCGGGTGTAGGAAATAAGCCGGGCATCCGGTCGACGAAAGGGTGGCGGCGATCTTCTGGGCGACGATGCCTGACTTGCCCATCCCGGTGACGATGACCCGGCCGCGACAGTCGACGAGCAGGCGCACCGCCCGGTCGAACTCCTCGTCCAGCCGGTCCACGAGACCGGAGATGGCTCTGGACTCGATCTCCAGCACCCTACGGCCCGTCGTTTTCGGCACGCCTCGGCCCTCCATAGTCGCCCAATCTTAGCGCGTTCATGCTAGGAGCGTGGTGTCAGCGATCGGGCCACGTGCTCAGGCCCGGGCCCCGTCCCCGTTGCCGCGGCGGCCAGGAAACACCGGGCCCGTCGAAGGTGACCACCGTCAGGCGCCCGTCGGGTCGGGCCGACAGCTGGACCGAGTACGCGGCGCGGCCCTCGAACGGCAGGTCGCACTCGACGTCCACGACGAAGCGATCCAGTCCGTCGAGCCGCTCGACGCTGGTGACGCGCGGCTCGGGAGCCCGTGCCAGCTCTCCCAGGGCGTCGTACAGCCGGGCGCGCCAGAGTCCGCCTCCGCCGGCGTCGGCTCCGTTGTCGAACAGCAGCGCGACCTGTCCGTCGTCCGGGTCCCCACCGCGGCCGAGCTCGAACAGCTGCAGGGTGATTCGTGAGGGCTCGTCGAGCGGTTCGGTCGCCGGGCCGCACGCCGCGAACCACACCGCGACGCCGAGCGCGAGGCACGTGCGGGTCAGGCGTCCGGTCGCACGCATCGATCGACTGCCAGCAGCGTATCCACTAGTTCGGGGAACCGGTCCAGAAAATACTGGTTCGGGCCGTCGCACAGAGCCTCGTCCGGTCGGTCGTGGACCTCGAAGAAGACCGCGTCCACCCCGACGGCGACGGCCGCCCGGGCCAGGTCGGCGATGAACTCCCGCTCGCCCCCGGATCGGCCGCCCATCCCTCCCGGTAGCTGGACCGAGTGCGTCGCGTCGAAACAGACCGGCACGCCGGATGCGCGCATTCGCGGCAAAGAACGGAAGTCGACCACCAGGTTGTTGTAGCCGAACGTCGTGCCGCGCTCGGTGAGCATGACCTGTTCGTTCCCGGTCGAGCGAACCTTGTCGACGGCGTGAGCTGCGTCATGCGGTGCGATGAACTGTCCCTTCTTGATGTTGACCGGTCGACCCGTGCGGCCCGCCGCCACGAGCATGTCGGTCTGCCGGCACAGGAACGCCGGTACCTGCAACAGGTCCGCCACCGCGGCGACGGGGGCGGCCTGCGAGGGCAGGTGGAAGTCGGTCGTCACCGGAAGGCCCGTCTCCCGACGGACCGCCGAGAGCACGCGCAAGCCTTCTTCCAATCCCGGCCCACGGGGCGAGTCGACCGACGTGCGGTTGGCCTTGTCGAACGACGACTTGAATACCAGCGGCACCTTCCGGCTTTGTGCGATCTCCGCCAGGGCGCGCGCCATCTTCAGCGCGTGCGCTTCGCTCTCGATCACGTCGGGGCCGGCGATCAAGAGCAGCGGGGCGTCGCCGCCCACGGCGACCCCCTCAGCGACGTCGATTCGCTGCGAAAGCATTGGCAGTGTCCACCGGGATGGCCTCCCGTTTGGCCTGACGATTGCGGTAGGACGCCGCGACGAACTCACGGAACAGCGGGTGAGGAACCAGCGGGCGCGACTTGTACTCGGGGTGGAACTGGCAGGCCAGGAACCACGGATGGTCCTCGTACTCGACGATCTCGACGAACTTGCCGTCGGGCGACATGCCCGTGAAACACATGCCAGCTTGTTTAAGCGGCGGCAGGAATTCCTGGTTGACCTCGTAGCGATGACGGTGGCGCTCGGAGATCGCACGTCGTCCGTAGGCCCTGTGGGCGAACGATCCGTCCGCCAACTCCGTGGGGTATGCCCCCAGCCGCATCGTGCCTCCCATGTCGTCGACTCCCAGCAGGTCGCGAAGCTTGTAGATCACCCTCTCGGTGGTCGACTCGTCGAATTCCGTCGAGTCCGCGTCCTTGATCCCGCACAGGTTCCGCGCGGCCTCGATGACCGCGCACTGCAGGCCCAGGCAGATCCCGAAATAGGGCACTCCGTTCTCGCGGGCGTAGCGCACGGCTTCTATCATCCCGGCCACGCCCCGGATGCCGAAGCCGCCGGGAATCAGGATGCCGTCCACGCCGGCCAGCTCGGCCCTGAGCTTGCCGTTTTCGATCTCCTCGGCTTCGATCCACCTCAGGTTGACCTTCAGGTTCGACGCCACACCGCCGTGAAGCAGCGCTTCGTTCAGCGACTTGTAGGAGTCCTCGTAGGCCACGTATTTACCGACGATGCCGATCGTGACCTCGTCCTGCGGGTGTTGAATTCGATGAACCAGGTCCTCCCAGTCGCCCAGGTTTTTCTTGCGGTAGGGCAGGTCGAGCAGCTTGACGATGATCTCGTCGATGCCCTCGTCCGAGAGTCGCAGCGGAACCTCGTAGATGTTGTCCACGTCGGTCGCACTGATCACCGCATCCTCGCCGATGTTGCAGAACAGCGCGATCTTGCGCTTGATCTCGGAAGGCAGAGGTCGATCGCAGCGGCACAGCAGGACGTCGGGCTGAATGCCGATCGCCCGCAGCTCGCGCACGGAATGCTGTGTGGGCTTGGTCTTCAGCTCTCTGGCAGCGGCAATGAACGGCACCAGCGTCAGGTGGACGAAGATGGCGTTCGTGCGACCGACATCGAGCCAGAACTGACGGATCGCTTCGAGGAACGGCAACGACTCGATGTCGCCCACCGTGCCGCCGATCTCGACGATCTGGATCTCAAAACCCTCGGAGATTCTCAGAATCGATTCCTTGATCTCGTCGGTGATGTGCGGGATGACCTGGACGGTCGCGCCGAGGTAATCGCCCCGCCGTTCCTTGTCGATCACCGAAGCGTAGATCTTGCCCGTCGTGAAATTGTTGTCCTTCGTCGAGGTCATCGAGGCGAAGCGTTCGTAGTGTCCGAGGTCGAGGTCGGTCTCCGTGCCATCGTCGGTGACGAACACTTCGCCGTGCTGGAACGGGCTCATCGTGCCCGGGTCGACGTTGATGTAGGGGTCGAGCTTCTGTAGCGTGACCTTGAAGCCGCGTCCTTCGAGGATGCGGGCGATGGAAGCGGCGGCAAGCCCCTTGCCCAGCGACGAGACCACTCCTCCGGTCACGAAGATGTATTTGGTGCCCCTTTTCTTCCTGCGCATCAATTCGCCTCCGTCACGAATTTGGCCACGCGCTCGAGGTCGGCGGGCGTGTCCACCGGCTGCGAGCGGAAATCGGAATCGACGACTTGAATGGTAAAGCCTGCCTGGAGTGCGCGGAGCTGCTCGAGCCCCTCGTCCCGTTCCAGGGGAGACGGCTCGAGCCGCGTGAACGAAAGCAACGCCCGACGCGTGTAGCCGTAAATGCCCTGGTGCTTGCGGTATCCGGCGAGGGCGCCGTCTCGCCGCGCCAGGCTGTCGCGGAAATCGGTCGGCAACCGCTTGCCCGAGCCGCGGTAGTACGGAATCGGTGAGCGGGAGAAGTACAGCGCCCGGCCGCGAGAGTCGGTCACGACCTTGACCACGTTGGCGTCGAAGAGCTCGTCGATACTCGTGACCGGTTCCGCCAGCGTCGCCATTTCCGGCACGGGCGAGGTGGCATCGAACACCTCGAGCAGCCGGTCGATGCTGGTCGGCGTCAGCAACGGTTCGTCTCCCTGTACGTTGACCACGATCTCCAAGCTGTCGTCGAGGCTTCGAACGACCTCGGCCACGCGATCGGTGCCCGATGCGTGATCGGGCGAAGTCATCATGATCTCCGCCCCGAAACGCGCGGCCTCGTCGGCGATGCGGCGATCGTCTGTAGCGATGATCAAACGATCCAATCGACTCGCCCGGCGCGCGGCAAGCCAAACCTGCTCGATCATCGATTTGTCGCCGAGGGAAGCGAGGGGTTTACCCGGAAACCGGGTGGATGCGAAGCGGGCGGGAATGACACCTAGAACACGCTGCATCCGCAACTTCCACGGTCGCTTCGGGAACAGCTCCCGTGGCGACGGGGAATGTTAGCGCAGGTCGGCCAACGAAACAAGAGCCTTACGCGCGCGCACCATCGGCCCGCCGGGCTTGCTATGCTAAGGGTCTGCTTCACCACCGTTTTTCTTGTTCGAACGGGGCGGGTTTGCCGCCGACGGGAGTTCCCACGGGAACGCTCACGGGAGAAAGCATCATGCCGGAGCCGAAGTACCCATCGACCTGCGTGGATCGATTCTTGGATTACGTGACCATCGATACGCAATCGAAAGAGAGGTCGGAGAGCTATCCCAGCACGCCCGGCCAACTCGATCTGCTTCGCCGCTTGGTCGACGAATTGAACGAGTTCGGTCTCGAGGACGTGACGATGGACGAGTATGGCTACGTCTTCGCCACGATCCCGGCGTCGACGAAGAAGAAGCAGGTGCCAGTCATCGGTTTCATCGCCCACGTG
>Ga0255055_10000224_pt1 | contig 44086 bp, 71 predicted proteins | sample JV7_2_27_MG_FD_188633 | JGI IMG/M metagenome (GOLD analysis project Ga0255055, IMG submission 188633) | Seawater microbial communities from Jervis Inlet, British Columbia, Canada - JV7_2_27 | ecosystem: Environmental > Aquatic > Marine > Inlet | place: Canada: British Columbia | collected... | reverse complement strand
GATTGTCATTTTAACTCCTGTTAAACACGTCCGGTCCTCATAAACTCTTCACTGAGTTTATTAAAACCCTTGGATTGCCCGGCAACTTCGTGTCCTCCCAGTACATCTCCCGAACCTCTCGGGGGTGGCGTGTCAGAGCCATCGGCTTCCTTCTGCCACTGTTTGTACAGGGATTCCTTGAGAGCGCCGGATTCAAACTCCTTGAGAAGCGCCAGACCTTTACCCATGCGGAAAGCATCTTGAGCCAAATGCTCACTGAAACCGAAGAGTTTGGCCATGGGAATTCCCGCGGCCTCAAAGGATGATTTCTCACCCATTATTTCCTTCAGCGCATCAAAGGCTTCATCAGCCTTCGGGTCAACTTTTCGCAGTGTGGTAAAGGTATTCTCGGCCCTCTTCGACCAGTTTTCATACGGGTTGTTGAGTTTGTCCGGAGATATTCCCGCTATCTTGGATACCCGCGCATCAATCAGCTTCCGCTGTTCGATCTCGGATTTCTTCGATGTGGCATCATTCTGCATATTCAAGAGTCCAGAATCAAGAGCCTCCCCCAGTTTTTCCATATGCTGGGCCAGCTGGGCCACAGTAAAGGAATCGGGATTGGCTAATATCTGCTGGACACTCTTTTGAATGTTGTCACGGACGGGTGCGACTGCGTCAAAACTCCGGTTGTATTCCCCCTCGATTTCTTTTATCCGATCTTCGTCGGTTCGGGTTTCGATAGGGAGCTCACTGCCCATTGTCTTAGCAAGGTCCTGAAGGGTCTGCACATCGCCTGACTGTAACGCCTTTGCCATGTGAGCCATCATTCCATTTTTGTCGCTTACCTCCTGAGCCGACTGTGTGAGCCGCTTCTCAGAGTCCATATAGCTTTCCACCATCTTCTGGTTTTTTTCAGTAAAAGGAAGGTCCTTGTTATCGAACTTTTCCAGTACCTTCTGATGATCTTCGGACCATGTTTCTTTTGAAGCCTTTTCCTCTGACTCGGAGCCATTTTCCTTGTCATCGGCGGTTGTTTCCTGGTCCTGTTTTTCTGTGTTTTCGGAGTCCTCACCGTCTTTAGAATCTCCCGTGGCTGCGGTGTCATCTAAAACAGTGTCTTTTCCCTCGCCGGCCTCATCGTTGCCACTGGAGTCGGTGTCGGGCGATTGTTCCTTGTTGTCATTGATAAAACTGATATTGGCGTCCATCATTGACTCGGCAGAAGCAAATACTCCCAGGCCATCGTCTGATGAACCTCCCCCCCCGCCTTCGGTATCGGGGTCGAGGTGTCTTTTAAAAAAATTATTCATTTCTTTCTCCTTTTTTCGTTAGTTCGGCAAAATTATTCATTGGAAGTTCTACTTTCTTCGCATTTTGCTCGTATTCCAATTTTTGCATATTTAATGTTGCAATCTCGGGTATTTCCATCATTGACAGGTAGCAATCTATTTTTGTGGCAATCCAGAGTCTCATTCTGTCGTTTGCCGGGTCAGGGTCCAGTTTCCGGAGTTCGTCTTCGGCCTTACAGGACAGGACATTCACAAATCTGAAGAAAGCGGGGCAACTCCTGGACATATTCGCGAGTTCAGTCCAATCGCCTATGTTCATCTTCTGGGCCGTGTAATGCACAGGGACATGGACCACTGTCTGCCGGACGCCGCCCAGCCTGTTGACCACCCACATCTTAAACTTGAGCCACATCAGCCTCAAACGCTTCATATGGCCTGCCCTGCTAATGGGTTTTCAACCTGGGGGACCGCTGCCTGCTGGCCTTCCGGCAGTGGAGAAAGATCCTGCTGTCCGGCCCCTGCAGGCAGGGCTTGATTTACTTGAGGCGGTACATCTTTGGGAAAATAATGCTCGACATTGGGTATTCCCATGCGGTTTCCGATGTCACGGACGGTATTTAAGAGCGGTTGCAGTCCTCTGGGGTCCTGCAGGAGAATATCCCGGCTCAATTCCAGGAATCTCGTTAATTTCAGCTGTTCAGTCTCCTGATCGTGTACGACACTCTCATGAATGTCGAAATAGTTGTTATTCCACATCTGAACGATGTCGTTATTGGTAATACTGAAGGCCTGACCGTCATAACTGAGGTTTTGGCGCTCCATTTCCGGAGTATTCTTCATAAAAAGCAGATTCAGTTGCTTTCCAATGGGGATGAGGCCTGTCCGGACCATATTTATGATAGCTGCGCGGGTGCGTTTGTTGTCCGCATTCTTGAGTATTAGCCGGCCGGTGGCGGTTTCGTTCTTTTCATCCCTGAGGCCCAGGCTCTGGTCGGTATCGCCGGCACGTTGTTTGTCGGTATTTACGATCTGGTCGATATTCAGCATATCCCGCATTATACCGCTGCTCTCGCCTCCGATTCGGCGGGGCAGGTGTTTTTCGGTGGCATTGGGTGTCATCCTCACCGGGCTGTTGGTGCCAATGGGATTGAGAAATTCATCAGGATTTTCCAGGTATTGTTCCCAGATAGCCCATCCATTGTGCATTCTCGTCACAACATCGTCAATACCGAGATTGGTAAGCAGGTTCATTATCCTGGTATGGGGCAAGTTGGGCGCCAACAGGCTGCGGCCATATGGGGAGTCATTCTGAGGACTGCTGACTGTCCGGTTTATTGGCCGGAACCCGGGCATGGGGTTGGCTGCAATCTTATAAATCCACTGGTCATCACAGATTATCTGATATTCAGTGGCATCGTCCTCAAATCCCTCGACCTGGTTTATCAGGCCCCAGTATTCGATCATATCGGCTTCCCTGTTATTTTCCCTGGTATCGCCGTTGTTACGGTCCTGGACCTGAAAAAAGTCGGTATCCAATTCCTGGCCATTTTTCTGGATTCTTTCGATTAATTTGTCGATATTCCGATATGATTTATCGTCCTTGAGGGGTAGGATGTCTGCGAGTGTCCATCTCCGGAGTATACCTTCCCAGGGTGGCCGGCCAGAACGCCAGTCTCCAAACCAGTTGTAGGGGTGGACCCTCTCAATTTCCGGTTCGGACTGCATTACATCAAATTCCGAACTCCAATCAATGATTTCAGACCAGGCCTGCTGGTCCATTTTCAGGCTGGGTTTCTGGACATAGCCTGTCCGGCGGATCCACCGCTGGTAACTCACGGCCATGGCATAGATGGGAACGTCCCTGGTCAGGGCCAGCCACTGCTGGACGCCGCCGAGGTTATTGGCCCCCATGTTATCCCACATCCTGTTCATGGCAAACTGGGATTTCTGGGCAATTTCTTCGCCCCCCGACTTTTTACTGCTGAATATCCAGAGGGGATCAGCCTGGCTGAAAATCTGGGAGAAGGTTTCTATCTGCGATTCATAGAGCGCGGCGTGTGTGGCGAGATAGAACCCCGAGCGTGTGGTCTGTTCCCTGGGCCGATAAGTCTGATTGGCAGCACTTATCACGGACTCGCCCTGACGCTGGAAGAACTGGAAAGCGTTTGAGTTGTAATACGACTTTTTACGGCCCATTACATGGTCGATAATCATCTGTTCTTTGCTGTTTGGCGTCTTTGGCATTACATCCTCTCAGCTTTTTTTCCGATATTCCCGAAAATAGTGGCTTCTTTTTTCTTTTCGGCTGCCATGCGTTTCGCGGCCTTGACCGCCCTTTTGAATTTAGTGGAATCGCGCTTGATTTCCTCTGCTTCCATCAGGGTACGAGCCCAGGACTCTTCTTCCCACTTTTGTTCTGATTTTGGCGCCATAGTCTCAAGCATATTCACTCCTTACATATTCCGCAGTCCGAGCGGAGTTTCTTTTTTTCCAAAGGCTTTCTGTTTCAAATACCCGACCTGCCCGGGGTGGTATTTCTGTATTCTTACTATTCTCTCGGGTTCAGGCATAGTTTTACTCACCGCGTTGCCAATGGCCTCGGCAATTACACAGTCATCAAATTCGTCAATACCTTCCGGCCGGCGCTTCCCGGGAGGGATCTGGAATGCCCGGGCTTCCTTATAAAACGGCAGGAAGAGAATCTGCAGGGGAGTAATCTGGTCCTCGTATGAGTTTTTAAAAAGTTCGAGCATGGTCTTCCGGGTGGTTTCTGATGTTCTCCAGCCAAAGTCAATATCGACATCGCGTTTATCGTTCCAGCACCAGAGATTGGGGTAATCGGCATTCCGGAGCTCAATGGTCACACCGATACCATGGTTGTTATTTTCCCAGACCAGTTTGGCCATATCGTACCAGACACCCAATGCCAGCATGAGCCGGGCGGTTTTCTTTGGCCCAAATGTTCCGTGAGCGACACACACCGTCATGTTGTTCAGTCGGTCCCTGACCCCGATGTAATCCCGGTCTGAATCCACGTGACCGCCGCCGATGTCGGCAAACACCAGGTAACGGTCCCGCCAGCCGGTGATGGGCGGGAAGAAAACCTGTATTTCACCACCGTATTCGGGTTTGAATGTTGGGGTATCACCGTACTTGTGAAACAGCCGGCCCGGTATGGGCAGCGGAGCAAAATCTCCTTCTTCGTTGAATTTCTTCCATTTCTGCTGGTTCTGTTCGGTGAGTGTCAGACTCAGATAGGCTTTTCCGCTGGCCTGGAAGGCATGGAGCAGTGTGGCCGGATATTCCTGATTCATGGTCCGGATACAGCCCATGGGGTCCTTGGTCAGTTTATATTCATTCACGGCAACATACCTGCGCCACTTCAGGGCCCTGACTTTATCGCCCTCATCCATATCGTCATTGGCGTCCATGGCTTCCCGGTGTTCGACTTCCGATTCCTGCCAGAGCCTTCGGGATTCCTCGGGAATATGCATGGTCAGGAAAGGATCGCCGGCCATCCGGTATTCCAGGTGTTCAAACCAGGGAATGAAATGCAGGCTCTGGTCACCGTAATGCCAGGTATTGGGGGCTACCAGGGTACCGTTGTCGTGGATTTCCATACAGCGGAAGTAGAATTCACCCTGGGCCCCGTTTCCGGTACCTTCGAGTATAACGCGGGATTTAGAGTCAGCGCCCTTCGGCCGGGACCCAAACATACCGTCCAGGAGGTCCTTCAGGTATATAATACTGGCTGCTTCCGAGATATGCACATTCTGCGCAGTAATTGACCGTCCGAGGTCATTGGCAGCCTGCTTGCCTCCGTCATTTTTTGAGGTGATGGCATGGAAGCTGGTTTTCCGGTCCTCGAATATCAGGAGTCCGGACTGTTTTGTTTTGAGTTTGGGCCGGATGCATTTGGGATAATTTTCATGGAAGGTATGAACGCGCCTGAAAACCTCTTCAGTCTTTTTGCTGTCCAGGTTGATAAAAATACTGTTGATACCCTTCCTCTCACAGCAATCGAGGTAAAAATCCCCGCAGATGTCAGTGGTCATGTACACCTGCCGGCCCTTGACCACGTGGCTGATGGGTTTGGCGTACTGGTGATATTTTCTGTGATGGGGAAAGCTCCGGAGGGGAACCAGGCGTCCGGCCTTATCAAAAACCTTCAACAGCGTTTCCTTGGCCACGAATTTATCCTTGGCACAGGCTTCCAGGGCTGCGAGTTCGTCTGGCTGCAGGTCCTGTAATCGGCTGATATGAGTAAGTTTTCTCAAATTTACTTTTTAGGCTGTGTCAGATTCGGGAACAGTAGGCTTAACAATCAGTGCCTTCTCTGCATGAGAAATTGGACGGTAAGCCTGCTCAAAGACTTCCATGGGGGACCATGAATCGTATCCGTCAGGATATACAACACGATATCCTTTCTTGGTAATATGACCTTCCTCAAAGTTTTTTCCCTTCGTCTCCGCGAACTCAACGTCAGTCATGATCTCCGCGTCTACAACTTTCGTTCCGATATATGAAATCATTTTCTTTCTCCTGTTAATTGTTAATATTGGCTAAATTTACGCATTTATTTTTAAAACCCCCCGATTTGAGCATTGTGAAGAGGCTTGAGGGGTGTGTTGTTTGTTACCGCGGACCCGAAACAGCAGGCGAACAGACGGACCCTACGCATACCGGAGTCATGAGCCTCACTTGTTAAGCGTACTAGGTGCATTATGCATCCACGGATATTCGTTTTTTTTCTCAAAAAATATTTCCCAAAATTGGGGTACCCCCCTATTTATTTCCTGCGACCACCTTTGCAGCCGCCTTTTTTCTTTCCACAGAATAGGGCATAAAATGGATTCGGGCCGTTCATGATAGTACCCTCAATTTTTATTGGTGCCCTCATTTTTGACGGGTCACTCAGTTGTTTTTCTACCCAGGCACGCTGTTCTGGGGTGAGGGGAGACACAGTAGGCATCTGCACCTTATTCAATTCTGCCATGGTCAAACTCATTCCAGCCCCCATTTTTCACTGCTTTCCCGGTACTTGATTGTCACACAGCCAATCCCGGGCAGACTCACCACAGTTGTTCTGTTCCCATAATAACCCGGGCAGTAAAGCACTTCCGGCTTCTTACCTTGGCAGGCATAGAAATCCTTAATCATGGCCTTCAACTCCGGAACAGGAATCGGCTCACTCTTTATCACACCAATCGTATGCAGCCGGTCCACCGTCCGCTTCGACTTCAGGTCATCACTCGGAATCCGAGGTTTCTTATTCGCAATATCACGCCGGATACTCCGCGTCAACTTCCTCGCCGGATTGGTCGCCTTATGGATACTCGGGATGCAAACCTGGGGAAAACTCATGGCATCCAATCCTGCTTTAGATAGGTAAACTCCAACACACTTCTATCCGGAGAACAAAATTCCCTGGTCTGTTTCAAAACCGACATCACCATCCGCTCCTGATGAGACAAAACATGGTTGACACTGGCCGGCCGCCTGAATGGACGATCTATATTAAAATTGTTCATAATACCTCTCCCACTGCCTTTCCTTCTCGAAACTGGTTCTCAGGATGACCGTTGTGATAACCACAGTAACCGCTGCCGTCTTGCACTACATTACAGCCAGGAATCTTGCAGGACAATACACCAAATGACACGCTATCATCAAGGAAAGCATGCCCTGCACACATACGGCCATCTGTCGCATATTTATCACAATTGCCAATGTGACAATGTGCAAGAGGCCTTTTCTTGGGGTCATTGGTATGGGGGGAACGGTTCCATCGACCCGACTGTATGGGACCCATTAGGGGTCGCGCCGCCCTCGCCCATATATATGAGAGCACCTTAGACATAGCCAGGGCGATAGCCGGCATACGTTTGAAAACATAGTCAATGATAGAGTACAGACCAACAATAAGAATAAACCATAGTCCAACAATTAATATAACATTCAACATACTTTCATTTCTCCTTTGAAACCATGCGTTTACATAAGTATTGAATAAGCCTAATACAATTGAAACCAATCAATAGGAATAAGCAAACAGTCATAACTAATAAATGATTTGATAAACCCTTCACTGCCTTGATAGTAAACTGAGCCCTATTATATATATACGTGGTAGTTGTCATGCTGGCTCTAGTCTGAAGTACTAATATCTTTACTAGCGTCCTTACTAATCCCGATGTTCAATTGCTCTCCCTCTCTCAATCTAGCCACTAATTCACCATAAGAACTAGCGCCAGGTTCTTCTTTCTTCTCAGCCAGTAAATCATGATGCTTTGCTAATAGTTCTAACGCTTTCGTTTTGTCATACAAACCTAATGAAATACTACCGTCCTTCATCTGCTTAACAGTGCGAACTACTCTTGTTAATTCATCTGGCACTTCATCCCAGGATTTAAAAGTAAGTTTACCTACCTTACCTAGTGTGTAAAGACTCCTCGGGTCACTCCCGCCAATCAGTGACAATTCATGTAGGACTTCATTCGCAGACATAACGGATAATTTACTTGCTGTTCTCATCCGTGCCCTAATCTCACCACCAATCTTCTTATCATTAAATAACCTATTTGCGGTAGTGTGAGCGGACCTAGATGCATACCCAGCTTTGATAGCAGACTCAGTTTTACCCAACCCACTAACGATAGAATTAATGAAGATTTCGTGTTTGTGATTAATTTTGTCCATAATACTGATATAGTTTATAATCCTAATTTTAACATAGTTTAGGTAGTGGTTCAATACCTAATGGCTTATTATCATTTTTGATACAAGCATATAGGATAATAGGTTATTGATTACGGAGAATTATTGAGAGTATTTTTAAGGGGTTTTACAGCGGTTTTACAGGTGAAATCTTTGCAGGTTATGAAATAGGTAGAAAGTAGGTGGTGGACTTCCTGAAGCTCTTTAACGGCAGTAGCTAGAGAATCTATGGATTTTCCGAATTGGTTTAATAAACTCTCGATATTTTTGAATTTGCTTTCTGCTGACATTGTTAAAACCTTGATAAGCATTGAAATGACAACGAAAGTTTTTGTTGTTGAAATACAACATAGGGCTCCAAAGTGCAACCAGTATTTCGATCTATTTTCCTTAATTGGCTTTTCTGGCCTGTTTTCAATGCCGGCCATATTGGTGTAATCATTTCCCGGGTGATTTCAGGGTATTAATTCCGGTGATATGGTGATTCTGAGCTGTTTCAGGCATTTAGTGTAATCACTTGTGTATTTTCTTTGATTAAATGATAAATGGGTCTTGACTTTGTACCGACGATTCCTATATTATATATCAGAGACACTAACCAGGAGAAGAGATGAAACTAAACTGCCAGATTGAATTTAAAAGACCGGAAACACTCCCCGATCCTCTTGATAAATATCTTGAATGTCTTTCCATCCTTCACAAGAAAATAGGGTACCAGCAATTAATTATGCGCTTGCATCCCATTTCTGTTAAATGGGCAATGGAATCAGGGTATAATGTGGATGTATTCAACAATAAAATGGTGTTTACTCACGTTTCATTAACATAGGCAGAATAATGAGCTTAATAACCTGCGAATCACACGACTTCATTGTAGTATGGGATACAAACCAGGGTTTAAACTGCCCTGTTTGTGAGATGGAAGGACACGTCAAAGATCTAGAATCAGCCACTATTAATCACGGAGAGGATTCCGTTATTGATAAATAATTCAACCCACTACGCGATGGTCCCGAGCGTTGAAAGGGACTACCAGAACTCACTTAATTTCACTCAACAGGAGAAATGAAATGACTTTTACAGATGAACAAACCAGCACAATAATACACGCAGAGCTTGACTGCTCAGTCAGTCACGGTACAATGAGAGCGCAGGATTTAATCCCTACATTCTTAGAAGTTATTAAGGATACCGCGGAGTACGCACAATTGTCAACATTAGCGTTTACATTTCCCCCAAATTATGCACTTGAAAACGAAACTTCCGATTGGTGGAATACTGAAGATTGCTCATGGTTCCTGAACGAACAATTATTCGACATTCTTAATAACTACGCTCCAGACGGTTATTACTTCGGATCACATCCCGGTGACGGATCAGATTATGGATACTGGAAAGCAGAGGAAGTTTAACCACCCAAAGACACTTAATCAGGAGACAGCATGAAAGTAAGGATAATTAATAAAGAGGATGGGACAGAGAGTATTGAAGAGCTGAGAGCAACAGACTACCTTCGGCTTGCCCGTCACCTCTCTGTCACTCCCGCGCAAATTGCCGATTATTTTAAAAAGGGCATGGGAGTACAAACCAATTTCAGATATTACGAACCAGTTTAACCCCTGCGCGATGGTTCCGAGCGCTCTAAATAAGGGACTACCAGAGATTAACACTTAACCAGGAGATGATATGAAACAGACAAAAGAAGAACTGATAACGCTGCTTAAAAAGGCAGGCATGGTCAAAACCTTGACTGGTAATCGTTATTTTCCTGCCGGCACTTACTATTTGTCCCATGGCGAGTATAGCTGCCCAGATTTCAAAATCCGCAAAGTGCGAGGTGAGGACGACTATTATATACACGTCAACCATTACTATTACAGGGGGACGTTTAACACCCCTGAAGACGGAGACGCCACGGAATGGGTCGAAGAAATGGCCCAACTAATGGAAGCATGACCCTTGCCGCGATGGTTCCGAGCGTTGAAAGGGACTGCCAGAGATTCACTTAATTTCACTCAACAGGAGAACACCATGAATAACGCCCAAACAGCAAATAGAATAAATGACTTGAATGCAATGAAAAAAGGCATTGACGCCGAATTAAAAAGCCTGAAATCTTCTTTAATGAATCAATGTGAAGATAATTATACACATCATTTCGGGGCCTTTGAAGTCAAATTATCGGTATACTCTCAGGACCGCCTTGATAGCAAAGCAGTAAAACAATTTTACCCCGAAGTATACGAGGAAAATGTCAAATCCATTGAAACCAGAAAACTATACATTAAGGAAGTGATCGCCATTGCCTAACTAAACAGAGGGGAGTTAATCCCCTCATTCATTCACTAAAAATTGGAGAAACAAAATGCATAATTCAAAAATAGAACACTATCGGACAAACAGCCCGTACATGAATTATATCAGGAAAACTAACAATACTGATATAGACTATAATCCCTTGTGCGGATCTGTAACTACTCTGAAACAATGGAAGTGCAAACCTTATAATACTGAAGAATTTAGGGTGAATTATGATCACCCTATTTGTAAAAAAACATACCAGTTTTTCCTTAAAGTTGACAGGCTGAAAAAACAGGCATTGACAAATATAACCGGTCGGAAAAAAGTCATTGACTTTAACGTTCTTTCCGATTCGGATCGCTCCCTGATTAATACGGAAATGAAAATAGTTGTCAATGGAGGAAATTAAGATGTTACATATAACAACACATGGAAAAGAAACTAAGCTCGAAAATATCCCCTCGATTTCAACCAGCTGTCTAGTAAACAAAAACTGCGCTCTGAATATGAAAAAAGTTGATCCTATTACAGGGGAAAAATCAATTTGTGCTTCATGCTTTTCAAACACATATCAGAAAATGCGTCCATCCCTCAAACAGGCATTGATTAATAATTCTGTTGTATTATCAAATCATATTTGGAATACTTTGGATTTACCGCTTGTCAATGCCGCGTTTTTTCGGCTCGAGTCATTTGGGGACCTGATAAATACTATTCACCTTGAAAATTATTGCAGACTCGCAGAGCGTAACCCTAGTACATCTTTCTCACTCTGGACAAAGCAAACAGAGATAACAGAAAATTACTTTGATCACAGAAGGAAACCAAAAAATCTTAGGCTGATTTATTCTTCTCTGTTTGTCAATACCCGCGAAGATATTAAAACCTTTAAATATGCTTTTCAGGTTTTTACAGTATATACAAAAAAATATGTGTCCGCTAATAAGATTAAAATCAATTGTGGAAAATCAAGGTGTTTAACTTGCCAGAAATGTTATACCGGCAAAACTAAATACATTAATGAAATCAAGAAATAAGGGGAGAAAATGACTGTTAAATACATCACGAAAACAGGGAATACCGGAACACATACCATGTCCAGATTAACGGCTTCAGATATCCTTAGGGAGTTTGGGAGCTTTTGTGTCTGGCTCGAAACAATGATCCACGAACCAATTAAAACCATAGAGACAAACAATTAAGGAGTGAAATATTATGAGTATTGAATATTGCCATAACCATGATCGGCACTATGATACAGACTGGGAAGAAAATTGTCCAGTCTGTGAAGATGAAACTGAATACAATGAAAGTTATTTAACAGAGGAAAATTATGGGTGAAAAACAAACAATGACAATTCCCGGTACCGATATAGAAGCAGAGATCGAGTATGAATATCAACAGGCTGAAAAAGAAACCCGGTATGATCCTGGATACGATTCATATGTGGAAATCTCCTCTGTTATGATTGATAATCAGGATATTCAGGAACTAATAAGTGATGAAGCGATCGAAGAAATGGAAACAGAATTATGTATTAAATATGAGGAAAGTGCCTATGAAACAAGGTGCGAAGCAAAGATCGACCGATACGAGGAAAGACGGCAGGATCTGTATTAACAGAGGATATAATAACATGAATACATTAAAATATTTTGGATATACAAAGGAATATCCGGCAAAGCAAAACATCACACACAAATTAAAAAGGATCTGGCAATTGGCTTTAATACTGTCAATGGCCGTTATCATTATCACATATTTAACAGGAGTAATTTAAATGCCTTATGAATTTACAGAAAAAGAAATAAAAAGAGTATCAGGGAAAGTGATAAAAGAGCGGGTAACCATACGGTTATACCCTGATATGGTACGGACTATCAAAATTCAAGCTGGTATTGAAAACCGTAATTTCAATAACATGATCGAACGTATGATTTCCACATACAAGGGATAAAATACAGACAAACAATTAAGGAGTGAAATATTATGAGTAAACACAAAACCAGCACCATAAATGAAAAAGTATGGTGGTGTCCTAGTTGGGCAGAGGACAACATAGAAATAGAAGTGGAATGTAGTGTTAGTCCATACCAAAAGCAAACCAGATTAGATCCTGAAATTCTCTCAGAGTGGACATTAGAACATGTTTACGATGTGAAAGATGATAAGGATTTATTATTGGGATTAACAGCCAAAGAAAAAGATGAAATCATCTGCTTGCTATCTGACTTTGACCCTTTTGATGACTGTCCATATTAATCAGGAGTGAATATAAAAAAAACAATGACAAACAATTAACAGGAGAAAGAAATGAATTTTAAAGAAGCAGCAGAGAAACTGAAGGAAATCGCGAACGGTGAATATCATCATCTCGAATATAAATTAACGATGCCGAACGAAGGCAAAACCATACAGGAATGCACTTTATATATTAATCCATGTATTATGGTATGGACTGATAATTGGGAAGAAACCTTCAGAAAATTGGAGAGAAAAATAAACCCTCCCCAGCCTCCTTCCCCAGACAAACAAATGCCGGGTGAAGAAATTAAAAAATAAATTAATCCCCCATAAGCGTATAGAGAATTGCTTTCTTGTGAAGCAATTTTCTTTTTATAACCTTCATTTTATTTTCATGGGCCTGTCTGGAATGGCCTGTAACGTGCCGAATAAAATCATTTCTATCATTTGTTTCGGTATCGTAGGCCATTAATTCTATTCTAAGGGTTTTCTGTTCTGCAGGTGATAAGAATTGAGACGCGACACTCATTAATTTATGTTCATATTGTTCATCACTTTTTTTCAGGTCGTATATTTTTTCCCTTGAATCCGTGGGGGACTTAGGGCGATTCAGGGAGACTATTTTTTGGAGTGCTTGACGATCCCTGGCAGCAAGTTTAACGCTGGGAGCACTCCGGAACCACATTGAAACAGCCTTTAAAATCCATTTATGAAAAAACCGTTGAAAATAAACACCGTAGGAATTATCAAATAGTTTTATTGCCTTTATCAGATAATAACAAAGCTCCTGAAATAAATCCTCTTTGTCCTGTACGGCATAAGTAAATACAACAGATACAGAAAAAAGATATTCCCGATATTTTAAATAGATTTTTTCCAGGATTTTATACTGTGTGTATTCATCAGCATCTTTATAAAGGCCGGCAAGTAAATCGACTTCTTTATCCACGTTGTTTCTTTTTTTTATCCCAGCCAGTCACAGCCATAAATGTCCTGTTGGGTGGAAAATGAAAAGTCTCATAAGCATTAAAACCGTCTTGATTCCCTGTTCCATATAACAGTTCTCTCCGGACAGCCTGCCTCATTTCCTGGATTATTGCAGGTGTGAACCTTCCAAATAATACTTCATTTAATATTTTTACTACAGCCCCAGTATCACAGGATACTACTAACATATCCATACATTGACGTATTTTTTCAGTGGGTATGGTTTCTTTTAATATTTCCACATCCGGGACATTTTCATATGTCAAATTGCTTATCATGCTGTTGGTTATTTTCAGGGCCAACATACAGGCATCATGTTTCATATCATACAGCACCTGGTTTTTATAAAGATTATCCTGTTCAGTTATTTGGTCCATTATTTTCTCCAATCGGTTCTAAGGTTATTGATCCGGATGTATGCCATAGTTTTTTATTGTTATTACGCCATATATGGGAATCGTTTTTGTAAACAGCATCATACAGTGCTTTTTCAAAATTATCTAGGTCCGGAGTCTGCAGATGTTTAGTATTAAACATCTCTACTGTCTTTTTTTTGCTCCATGACTTCGGCATAGGAACATAAAACGTAATTTTGTAGTCACTGAGGTCGATATTTTTCAGGGGTTCCACTTCCTGTATTTTATCTTTGAATGCCCAATATTCCTGAACACATTTCCTTTTTTTCCATCTATCAGAGCGGGTCATTCTGGGTTTTGGACATGGATCTATATTTATATGTATATTACCATTACCCCAGACTTTATACAGTGGGTTCATTTTTATCCTCCAGAATAACCTCTTTAGGAACCTTAAACTTTAGAATGAATTTATTCACACCCTCCATCTCTTGTAAATGTGTTGTGACTTTTTCCAAGTTCATATTTGAAACTGTGGAATAATACTCCTGATCACAATCCATTCTATACATGCCGATATAATGTACAGGCTCCGGAATGACGGTTTCAATTTCTGCGTCAACTACATGAATCTTATTCATTAGGCACCCTAACAATACCCTTTTCTGCACTCGCCCTTATTTCCTGCCAGCGAATAAAATTTTTAATTGCCTCAGCGATCTCCTTATTGGCTTCATAATTTGTATGGCCGTCAAAGGGGTACAACTGATATTCAGGAATAAGAAAATCAGGAATGCCGATTATTTTAAATCCAAGTTCCTGGCAGGCTGTTACTACGGAGTCACCATTAACTGCAGTCAATATTACCGGCATTATATCATTCTGCCGGCAGGTTTTTTCTATCTCTGCGAATATATGCAAAGTCACATGGAATTTATCTGTGTAAGAAGGTTCATAGTGTTTCGGTTTTTTTTCAATGTCAACCATGCTAATATTGAGTATACCATTATCCACAGTTCCCCGGGGATATTTATAACTATCCTCATACTGGGTGTTTAATAGTTTCAGCCAGGAAGATGAAGCTACATTCCGGTCCATGTGAAAAGGAATGTAATTGAATATGGCATATTTAGGAGTTTGCTTCCATTCCAGATATCTTTTAAGCTGAATAAGATAATGGAGGTTTCCGTATCCATTCATGCCAAAGTTTCTGACATTAAATCGAGGCATACTATCCTGAAGGATATGCGGATAAGTTTCTTTGTCATCCAGGGCATACCCGAAAGTAAAACTGCAGCCATATATATTAATTTCAGGAAATCCCACCTTCTTACCTGTGAACCTGGTCCTGTCATCGTTTATGATAGCATTCCAGGATCTATACCTCCACCCGGGTTTGAATATGTCATATATTTTTATTTCATTGTAATAGGTCCCGGGAAGCATCTGGTACCCAAGCTCCCCATTTATATCATACGGATCTTGGCTTTTTCTCAGTTTCCTGATCCCGAATTTAGTATTGAATTTGTAGGTGAATATTTCGGCGGTCCTGGTATTGTCCAGGAGGTAAATATAAAAGCACCCGAGTGCTAATACGATACTAACAAATATGATTATAAACATTTTCACACTTTCTCCTTTATAATGTTGTGCCTGAGTTTCCAGTTCATCCTTGACCATTCCCTTTTCACCCACCTGTAAATATTTCTATTGTTGACCGGGTGACCTGTGGCATCAGCTATTTTCTGTGCCGTTGTCTTGGCCTTCCATTTCAGTTTTCTTGCAACCGTGTTTCTCATTCTCTTTCTCCTGGTGTTTTAAGTGATATGCTTTACAGGTCCTGCATTTATCGGCATAGTTCATTATGACAAAGGTTAGGACAACCAACCCGACAAAATGCATAGTCATTGAAAAAATCAGTACATGATTAGGGTTGATTACCATTTCTTTTTTTCCTTTTCAAATTCAGGGCAGTTTTTAATCCTGCAGTTTTTTTCGTAGTAAGTCCCACCGATGTATGGCTTTGCCGACCTGGCACATTTACTATTCCAGATATTATCCATTCTCTGGAAGCAATTCTTTTTAAACAGCTCCCATTGTTTATTTCTTTTGAATATTCCGAACATGGTTTTTTCCTGGTTTAAATGTTATTGTTTCTTCATAATATTGTAGGGTAAAACTCCACATTTACGGCAAAAATAAAATTTTATGGGAAGATTTTTTATTTCACCCATATCGTTAACAGCCGTTCCAAGGCATTCAACAGGATGTTCGTGAACTAAATGTTTGTTGCGGACTAGCCATTTATACCCACTCATTTTCATAGATACCTCTTGATATTATTTTTGTAAAATATGTTTGGGTGTTATATTTTCTGAATCATAATCTTCTCTTTTTGGCCTTCTGTTCATCACCAAATCTCCTTCAGTTCTTTTTTATCCCACGATAATCCTGTTACCCAAATTATCGGTTGTTTATGAATCCATACACACAACATACATCCCCTGACATTAGGCCAGATCCTTCCATGTATAACGAATACACTACTTTTTGTAAATGTTTCTATTTGATTTTTATCACAAGATAAAGGCCAGATTGAAACTATACAACACCCCCTATCTTTTTGCTCTTTACATTTTTTTATCCACTTAGTGAGGTTTTTGAAGGTAGGATTCAACCAGCACCACCCATCCAGGGGCCAATCCATAGATAAAGAATCGTCTTTCTCAGTAAAGTAATAAGGTGCTTTAAAATTATTACTATCTGCAGCCATGTCGTATTTGAATTTAATGTCCAGATATTTTTGTACCTGCTGAACAAATATTAAAGGTGTTTCTGTGTTTTGAGTATTCATTCCCACCCATCCTTGTGATAATTGATAAACCTGTTATTTTCTAATTCAAATCTGAGGAAGTGAGTTCCGAGGGGTCCACCCCTGTTCTTCCGGTAAATGACTTCGGTCTTTCCCTTCTCTGCGCTCTTGTTATAAATCCAATCTGAGTACAGCATGATCACAGCATGGGAATCAAATTCTATTTGGCCACATTCTCTGAGGTCTGCCATCACCGGTCTTTTATCTCCCCGATATTCTGGGCCCCGGTTCAGAGATGACAGGACCAGGAAGGGAATGCCAATGGTTTTGGCAGCTGACTTCAGTCCCTTGCTTATTTCTGAAAATGCTGCCACCCGGGATTCATGCTGTCCGGAAATCTTGATGTACTGAAGGTAGTCGATGATGACAAAATCCAGACCGTGTTCCATTTTATGCCGCCGGCACTTTGAAACTATCTGTTGAACAGTCTGGTCCGGATAATCGTCAATCCAGATATTTTTGTCGGCAATGGTATTCATGCTGTTCAGAATAGATTTGAGTAGCAATTTCATGCGGTGTCGGTCCTTGAGATCCCTGGAGTTCATTCCAGCCGTGGCTGCCACCATCCGGTCTGACAGCTCCTCTGAGTCCATCTCCAGGGAAAAGAACAGGGTCTTGACTTTCATCTGAAGCGCCAGGGTCATGGCCAGGGCGGTCTTCCCTGTTCCCGGGTTGCCGGCCAGGGTGTACATTTTTTTTGGCTGGAAACCGTAGAGGTAGTCATCCATCCGGCTAAAACCAGTTAAAATGCCCTGTTGCTGTCCTTTTTGGATTAAATCATACTTTTCCGCAGTTTCCCCCATCAGTTCTCTGGCACTTTTAAGCCTGTCTGAGGTCGTATCGGTGTTCAGACCCATAGCGAATGCCTCGATGTCAGAAACAAGCTCCTGCACCGGTATCTGTTCATCTCCTGCCCTCTCAATAATTTCTGTTGAGTGCCGGACTATCTGACGGCGAACAAAGGCATTTTTGACCATTCGGCAGTCCTCTTTTATGCCGACAGTGGAAACGACAGTAGAGGTAATGTCCAGGATATATTCCATATCCTGCTGAAATTTACCGGTTTCGACCAGAGCCGAGAGATTCACATCCTCGTTTTTAGCGAAAATTCCCAGCATCTCAGCGAAAATTGGCTTATTCCTGATTCCGAAAAAATGGTCAGGCTGCAGGGTTTCAAAGGCAACCGCAGCTTCCTGATAATCAAACAGGATTGCCCCAATTACTCTGGTTTCGGTGGTTTCAATCATCTTTTCGTAGTTTTTTTAATTTCATCCACAAACTCAGCATATCCATCATTACCTATTTCTTCACACAGAGCATCAAGCAAAATGGTACCCATTTCCTCCCATCCAATGAAATCATCTAAAAGAACGTGCTTTCTGTATGCAGCCTTTAATGCGTCTATGGTTTGTTTGCTTGCCATTTTTGCTCCCATTCGTCTTGAAATTCCGGCAGGACCGGTATTGGTTCTCCGTCATAGTGTGATTTTGAATAGTCAATCATGTGTTCTGGGGGGCGGTCTGGATCAATTGCAGGTACCTTCTGCCATTCCTTGTATCCAGAATCCATCTTTTTTTCCCAAGTCCTAACAGCTGCTTTCCAATCCTTCATTAAATTTTTACCTATCAGCCATCCTTTGGATTCATAAAAATTGAAAAAAGTTTCACTATCAACCATATTTTTTCTTTCCTGACAGTAGGATCTGATTTCCTGAATTGTTGGTTTTATGAATTTTTTGGATTTTCCTATCTTATCTTTATCCTTTTCTTTATCCTTTTCTTTATTGCTTAAGGGGGGCTTTAAATCTGAAACAAGGGGGGCTTTCTTTTTCTTGGCTTCCTGGCCTTTTTTGCCCATGTCGGAATAAAACTTTTTCTCTTTTTGTATTTCTTTTAGTTGAAGGTCAAGAAAATTTATTGATATATATCCATTCTCTTGCTTAATTATTTCAGATTCCAGCAGCCTTTCCACTATTTTTTTCTTGCCTTTGAACCGTTTTAAAAGTCTTTCCGTAGCCACTTCACAGTTATTTGACCAGTAATAACAGCAAATTGACATGAAAACACCCTGAACAGAATCTGACTCCAGCATTATATAGCCGTTCTGCCATTCTTGGACTGTTAATCTGAAATATGGGAGGTCTTTAGACATTAGAGTATCCTTTTTTCTGTATCCTAAGTGAGTCTGAGGAAACCGGGATACTCAGCGGATGTCCCCCGGCAGCTACTCCGAGGTAATCCTCAAACCCAATGTAAGATCTTTTTGACATCAGCACAACTTCTATCTCACTATTCAACAGGAGCATCCGGTAAGGGCATCCAGTGGGTTATTTCCTGTCCAAAGAAAGTCGTGGCCCCGAAAGTTTTCCATTCATAAGGCACAAGATTATTGGACCACTCATCTCCAGCTGTGAATGTTCTTCTTCTTTCACAATCTTCCATATTTTCTCTTTCTTCCAGAGAAATTCCCTTAACAAATTTGACGACAATAAACTGTAAACCATCCTGGTGATCCGTGTCGTACCAATTTGTTAAATTATGCCTACCAAATACATAAGTTCTGTTTTCCGGCAACCTCTCACTCACTGGTATCCATTTCGGATATTTCATAGTCACCTCGTATACCTCTTAAACACCCGCTCCGTTCTCAGTTCCTCTCTCAGGATCTGCCGGACGTACTCTGACAGGGTTATCTTTGCCACCCCGGCATTGTCGGCCACCCTCTCATATTCTGCCGCGTCCATCAAAGTGCTGAGCGGTTCTTTTGCGTCTGCCATATCATTTTCCTTTCTGATGTATGCATTCACGGTCACTTTCTGACATTAGCTGGCATTTTATTCCAGGCAATATCTCAGTGCCGAGTCGCGTTTCATATATTTTGCATTCCGTAAAATTCATGCGGTGGATTAAAAAAGGACATTTGAAACTTCCGATGTAACAACAAGACCCGCACTGCCGGCAGGAAGTCTCAGTTTTACCTTGTGGGTTGTCTATCGGTTCTGAGGTCATAACGGCAGAACCTCCTGTTTCAATCTTTCTACCGCAATACGGCAGTAACGCTCCTCTATCTCAATTCCTATAGCTTTCCGGTTCAGGTCTTTGGCTGCTCTCAAGGTTGTGCCGCTGCCCATGAAGGGGTCTAGAATGGTATTTGCATTTGGAAATAAGCCAATAAATCCCGTTGCCCATTTTAAAGGTTTTGGGCATGGATGCCCATTTAAACTGCTGTCTGGTATTATCGGTGCTATTACAACGTCATTTCCAGAATTTGTTCCCTTCCCCCACATTGCCATAGGTTCCCAGTTACAAAACCCTACTGGACTTCTACCCATAGCTGCCGGTTTATACCAGCACAACAACCATTTCCATCGTTCTATTTCTGCGTAAAATGGTAATCTTGATTGCCCAGCGATTACAACAGTTTCAGATATTTCTCTGCATTTTTTAAACCAGTCTGAAGCCCAACTAAACCATTCAAGATCATTCATTTTATCGTCATGTTCTCCATAATTTATTCCGACATTATAAGGCGGGTCCGTAAGACAAAGGTCCACTTTAGGCAGCTCCGGCAGTATATCTCTGCAATCACAGTTAAATATTTGGCAATGGCTGTCCTGGTAATAGGGTTTAATCGTCATCCTTCACCTCCCGGTTATCTGTTTTCATAGTTGCTCATAACGGAATGGAGCGCAGAGCAGGTGAATCATTTTTTCCTCTTTTTCGTCCATGCTTTAATTTTCCTTAAATCCCAAGAAACAGGACCATGACTTTTAAAATAACAGCCCTGCCATTTGTAATACGGGCAGTCCATGCAGTAGTTGTGTTTTTTACACACCTTTCTGATGTCGTCAATTTTCACCTCTCCGTCCCCTCCCCCATCGGTCTGCCGGGGCCGTTGTATACTCCGTCTGTCATTTGTCCTCCAGTACTTTGATTAAGGCTCTCCAGCATACTTCAAAGGACATGGTATGAAATTCCCATGCAGTAGCAACAACAGGCTGAATCATTTGGTGTAAAATATTCATATACTGTTGTCGGGTTTCTTCATCCATATTCCCCCACAGTTCAGGCCACGGCTCCCTGGAGGATTGGGGGTTCCACCAAGGTCTAAACAGCGTTGCTAGGGGTTCCACTTTCCACCCCATCCATTTTGCAACCATCCTCTTTTCGTCTTCAATCATCTTGTCCTCTCAGTTTTTTAATATCTGCACAGCCTCGCCAGAAACTCATCATAGTGTCATACCATATATGTATGTTTGATACATCATAACCACGCTTTAAGGCTATTTCTTTTATTTCAAATTCTTTTATTTCGTTACTATCTGAAAACTCAGCATCCATGAGATGTTTTTGAGTCCTAAATTCTGCCCATTCCATACCATCTCCTTAAGGTTTACGTTTTAAAGGGTCTTTCCTGGGATGACAAATCATACACAGTCCAGGGGCTTTTCCATGGTCGCAGGTTCCCTTAAATGGGATGTCCTCGCATTTCTCAGCGGCAGGGGCTTCACTGCATTCACTGCATTCTATGTATTCGCATTTTTCATATTCACTGCATTCTATGTATTCGCATTTTTCATTATACTTATCGGGGCATTTTTCTTTTTTGAATATTCTATAGTCGGCAGGGGCTTCAGGGGTGGGGTGCCGGGTGTTCCATCCTGCTACCACATCTTTAACTGCATCTTTGTGCGGCCCATCAGCTTGGCAATCGGAGCATGTAATCCAGTGGGGGGGCTCGTCTGCTGGTGCGTCACCTGGTATAAATGCTAGTGCCTTTCCCCCGCAAAACGGGCAGGCTTTTAGTTCGTCATTCATGGGGTGTCCTTCCCCCCTCACAGCCTTGGTGATGGCTTCACAGGCACAGTTAAAAGGACTTTTGCCCTCAATCACCCCATGCAAAACCCTGAGATGGTTCTGGAGATATGCTTCCGGTGCCGTTTCTGCTCTGAACCATAGGCCCTCATCTTCGGCCTGCTCGTTAACCAGTGCTTTGATTTTTATCAGGTCTGCCTCTGCCGCTTTGAGGCGGTCTTCAAGGTCTTTTATGTATTTGGTTGCCCATTCTGTCCAGTTAGGGTTTCCAAGTTCCCGCCCTGTATCCTGTTTAGAAACCGGCCACCATTTTGATTTTGGTTCTTTTTCCTGGTTCATAGTTTCCAAAGCCTCTATCTTACAGTAAGGGCACTCCTCCCCTGTCTGCCGGTTGTTCTCCCGGTTATGCTCACAATATCTGTTCATGGGTGCCCGTCCTTTGCTTTAAACTTCGCCATGTGCTGCACGTAGGCCTTCATAGCCCTGTAGTGTGCCTCAATTCTATGAAAGGGTTCTGTGTCTCTTGGTGTTTCAAACTTTTCCTTACTCTTAAACCACCTGTCCCATTCTTTTATAGTTCTTTCTTCGCACCCAATGCTTATTTTATTGCCATGAATCGTAACACTCCATTTGCAATATAACGGCACAAAAGCAGTTTCAACATTTTCCGCTGACCTCAAATCCGCTGACCTCAAATTCGCTGACCACAAATCCGCTAACCTCAAATTCGCTGAACTCAAATCCGCTGACCTCAAATCCGCTGACCTCAAATTCGCTGACCTCAAATCCGCTGACCTCAAATCCGCTGACCTCAAATCCGCTGACCTCAAATTCGCTGACCTCAAATCCGCTGACCTCAAATTCGCTGACCACAAATCCGCTGACCTCAAATTCGCTGACCTCAAATCCGCTTTTTCCTTCACAGCTTTTTCAACTGTCTTTTTTATAGAGTTGTTTTCACACTCATATTCAAACAACAATTTCCCGAGTACTGATTTAATCTGTATCTTTGTTTTCATGGTTGTCCTTCCTTACTGCTTTTAGGTGTTCAATCTGGCTTATAATGTCCCACCTAACGTCCCCCGGCAGTCCAGTTAATTTTATTTTTTCGAGGTGGTTTATAGCCGTCTCAATTCCCCCCTCCAGCTCTTCAAATCGCTTGTCCGCTTCGGTGCAGAGGTAGACCCATTCACCATTTAAAAAAAGGCCAGAATCTTGCGCTTTATATCTTGTAGGTCTGTTCATTCAAGCTCCCGGGTTGAGGGTTTTTGCGACAAGTCCAAATAATCACTAATTAATTTGTTAACATTTTTAGCGTGCTTATTCCTGATGTGGTCAACCAGTGCGGTTTTGTTTTTGAATTTCTTGTGACACAGTCCGCAAGACGTATGTTTATCACTAATTAGTACCGTCGGATTTGCTCCATCTCCGCCGCATCCGTGACAGGTACGGGGATATCCGTCACCATCTCCCAAATATTCACCACACTCTTGACACATTTCACCGTCTATCATCATGTCTGCTATTTCGCCCATAACCTATCCTTCCTTTCTGGTTAAATGCCCTGGCAGCCTGTCGTCAAACAACTTCAGATTTATTAGTTTTGGGTTTAAAGACCGCCAGGGCTATTCCATCAAATTCCTTCTCACTCGGGAAGGTCCGGAAGATCGTCTCCCGGCTGTTTAATATTCTCAATCCTATGCCAATTAATACGGCTAATATGGCATACAGTAATACCAGTGACACATATATACAGCCTCCCCAAAGCCTTATGTCTTCGTTACTCACAGCAGGCCCCTGGTATAATTTACAACCGTCACAGCGGATAAAAACACTTTCTCATCCCTTGGATATTTATGTCTGTTCAAACCATACATTCCATTCCCGGGGAGGTGCAGGGAATATTTACGCTTTGGTTTTACCTCACAGGCCAAAGCATAACCGGACAGCTGGATACCCACCTCTTTCGGAAGGCTTAATCCCGTTTTGATATCTATCACGCTGTCAAAGTCAAATAAAGGTCCTCTGAGGTCCAGGGTACCTGCATACATATATGCTTTGTTAAATACCAATTTTTCGGAATCTACTGGAACGAATCCAGTGTCATCCACAAACCTGAGATACCCGTCAAAGTAGGGGACGAGTCTCGGATCTAACTTTCCTACACCCGTATCGCTGTGATACAGTTGGACGGCCCTGTGTAGAAACTTTCCCCTGATAGATCCGAGACTGTCATAAAAGTAATCGTTGGAGATGCCCACGGCACTAAGGATAGATGTTACCCCAGGCACCTCCCTGTCATTGTAATAATATGTGTGGGTTTCTTCGTCAAGCCTGATCGCGTCTTCCAACATTCTTTACTCCAGCGGTGAAAGATTCCTCTTCGGGCTGTTCTTCAGCGGTGAAAGATTCCTCTTCGGGCTGTTCTGCCGGCCGATCCAGTTCCTCACCCTCTGTGGCAGGGAGCGGATTTTCAACCTTGTCAGGTTTTTCTTTTTCCTGCGCTTTCTTCTTCTCTCCCGGCTGGGGCTCCTTGATTACGCTGGAAAACTCATTTTCAGCCGTTGTCTGTCCATCACGTAGTCCCGTAGCCAGACCGAGGAGAATGTCCAAGTGTGAGTTGTTTAATTTTCTCTTATCGGTCACACCCAGTTTGCCAAGGATGATATCTTCCGGAACACCGTACTGACTGTTGAAGTGTTCAATGGCATTTGCGATCCTTACAGAGAAGTCGTCTTTTTTTCCTCTTGCATTTTTTCTGGCAAGTTCAGACAGTTGCTGAGTGAATATGTTGGGAACTACTTTAAATAAAGCGTTTCTTATTCCGATAGAAACTGCAGCAGATGTCGTTGTCTGGATCATGTCATCACGGTAAGTCTTTCCATGCTTATCGGTAATTCTGCGTTGAACCTCTACATCAATTTTTACGTTTGATTCGAGGTCATGGCAAACAGCCTGAACCGATACATTTTTTCCGTCATGTCCGAGAACTCTTGCTGCAGCCCTCATGTTTCCCCAGTTAGAGAGAATTATTTCAGCCAACCGAATAGAGGGTCCTGTGATAATTTTACCGCCCTTTGTGAGGGAATAATTGCAGGCAGCTGCTACTTCCGGAGAGTATGCAATCATCGTTTCGCAATTTTTCTGAAACAGCTTCAGATCCCTTGGATACTGCTTTGCTGTTGCCACCTGCATATCGATCTCCATACGCTGAGTGGCAAGTGCCTGTTCCTGTGATACTGTCATTACTTCCATTATTTTCTCCTATCCTTTATTTATTGGGGTTCTAACTGGCCAGGTTTTGATACCGGGTTCATTGAAGTCTGCTTTCTGCGCTCTGACGAGTTGGCCAATTAATTTCTCGTTTGGCATCATAAGATGCAGGGGAATTTTCTTCTTATTTTCAATTTCAAATTTCCAATCGTTCCGGAAGGAAATACCTGCTGCTTTCGGGGCGGCTTTAACAACAGGAGGGGCAACAAAGACAGGTTCGTCCAGAAGTTCATCAGCTTCTTCATGCCTGCCCTCGTCTGCCATTTTGGAAGCCTGATCAATGACCTCGGCCTCTTTTTCAGCCTGCAACTTCTTGGCTATTTCCTTTCTTTTTTCTTCAGCTTCATCCTCCTTTTTCTGATTGTAATCTGCCACCATCCGGCATACTTTTTCATAAGCGGTTTTCAGAGGTTCCAGAAAACTTTTTTCCTCCTGCTTGACTACATCAAGGGCTGTTTGGGTAGCGACTTTCATCGGCTTGTAATGAGCAATAACCTCCAGTTTGTACTGCTTTGCCTTGGTCATACTTTCCGTTGCCTGGAGATATGTGTCATCATCCTGGATGACAAGCTCTGCCACATTCTGCTGAAAAGTGACTATCTGATTTTTTAATTCTTTATCCATTTTCCTTTTCCTCTGTTAAGTGATTATTGTCAAAATTGAAACGTATTTTTTCCATTTCTTCATGAAGCTCAATAAGTTCCTGGGATAGCTTTTCGTTCTGCACAAGCAGGTAAACCAATGTACCTATCAAGGCCACGAATACGATTAAATATAATACCAGAAGCAGGTTTATCATCTATGGTATATGTTGCAATCCGTATATAACAGGTTACCATTCATAAGCCTGTCGATTACATCATGTACCTTGATGCCGTAGCATCCAGCCAGCTTTTCAATCCGGCCCTTGATGGAATCAACGTCCGTAAACATCTGACGCATTCCGGTCATACGGTCCATGCGACAGAGGCGGGGAACTCTAAGACTAATTCGGGTGTCTGTTATGATTGCCACATTTCTCCAGGCTAAGTGTTACCTTAGAATAACTTAAATTAAGTTAGAAGTCAAGCGGTAAATAAAAAGGACCCCGGCTGGAGCACCGAGGTCCCTATTCATTCACTTAACCAGGAGAACCTGGAGGTTGCTGAGATGCCCAGATCTCAACTGCTTCTTGTATTATACCGAATTATCCCATAGATTTCAAGGCAAATCGTACAAGAAATACGGCAAAGACCACGATGATTGCACCCACAGGGCCACCTATCACTATTTTCCACAACCAGTTAACAGACCAACGGAGGTTCTTAATCTTCTCCTGGTGCGTAGGACAGGCCAAGGTTTCCAGGCGTTTAAATATGGCGGTCGTGCTTTCCTTGATTTCCCCCCACTGAGATTCTGAGCGCTTATCGTGGGCGTCCCATCTCTCCTCAGATGAGGTCATCAGCTTAATCAGGGCGTCATGATCTGATTCTCTCATTTTTTCTCATTCGTTTTGGAAAACAGAAAATTGACGATTTTGCCTATTTTAGAGACAATCTCGTCATCTTTCTTCGTGGGGGTCAGCCTGGCTATCGCCTGCAAAGCCCCGAAAACAGCCAGTACCGCAGTCCCGATTTCTGTCATATTATCCATTGTCACCTCCCGATGTAAAGAATTGAGTCAATTGCCAGGGTGTCCTTGCCCTCTGAAGCTGTCACCGTGGGGATCTCCGGACACAGACGCATCTGGACTCCGGACACGTCAAACCTCCCTTTTTGAAAGTGAGCAGCAGCAGTCCCGGTTATGGCCGTCTGGACAGTATCCACCACTCCTGAACCGGACTTAAATCCCTCCCCCACCCATGGGGACCAAGTGCGCTGAACACCCGTAGATGACCTGTACGTCATCCTCTCCCGGGTTTCAATCCTGAACTTCACGGCATTACTGTCAGACCGGTCAGAATCAATTTCCATCAGGAGCGCCTGCAGCCCAATAGCACTGTTCCAGCCCGATTCATCAGTAAGCCAAATTGGAAAACTACAGGAATCCACGGTTCCGGAAATTTGTTTCCAGGTCGTATCACCGTAATTTGAATCTGCCCAAATAGTGTCATTATTGAACACAATTCGAGTCGTACTGTCGGTATCACTGCTTCCCGGGTCAAAATGAGCCCAGTGCAGGGCAACCGTTTTCCTTCCCCATTGGGTAACTGCGTCCGTGGCCATCACTGCAAATATGGCCAATAACACGAATATGAGAGTCTTTTTCATTTTAACCTCCGTTATTTAATTTTTATCTCGACTCTGCGATTTAACATTAGGTCCTCTGATATTGGCCGGGACTCACCATAAGCTCTCGATTCTATACGGTCTGATGATATCCCGCTCGTTACAAGCACAATACGGACCTGTGTGGCCCGACTTTGACTCAGGGTCATATTATATACCTCTGGCCCAATTTCACAGGCATGACCTTCCAGGATGACTTCAGAATCACTCTGCTTCAAATATGCAATAAGGTCAGCCAGCGTCTGTTCAATCAGAATCTGATAACTGTCAAACCCGAAAAGGATATTATCGAAAGTAGGGACCAGCACCGGTTCATCATGCACTGGCTGGGATGGTGGTTCAGGTTCCTGCAGGGCTGGAAGGACCTGGATGGGTTGTTCGATGACCGGTGCTGGTGTAGGCGGTTTCTTCGCACAGCCGGCGAGTATCAGTAATATAATAATGGCAACGTACTTCATTTCGATTCCTCCTTTAATTTTTTCCTACGGGCTCCAAATCTTGCCCCTGCTTTTACTGTTTCCTTTATAGGCGTTCCAAAGTTCATTATGGTAAATATAGCCCTTGATAAATATGGAGACTGACCGACAATACTCAATCCACCGGTCTTCCAAAAGATAGCCATGTCCCTTAGATTTACCTGCTTTGGTAACAGGGCTTCCCCGCCTGTTTGTGATAATCCGAGTTCAGAACCAGTAAAAGCATCCCATGACTTATTAAGTGTTCCTTTCTCAATTCCATAAACATTTTCAATTAACCTTAACTCCTGTAAAACATTTTCCTTTTGCTTTTTAATGTTTTGAAGTTTATTCGCTCCAGACTGAGGAAGTTTCTTTTCTCCCGATGCCCCGAAAAGAAGTTTACCAGTGTCCCCTGTGTCAAGTTCTCCGAGGGCCTCATCAATCTTTTTTATCTTGTCATCACCCAAGAATATCTTTTTAGCTTCCTGGAACTTTTTATCATCCCAGAGTTTTCTGAATGCTTTCGATTCAAGGCCATTCTTTCCCATTGACTGTCTAATGATATCATCATTGAAACCCTGTTGTATCTCATCCCACATTGGTTTGAGATCAGGATTCTTTGTCATGGTGACTTTCATTTTTCTGAGCAGGGCCGGGTCCATTGATTTTATGTTACCAATGACATTACTTGTTTTAGCCTTACCAACTCCTTCAGAAACACCGTTGATAATATCTATTTCGTTGGCGTAGTTTCTATTCATCTGCCGCCATAACTTAACAGCCTGATTGCCCCCATGCGCTTTATCTGCAAACTTCAGGGAGGACTCAATTTTTCTTATGATCATTCCCTCAACATCATGGAGAACCTTGTCATCAATTGTGAGATCAAAAGTTATCTTACCCGACTTACCAATTTTCCTTGCCGCCTGTATTTTCTGTTTAAGATTAATCAATGATCTAATTGTTTTTCCACCCTGTTCGATATCTGGGATGATATCATTTTTAATGTATTTGAGAGCACCGTCTGAAATTGATGTTATTTCACCTGGAGTTGCACCCTCATTTATCAAATGTTTTTTGATTTGAATTGGTAGACCTTTCTTTGCAGGCCACAAAGCTAAACTTACCTTTCCGAATATATCCTTCTCAGACTTGACAAACTTTTCCTTTATCTTTTTCTTCGTTGTTCCAATTGTTGCCTGTAACTTCTCTCCAGTTAATGAAGGATCTTTTCCTGTGGAAGGTACCTTGGCTTCAATCTTTCCCTGTAAACGTCTTGCCTGTTTAAAATCCCTTGATTCTAATTTAGACAATATTCTTTCTGCGTCTGGGAGTAGATCCGCTTCACCGCGCCGATTCCTGGTTGCTTTGAATGTACTCTTTATCCTTTTCAAGTTGGTAGGATCACTCGCTTCTTCCAATACCTCCATTGGGATTTCTGAGAACTTTTGGATTCCCGACTTCACTGCCTTTTTAATCCCTCTGATTGGGGGCCCGACTAAAGGTAATGCTCCACCTACCCCAGTAGATAGTCCTGTGGTAAGTAATGCCTGCATCGGATCAAAGTCCTCTCCCCTCGCTATGCTCTCTCCAAACTGTCCACCTGAAGTAGCCAGACCTTCAACCAAACCTGCTGTTGCTCCACCCGCTACGCCTGCCCCCAAACGTCTTGCCACACCAGCCTTACCCGCTGTACCAAGTAGTTTACTCATTACACCCTTTCCAATGATACCACCGGGACCAGTTGCCCCTATGGATAATCTGGTAGGAGTACTGCGTAATTCATTCTTGAGAAATCCTCCACCTTCCGTCTTTGCCATTTCCTGCTGACGAGGGGACAAAGCATTCCTGGCAGGATTAAGCGTCAGTGTTCTCGCTGCGGTTTGTGCCCCAGGTACTCCCGATGCCTCCAAACCCATACGTGTCGCTGCCATCATTCCAGGATCTGGATTCGGTATATTTTCAGGGAATGCAGATGTTATTATTCTTCCACTCCGCGTAATCTGATCATCTATTAATGACGCTCCCTGCTGTATCGCCCTTCCGAATTTACTTCCACCGGGTTCCATTCTTGCAGCATGAAAACTGGGATACAATGCTTCCAGTTCCTTCTTAACAAAACCTTTTTCTTCCCGGGGAGGACCACCAGTTGTGGTAATTCTTTCTACAGGTTCATCGGGTTCCTTGAAAGGATCTTCACCTTTTAATATCGCTCTCTTCTGTTCAGTAGTTAACTCAGTACCTATTGAATTGGCTTGCTGTTTAGCCTTCAGGTATGTTCGTTTCTGCTCAAGTGTAAGTGCCATATTAGAATCCTGATTTATTAAATTCCTCTTCTATTTCCTCGGGAGTCATATCATCATAGTCCACCTGTCCTTTGGGAATATCTTCTGTCTTAGTTGTGGATCTATTTTTAACCATCCCTTTAGTACCAAATTCCAAAGGACTCCCCTCTTCAGTAGGTTTGAGTGCATCGCCAATCAGTAAGAAATCTCTGAAACTATCAGGTTCAATACCAATTATTTGAGTTGTCCTGTCTGCCTTTTTTTGAGCAAACTTGACTATGTTTTCATTATGTCTCAGTTCCATTACATCTATAATCTCAGTCATAAACCCTACGTTATTTTCTGTGATTCTACCCACTGAAATTTCCTTTGCCAATGCAGATATCCTATCTGTTATGGCTTTCGATCCTCCGAATGCGGCAACATCCTTGTCAGTCATAACACCAACTTCACCGGCTATACGCGCAAGCAAACGAGTAGCCACTGAGAGAGCGAGTGGATTGCCAGAGTTGATAACATCACGGGCTGTCTGTATTGCATCAATTCCGGCCCGAGCTTTTTTCACCTGTGGATCAGCAAGGAATTGTTTTTCAGCAGTCAATACCTTTTGTTTACCGGCTTCATCAATTCTCCAACCTGCCATCATCTGTCTTCTACTTTCACCAATAGCCCTCAATCTGTTACCCTCCTGCTGGGCCTCTAATCTTCCTCGCTGGATAGATTGCTGTTCTTCCTTCTGTCCTTTCAAAGGCCCGAGTAAAGCAGCCGTTCTGATATCCTCTTTCTCAGTAGCCATCTGACCGAGGAGGTTCGTCATGTCTTCCTTTTTCTTTACTCCGCGTCTTTCCATTATCGTACTATCAGAAATAGTTGAGAGCGGGTCAGGGACCTGCCCTTCTTTCGGTTCGGTAGTGACAGGTTTTGATGCGAGTTTACCATATTTGTTTATCAGTTCAAGCATTCGATCTTCCCTGATGTTTGACCGACCAGCTTTTGTCGCTGCCCGAGATGCTGCATCCTGCTGGATACCAATCTGTTGCTGTGATTGCATTAAGGCTGTATCCTGCTGCCCAATCCTCTGCTGTGCTTCCCCGGCCCGGTTCTGTTCGCCCACAAGATTTTGTATGCCTGCAGTCAGCTGCTCCAGTAACCTTGTGGTTCTTTCTTCCTGGGAATTGGGAATTATCAATGACGGCATAATTTACCTCAGTGCTTTAAACATGGATGCCAGTTGCTGTCCTACAATGTCCTTGGATGTTCGTTTCATTAGGGTATCCCTTTCACCCCTTCTGGCAGACCTCTCTGTAATATTTCCAAGGCGGGTCGCCTGTTTTGTCTGCAGGAGATTTTCACGGTTAAATTCATCTCTCAAACCAGCGAACTCTTCATCCTCTTGTTCAGACAGAAATCCGAGAAGACCGCCGCCGAGAACTCCTGCTCCGAGTAACCATGGGTTGGTCATTTTTCCAGCTTTGAACGCTGCGGGTGCCATTGACAGACCACCCTGTAAACCACCTCTTATTGCTGATAGTGACATAATATCTCCTTAGAGTTTCCATGTATCTTTAAAGACTTCATTTACTTTGGTATCACCTTCAGTTAAATCGGTGCCAAATATTGTTGCTGTCCTGGTATCATGCCCCGTCAGAGGCATATTCTTTACGCTCCGGTATGGAAGGAAAGCGTCTGCTGTAGGGGTCTGAACGGGATCAGATGGAAAGGATTTCATTTCCTCTTCAGTCGCAAGTTTAATTAAGTGCATTTTACCATCCACTTCCATTACCACTATGTCACCGGGATTAAAACCCTGAGCCTTCCAGCCGGCCGGCCTTTTCAAACCGCTCTGCGACATATCCATTTCTTTACTTGCAATAACACCAGCGTCCCGCAATTTTCCGAGAGAGACAGAATCATCCAGGAGGGCCTGTATTTCTCCAGAGTTCATGGCTAAGAGTGCAGGTTCTACATTGGCCTTTATCTGTATAGCATTCTGTTCCGGAGAACCAAAATCCATTCCGCTGAAATTGTCAACAAGGGACATCAGGTCATCATACGTTTCCACATCCTCTGCCGTCTGCACTCCTGCCGTTGTATCCAGAGACTTTTTAACTGCGGCATCAATTTCATCCGGTGACATATCCATCTCAGCGCCAATCGTAGCAAACAGTTTCTCCGCAAAAGGTCTGAGTGCCTGCTCATCATTAGGAAATAACTCAGTGGCAATCGCCATCAGTTCAATGGCATTACTCACTTCAGCAGTCTCAAGCATGGCATTGGTTGCCTTTTCATCAAGTTTGAATTTTTCATTTTCAATCCCCAAGGCACTCATGGAAACTATGAAATCATTTTTAATCTCATCTTTCGCGACTGCAAGTTTATCCCTGTCTAAACCGAGTTCGTCCCTGAATTGGTCATCACGCTGTGCAAGTTCGGCAGTCAACATTCCTTCCCGGGAATCAATATTGGCCTTATTAATAGTCTGTTCCGCTGTAATTCTTGAGGCCTGTAATATCTGCTCCTTACTAAACCCAAAAGCTGCCATTTCTTTTTCAAAAGTCTCTCTTGATTTATTCATTACTTCTTCATGGGTGAATCTTCCTTCCTGCATAAGGTATTCAAAGTATTCCGCTGCTGCCTGTGACGAGGTTTCATACGCAAGGCGGTTTTCTTGAACATCTAACTCAAGTATACGGTCAAGTTTATTTTCACCGGCCTCATACTTCTGCTTCATTTTTACGATAACTTCTTCCCATACCTGGGTATCTATCCGCTCTCCACTGCGCCATAACCGATCAAGTTCATTTTGTTCAGCACTGTATGCTTGTTCCTGTTTAAGGATATTATCTTCATGGGCATAATCTGCCAATCTAGCTGCTGTATCGGCATCGAACCCCATTGCCAATAAGCCTGCCTCTACCTCACCCTTTAATTGAATGAGGTCTTTTTCCTCTAAATATCCTTTGTCTGACATCATCTTTTCAAAGGCTTGCCTGCTATCATTCAGAGTAATGTCGGCTTTTATTCTCTCATCAGTACCATACCGAGAAAGTACCCTGTCCTTCTCATTCTCATTTTCAGCGAAAGACTGTCCAATCAACTCCAATTTTTCTTCATGAGCAAAGGCACCGGTCTGTAGTTCTCTCTGGGTTAAATTATCTATATCAGTCTGAATTGCACTCAGGAGCTGTCCGGCAGTCTCTGTCCGTGCCTCGGTCTGCTGCCCGGTAAGTGTCAAGGCATCTTTAAGTGCCTGAGCCCCCTGTTCCCTCTTCGCTGCCTCATCGGCAATGGCAAGGTCTGCAGCCAGATCCCCAGACTCCTGGGCACCCATAAGGTCAAATCTTTCGAGGCCGGTATGGACCTGCCCGGTACCTGCACCAAACTTTTTAATCAATTCCCCGCCCTGTTCTGCTCTCAGGGACTGCAGATATCTCTGAAGGTCGGCTGTAGCCTTGTCACCGGCCGCTCCGATGCCCTCTGCTGGTTTTGTCAGGCCCTCCATTACTTTGGCCTGGGTTGCCTGCTGGAGCTTCATAGCCTCCGGAGACTGTTGCTGGAGAATATTCTGGAATGCTGCGAAAGCCGGGGCCGGAGCAGCCGTATCCATTTCCATAGGTTTGGCAGCTGCCGCGGAGAATGCATCCCCTAGAACCTTATTGGTGTTTATGGCTTCCGCGGATTCCCTGTCAGCCTGTTTATTAAGATCATCCCGGGTGGGGATAATAGGCTGTTTTTCCTGCGCCGGCAATACAGGTTTTCTATTCAGCAGCTTATTAGGGTCTATGATAGGCAGTGGCATATTTTACCTCATTCAAATCTTAATATAATATTGGATTGGTTTTCAAAAAATGTAATCAATGCGCGATCTCTGTCCATGGACTCAACTTCCATCAGCATTATTGTGTCAGACTTTACCACCTGGCACCTGGTGGGAATACGCCCGAGTCTGTGAGGAATCTCATACTGCTTTTCAGCCTTGTCCACGAAGTACTTGACCAGGTGTGCATTATGGTCACCGTCCTTTACCGGAGTGTTGTAATCAAAATCCTCAAATCTCGGGTCGTTCATTATTTTTTCTTATCCCTCGGTGGCTTTGCCTGGGCCTTTTTGTCATCGTCAACCAGCGGTTTAGCATCGTCCAGTTCGCCGTCAAATTCCGGAGCCTCATCAGGCTTGATAATGTCTGAAACATAATTCCAAATTTTCATGTATTCAGCACACTCCCGGCAGAATTTGTAATCCTCGCCACTGGTTCCAGGCCGGGATTCAACACCTCCGCGCCCCCTGGTTTCTGTGGTCTGTCTCTGCATCAATTCAATCAGACCATGGGCAAAGGCTTTCACTTCTCTGGAGGTGAAAATAACTTTTCCTTTTTTTTTCATGTCTCTTTTTATTCCAACTTCAAAGGCTTCCGGCCAGACCTTCTTGAGCTTCTCATTGATATTATTCCGCTGCTCCTTTGAGGCCGCTCCACCTTCCGTCATAGTCAGGACAAGGTTCGCAACTTTGGAAATCTTTTCCAGATTCAGGTTGTATATATATTCGGCCATAATTTCTTTCTCCTATTTTATGCCTAATTGTTTTTTCATTTCTGTGATTTTGTCGATTTGTGCTTGCTCTTCTTCCTGTGCGCTAATCCGTCTACGGGTCAACGTCTCTAAAAATTCGTACTCCATGTCCATGTCAACTTCTGCTTTGGGGTTATCATTAACAAATACTTTCGTTTTCGTTGCGTCTACCCATTTGTATACAGTTGCCATTTAATACCATCCATCTGTAGAATCATAAACTAATATCTCAACAACACCGTCCGTTATGGTCATGTTTGCTGCTGCTCCTCTTATATTTTTACCATTGCGGTCTATGGTCAAATCATTTGCCGATGTGCCTGTATTGGCAAACCTCAGATACTGTCCTTGCGTAGGGGCGGCAGGCAGGGTGTATGTAAATGCGCCTCCGTCCGTATTACCAAAGCACTGTTCGTCTTCAGTTGCAAGTCCTCTATTAGCCGTATCCCTTACACTTTTTTGATAACCCCCAATGACAGGGGACATACGATTATAGGTTGTTCCTGCATCATTGTCCTCTAAAACTAAATAGGCAAGCGAGTCGTCTGTGTGATACCAGGAATTTATAGTATCGGCCCCTATTCCTGGCGTACCAGCCTGATCCCATCTCCTGAGTTTTAAGTTACAAGAATTTGTCAGCAGGTCTACAACTCCAGTGGAACCACCTAAAAGTGTTACTCCGCTGGAAAGAATAAGACCCCCTGCAGCAACTTGAACTTGGACACCTAATCCACCATAGGACAAATCAACACTCGTTGATCCGTTAAGTTCAAGAACACCGGACATGGAACCAGCCTGTATTCTACTGGTGCCGTTACCGAATGTAAGCGCAGCAACCCCAGTACCATCCAAAGTCAAAGTTCCCGCTATATCAACATCGAAATCTCCAGAAGCATTTTCCCATAGCATTGTAACATCTGGCACTGCGCCAAAATTAAGCGATTTGTCATCTGCCATTAAAATGTTTCCGGTATAAGTAACATTTGTGGCATTAAATGTGAGGGAAGTATTCGGAAAGATACCATATATCAGAGGGGTAGTTGTGTTGCTGTTGGCTATTACGAGCTGATCACTTAGTCCCGTATGAGTAGCATTATATCCAGATTCAAACCCAATAAATATGTTTCTGTGCTTATTCCATGTGGTTCCAAACCCCCCAGCCCTATACCCAATTAATGTATTTTGACGCCCGATAAGTTTTTGGCCTGTATAATATCCTATACAAGTGTTACTATGCCCCGCATAACTTAATTGGCCGGATAAATACCCTATATAAACACAGGCAGAACCACTAGAGGTTTGCCCAGAACTCGTACCAATAAATACTGCTTGTGGTCCTGGTCCTTCCGCACCACTATACGACCCTATACACACTGTAGAATCTACGGCATAAGCCCCAGTTCCAGCACCCGCATAGTCACCTATATATACGTTGCTACTTCCTGAATTATATCTTCCTGCCCCTGATCCAATCATCATGTTATTAACACCACCACCAAGATACTGCCCAGCTATATAGCCGAAAGCCATATTACCATGACCTGAAGTAAGCCCCTGTCCTGCTGCATATCCCATAACAATATTTTGATAGGCGCTTGTAGCACCCTGCATTACATAAGGGCCAATAGCTATATTTGTAGTACATGTTGAAAGTGCGTTGGTAGCAATCGAATTACCTATAAAAGTATTATCATTGCCTAATGCCGTAGAGGATGAAACAATTGCAGAACCAATCAGAACATTAGTGGCGGCTGTTGTCCCATTAAAGGCTTGTGATATATTGGTTCCAACTATAACATTACTAGCCCCTGACCATGCGGCTGCCCCGATTCCAGCATTGTACCCAAGTATGGTGTTGTAATTTCCTGTGGCGTTTGTTCCTGCCCCTACGCCTACACAAGTTCCACCAGTTGCAAGGGTTCTCAAAACTGTCGCTGAATTTATCTGATAAACGCCTGTTGCGTCTTTGGTGTTGTAGGCTGTTTCCAATGTCAGTGTACCGGCCCCGTCATAATCAAAATTCCCAGCATCCTCTGCAAGTAAATTGCCAGCACTCTCAAACAATACTGCCTGTGCGGTTCCTCCGGTTATTGAGTCACCTACGCTCATATAGGCATAACCCTCTGGTGCCCAAGTAAGATTTCCAGATCCATCCGTCTGTAAGTAGTCAGAAGCGGAACCATCGGCATTAGGTAGTACCCATATTTGGTCAGCATCTAAAGCAGGGGCCTCAAAGCCTACATAATTAACACTCTCGTAGAAACGCAGTTCATTATTTGACCCGGTTATTAATATGTTTCCTGAAGATACTGACAGATTACCACCAGCTACCGTTAAATGATTCTCTACATTCCACGCTCCCTTCAGTGTTGATAATGAAAATCCAAGATATTCAATCCATGATACTGAATCACTATTGTATAATCCAGAACCATTAATCTGAACATATCCGCTCGTAGTTATATTATTGGAAGCGTCAAATGACAACCCACCCGCCGAACCATCATATCCCAGACTGTATGTAGATATATCAATACTTCCATCATTCTGAATCTGTAATGGAGTTATCCAGCCAACAGCAGCATCGGCGTTATCAGAACCGTTTGAAACCTGAATGAACACTGCGCCTGCACTCTGAGTTATGCGTGAAGAAAGTCCATCGGATATCGCCAGCCATCCCGCACCCGCATAGTAAGCATTTTGGCTCCAAAACGTATCAGCTCCCACTCGTTCAGCTGAAAACCCTGATAATATTGCATTTCCACCTAATTGAATATTAACATAAGCTGCACGTATCGCCTCAAATGTTGCCTTTCCAATGGAAATGTTACCTGCACCATCATATATAAAGTTAGCATCACCGCCAAAAGCGCCTGCATTATTATACTGTACGTTTGTGGTTGCTCCACCGGGAGAAGTTGATGGTGTGGCAAGCCATGACAATAGTCCATCGTTATCAACGGCTACAACACCTGAACCTGAACCGGAAAGAGATCCAATTGTGACGTTTCCAGTTGCACTAATCCCTCCTGCGACCGTTATTAAAGAGCCTGCTTCTGACATTATGGAATCACCTAATATCTTTGGTGCCGTGGCCTTTGGTATTGTACCAGCTGTTAATGTACCACTTATTGCTGCTCCCGCCGTACCATAAAGTCCAACCAGCCTGTCAATCAGGCCGGTTGCAGATCCAAGGGAAGATAAGTCGGATAGCTTGCTCAATTAAAATCCCATGATTGCGTGCCACTCTCCATCGGCATATATTTTTAATGTATCGTTTCCGTCTGTGTCTAAAAATAAAGCCCCTACTGTATTTGGGCCGGGAGTTGTTCCAGTAGGTATTACTAATCCCTGTGTGACAGTAAGGGTATCATCCAAGGTAGCTCCACCAGGATCTAATCTCAATTTAGAGTTACTGTTAACTAACAGATCAATATACGAAACCGCGTCCATAAGAATGGAGCCTGTATATTCAAATATTTTTAATGATGATCCATCCTGAAATACTTCTCCTCTTGTAGCTCCAGCCCCTAGTGTCATTTTAGTACTGGCAGGCAAAACAGTTCCTTTTGAAAAGGTGGCCGTATCAGAAAAACCTGACTCACCAACTACTGAAAGTTCTCCGGCAACAGTTGTATTCTGTGAACCATCGCTATATAACCAAGGCGCCCCGCCATCTTCAATGGTGTCAGATACTATCGTTAGATTATTAGTGACAGTCATTGCACCTGCGGTTATTAAATCACCTTGTACTTCTGTAGTATCTGTCCCAACTAAATTTATCCATTTAGCTCCTGCACTTGATATAATGCTATCCACCGCTAAATTATATCCGTCATTTACAGTAAGATCAGCACCTACTGTAACTGTACTATTTAGATTTGATGTCCCGTTAACTATTAATGCATTGTCTAATGTTGTTGTCTGGGTGACAGTTATCCCCTGTGTAAACCTTGATGCGCCATTAACTTCTAAGGAATCAACAGTCATTAATTCCCCAACTGCGATTGGACCTTCAATAGAATCAACATTTAAAACTCCAGTCATAGTCATTGCACCTGTGAGTCTCGATACACCATTAACGACTAGGGAATCAAGAGTAGAAAGTTCCCCAACTGCAAGCGGTCCCTCTATGGAATCCACATTCAACACTCCGGCAACAGTTGTATTTTGAGAGCCGTCAGAGTATAGCCAGGGCCCTCCCCCATCTTCAATGGTATCGGCTCCGGCTGTGATGTTCCCGACAATGATAGCCTCGCCACCAAGCGCAAAGTCATCTCCGACAACAAGATCATCAGCAACATACAATGAGTCTGTGACTGAAAGTGTTCCCCAAACTTTGGTAACAGAATCTTCTCTCACATAAAAAAGAGTGTCCCCGGTTCCCTCCAGAATTATAAAGTGAGTGACTGCGCTTGAATCTTCGTCAAGCTGCATAGTCATATTGTTCTGACTTGTAAGGGTAAGATTCCCGGTATACCCTGTGAATAATTCCCTAACCTGATTCAGCGAATCCACAGAATTATTGAACTTGGTTTCAGTCTCTTCAAAATTATCAGCCAGGTTATCACGACTTCCGGATGTTGTTGTCCGGTAATCTGTGGGCATACTTATGTCATCGACAGAGTAAATCAAACTGCAAAGCGCAAGTAAGGTTGCGATAATGAAATGATATCTCATCTTATTCTCCTACGGCCATATTACTTCATGGTTATGGGGTTGATACTTCATTGCAAATCCAAAGAAAGCGTAATTCTTATCCTGATCATCTTTTGTGATATGTACCTGAAACCATGTAGCATGGGCCTCCCAATCCACAGGTCCAGGGCACATAAAACTATCGTATGCCCAGCTGATATCATCCCATTCCAAATCATCCCATGGAAATTCATACTGCAGCGGGTCAACATTTACCGCTACATTTATCCTTCCGTACTCCCCTTTTAATCGGACAGTCGGCTCTGAATTGGTGAAATGATAGACATATAGATAATGTGCGGACTTCATTTTATGCAGACCTTTATTCAAAAATGGTCCACTCAGTATTTCCACACCGATATTGACAGAGGCATCATCGACATAATCTTGTGTCTCGGTATCATCCAGTTTTAATATTTTCTGGTAGTGGTTGTCAAAATTAATCAGGGTATCATCATACAGTGTTTCAAAGAGTCCAAATCCCGGGCCTGAAAATGGACCTGAAAATGTAGCCGTCTTCTCTGCGGTCTTTTTATCTTCCGGTGAAAATGAATCCAGATCCATTAAGTACACTTTATTGGAACTGTCAAAGCTACTGTCATCTCTGACTGTAATCAAAAGCTGGTCATTCCAAACCTTCAGGGTGATATCGTCATCACTCTGGTTTTTTGTCAGAGGAATGTTTCCACCCCCCTTGAATATTGGATCAATTTTATCTCCGACTTTCCAGGGCATATCCTGGCCCACTCTCCAGAACATCAAGCCCTTCTTTTTGTCCACCCAGAACAGATAGGAGTTCCACTGCGCGATTGCCTTGTTATTTATCAGGCCGACTTCCTCGGAGATGTTAATCAGTTTCTGTTTTGGATCAGTGTCCGGAAGATACCAGCAGCTACGCAGTTGACCAAAGAACATATGATTGGCCCGTTTTTCACTCTCACCTCGGTCACCGATGGAGATCCCGCCTGTTATCGGTCCTCGACCGGGACAGTATACTATATCGCTGTCATTGTAGGCTTCATAATCATAGGTGTCATCTGCAATCTTGGATACCTGGAAAGCATTCTCAGACCCGCTGATATTTGCCATAACCTGCCGGCTTCCGGAAGAATACACGAACTTGGCAATCGGAGCTGTTCCCCATTCTCCCTGAATAGGTGCAAGGATAGCTTCCAGGTCATCATCTGTAGTTGTGTCGGTGTAACTCCCAACTCCGACAGCCACCCGAGCAACCCGGTAATAGGGTCCTGTCAAATTCACCCTGGCAGCGCGGAACACCCAGTACATATCAATCCTGGTATCCACAATGTCGGTCCAGGTGAGATCGAATTGTGCATCTGAGGCCGCGGTGGTTTTTACAATATTTGACCAATCAGCATATATTTCTGCTGCAGTTGAACTAATTTCCTTGACGGGTATTACAATATGCCTGTAGTCTCCGGTAAAGCTCCCTGAGCCCGATGCAGGGGCTAGGAGGTCAGTTACCTTGGCAATGGCCCCGAATGTCCTCCAGGCTGTCTTATTGCCTACTCTGGGGGTATCCTGGCCATTGACGGACACCACACGCCCCAGGGCAGATGCAAAGAAAACGTCCTGCCCACTTCCCAGGCCGGTCACCCGGTCCACATGGCTGCTGGCGCTTACCCATTCCTTGATTTTCCCGGTATTGGTGGCAAACAGAAGCCTCTTGGCATTATCGTTGTCGATGTACTCAAATGCCCCCTTGAAGGGTGCCTCCGTTCCCCAGGACTCCGTATTGTGTCTGACAAATGCTCCCCGCTTTATAGGAGTGTTCCGGCGAAAATACATATTCTTGAGAAGAACACTCTCGCCGTCCCGCATCTCAAGCAGGTTGTCATTGAGGTTTATTCCATGATTTAATTTGTAAACCTTTTCGGCTCCGAATTGGTCTACCGGGAAATGCTTAAACACTAAAATTCCTTCTCAGATTCGTATTTGGGTTTTGGGGCTCCTGCTGCGCTATGTTTTCATAGTCACATCCGTTGAATCCCCGGGGTGATCTGACTTTGGATTTAGTGAGACTCCGGTCTTCACTGTCCCAGACTTCCTGGAGCGCAACAACACCTTCCGCGTAGTATGCCTGGCTGTCTCTTTTGTTAGCCGGAGTGTTAAGGATATGAGCCGGGACCCAACTTTCAAGCACTGTGTAATAAGCATTAGGACAGGCCGTGAGTATGGTAGCAACATTGCCAATAGCAATGTCAAAGGTTGGCAGATACGCAACAGTGAGCGTATTCGCACCAGGATTATTGCGAAAGTAGAATTTGCCATCAATTTCATTGTAATAGATATCCCATGACATGGTTGTACTGTCTTTAATGATATAAGAGGCTTGGATATCCCCCCACCCCATTCTGTTTACAAGTTTCTCCGGAGCAAATCCCCTGAAATCTGAAGGAGGATCATAGGGGCCTGTATTCGCATCTGAAGCACTCAGGGAATGAGTTGATAACATCCATTCGCGTGGCCTCTTGTTGTAAATTTTTTGGATGGAGGAGAGTATGGCACTGTCCAGCCGGTCCTCTCCAGATTCACCCGCAAAAGAACCGAGCCACTTTAGGTCATTTCTCATTCTTGATCTGACTGTGGCTATTAACATTAGTCTTTTCCTTCCTGGTCAACGAGGCCTTCAGTCGGATCCTTCTTGTGTCCGCGCCCACTGTTCAGCTGTGCCTGGAGTTTTTCCATTTCCTCTTCGAGATGTGAATTCCTATCTCTCAGCGTGATATTTTCATCTTCGAGATGTTTCTGGAGTTTGGGCATGGGACGGTCTTCCCAGTACACAACTGCGGAACTGTCACCCACTTTCTTTTCACACATTTTCCTGAGAGCCTCGACTTTGACGCCATAGACTTCGGCCTCAACCTCGGGAATAAACTCCTGCAGGAACCTGAACCTGACTATCAGGGATTTCTTTTCACCATCGACAATCTTTTTGACAACAACTGCCGTTCCATTTTTCAGCCGAGTAGTATAGGTTTTACCCTTGACTTCTACCTTCTCACTCTGGCCTTCAACTTTAACTTTTCTTTTTCCCATTTTATTTCCTCTTTCTCCTTATTGTGATGGGGCCGAGTTTCCCCGGCCCCGGTTGTTTAATCACTGCGTGGTGATGCCGGCCAACTCCAGTATATATTACTGCAGCTGGCTTTCTCTGCTGCCTTGGTACCCGTCCCTTCGAGAACGAAGCGAACATACCGTGGATGCAGACAAGTTATGATGGTATCGGCGTCCAGAGTTTCCCCTGTCGCTCGATCTACCGCATAAGTATCCAGCTCCAACCACTTTTCGGTTGATGCACCGGTAGCAAAGTTACCCTCAATATTGATAGTAACTGCAACTGAATCCGTGCCCGTTGAGTCCTTGCACTGGAACGAATAGGTCCCAAGTATGCAGTCATCATTGGTCTGGAAATCAGACATCTCCCAGATATCGGTTGCAGTGTCCTTCTCAAGAGAATCGAGAATAACGGTTGCACCATCAAAAAGTTTTACGCTTTTATACTTTTTGTTCATGGCCCGGTTAGTAGCTGCATCAACAACTACAAAGGTTAAGCAAGCAACCCACAGAAATAGAAATAGTTTTTTCATTATGCCTCTACTCCTGTTAAAGTTACAATGACGTCCTCGTTCCTGGGAATGAGAGTTTCGCAAGTGGCGTATGCTCCTGTGTCCTTCATCACATTATTGGCTGAAACATCCGAGAGATGAACACTGTTCAGGTTACCCAGATATTTCCGCTCCAAAAGAGCAGGGATGAAGAAAAGCATTTCGCCTGTGCGGTTGTTCATGGGGTCTGTGCCATGCAGGACAATATCGGCCAGGGTGGTCCGGATTCTTTCGATCCGGTTACCCAGGGTCTGTTCCTGCTGCGTGGTGCGGATGAAGTCCTTGGCGATGTTTGCAAAGACCGCAAGGGGAGTGTTCCCGCACATGGCGTGGAACTCGCCCGTACCGTACTGAGCGATATCAGGCATGATCACCTTGTTGAGTTCGTCCATCGTCAGTGACCCGCCGGCATCAACTTCCCGGGTGGACAGTCCCGTAAGACCATTCATCGAGTAGATGGTTGCCGCTGTGTCCACGACTGTATTGGCTGCTTTCACGCCGAACAGAAAAGCAAGTTCGCGTTTCCTGTTGTGTGCGATACGTGCGTTCAGACGGTTTACTTCCATCTGGTTGGTTTCGCCCGGGAACAGATGGAGCTGTTTCCGGAGAATGCCTACGCCGTATTCATCGACTGTGAACTGCTGGTAGTTGTCATTCTGCGCGGGGGTAGCAACATGGCCTTCGCCAAATGTCGCGCCATCAATGTATGCAGCACCTGTCAGGTCAAACTTCTGACCCGATGCAATATCATCGGAACCGTCAGTTGAAGTACCGCCTGCGAAAGGCTGTATAACTGCTACAGTTGCGCTGGTAATACTGATGACAATGATCACAGCACCCGTGGTACGGTTTTTCAGAAGGTCGTACTTCTTCATACCGCCCGTAGCTACAAATGTCACGCTTTTATCTGAACCTGCGGTCATACTGGTTGCTGCCGCATTGGCTTCAAACTCCATGGGGAGCGAGACATACTGGTCCACTTTGGGATTCATGCTGTTGCTTTGTACGGATTTGATAAGAGAAGGAATTCTCTTAATGTTGGTTTTTTTGAACATGGCGTCCGTCATGATGTCCTCATTGCCCAGAAGGGTGAGGAAACCCAGTGACGCCTGTGTAATGATATGAGCCAGTGGCTCATGTTCCGGTACCCAGTTCGATGACTGATCGGAGGACAGGGCAACGGCATTACTGAAGGTGTTACTGATTGTCATTTTAACTCCTGTTAAACACGTCCGGTCCTCATAAACTCTTCACTGAGTTTATTAAAACCCTTGGATTGCCCGGCAACTTCGTGTCCTCCCAGTACATCTCCCGAACCTCTCGGGGGTCGCGCTACCATTCCAAC
>Ga0255055_10000223_pt1 | contig 44118 bp, 36 predicted proteins | sample JV7_2_27_MG_FD_188633 | JGI IMG/M metagenome (GOLD analysis project Ga0255055, IMG submission 188633) | Seawater microbial communities from Jervis Inlet, British Columbia, Canada - JV7_2_27 | ecosystem: Environmental > Aquatic > Marine > Inlet | place: Canada: British Columbia | collected... | reverse complement strand
ATATAGTGTCGTTTTGCACGAGCCATTTTTCGTCGATTCTCTTAACAGGGCAGTTTTGGAGGAAAACCGGTCGATTAAGACCGTTTCAGAGACGTTTTTATGCTATTTTATTCGCAATGTCAACGACTTGGGGTGGCCCGACCCCAGGCGCTCCAGGCGCTCCAGGCCAGGCGCTCCAGGCGCCCAGGCGCAGCCCCAAATATTTAAATTCGTAGCCGCATACTTTGTTAGGCTCTTAATCATCCTTTGGTCCGGGCCAAAAATGCGGATTCCAAGCCACTTCCCATAAATGTCCATCGGGATCGGAAAAGTAGCCGGAATATCCTCCCCAAAATACGTCTTGTGCCGGCTTAACCAGAGTGGCACCAGCTCCAACAGCTTGATTCAGTGCTTGATCAACTTGTTCTTTGCTTGAGACCGCATGCGCCAGTGTTACTCCTCGAAACCCTTCTCCTTGAGAATCAAGTGTTGCATCTTGGGCGAGAGCATCCCAGGGATATAGTGCCAGCCATGAACTCTTTAATTCGAAAAATGCGACATTACCCTCAAATGGTTTTCGGGGTAGCTCTAGTCCTTCCTCGTAAAAACTGATTGCCCGTTCTAAATCCTGGACACCCAGAGTAATCATATTTATCCGTGGTTTCATTCTAATCCCCTTTTCCCATATTTTTTATTATGCTTTATGATATAAGGAAAGTTGCTAAAAGTTAAACTTGTCGGCATCGTTGAAGAATTTGCATTAAGTAATCTTGGTCTTGTGATTACGGTGCTCAACCCCCGCTTATAACGGAATTTCGCATCTTGATTTAATACATTAAGGAGTTCAACCCCGCCAATGGACGGGATTTCGCATCAGATCTTAACATTTTAAGGTGCTCAAAAGGCGCGAAGAAAAAAGGTAGAGTAATCAAAGAAGGATAAATTATTGATCGGCAGTGAAGAAGACGTAAGAGATAATTTAATATTAAAAACAACAAACTGGTTTATAAATACTCAGATTTTGTTTGAGGGCCAGGCGCGAGGAAGAGAAAAAGCGCAGCGTACTCCTCGTGGCTGGAAGCCACTCCCACTATTTATTCATCCTCACAAGGCTTTTTATTTGTCGGGTCGTCAATATAAAATGTGGGAGCGGCATCTTGCCGCGATACGAATATCGAGGACCCCGCCATTGTGGGCGCGATTTCACATCTGATTTTTAAAATTAAGGTGTTCAGCGAGTAACACCGCCCTCGGGCAAAAGATGTGAGTTTAGAAACCAGTTTAGCCGCCGAGATAAGCCTTTTTAACCTCCGGATCTTCCAGCAGTTTCGCGGAAGGCCCTTCCACCACCAAATTGCCGCTTTCCAGCACATATCCCCGCTGGGCAAATTGGAGCGCCAAACGGGCATTTTGCTCCACCAGCAAAATGGTCGTCCCCTCTTTATTGATTTCTTTTAGCGCATCAAACATGCTCATCATCAAAAGGGGCGCCAGTCCCATGGAGGGCTCGTCCAGCAGCATAACTTTGCGTCCGCTCATATAAGCCCTTCCAACCGCCAGCATCTGCTGCTCACCGCCGCTGAGTGTGCCGGCTTTCTGAGTCTGCCGCTCTTCCAGTCGCGGAAAAACCGAAAAGACACGCTTGATATGTTCTTTGATCTGATCCTTATCTTTTCTGGCAAAACAGGCCAGCTGCATATTTTCCATCACCGTCAAATTATCAAACAACCGCCGGCCCTCCGGGACATGTGAAATACCCAACCGGCTGACGACTTTATCGGCAGCATAGTCAAGCAAATTTTCCCCATCAAATGTCATCTTAGAGCCGCTTTCTGCCGGCACCATGCGGGAAATGGCTTTAAGTGTCGTGCTTTTACCGGCACCATTGGCGCCGATAATGCAGACTATTTCACCTTCGTCAATTTCGAAATTCAGGCCGTGCAGCGCCTTAATATTGCCATAGGAAACGCGTAACTCTTCGACGGATAACAACATTACTCTACGATCTCCTTGCCCAAATAGGCATCAATAACCTCGGGATTGTTTTGAATATCTTCCGGTGTGCCTTCCGCAATCACTTCCCCAAAAACCAGGGTCTGAATTCTTTCGCACAGTTCCATGACCACTTTCATGCGGTGCTCAATCAGGAAAATTGACAGTTCAAATTTTTCTTTGATTTTGCGTATGATTCCCATCATCTGAACCAACTCTTCGGGATTCATACCGGCAGTGGGCTCGTCCAGAAACAGCACTTTGGGCTCCATGGCCAGGGCCCGGGCCATTTCGACCCGCCGCTGAGCACCATAAGGCAAATTCGGCACCCACTGATCCGCAAATTGATCGACGCCAAACATTTTTAAAAGACTGTAAGCTTTCTCTTCGCTCTCGGCCTCTTCGCGATTTCGACGGGGAGTTCCGAAAAATGCGCCAATAAGCCCGTAGCCGATTTTGGAATAACGGGCCATCTTGACATGTTCGAGGACGGTCATATGCCGCCACAGAAGCATGTTTTGAAATGTACGGCCGATACCCATGGCTGCAATTACGTGCGGTGAGCGGCCGTTTAACTCGTTATCTTCCAGAAAGACATGGCCCTCGGTGGGATTGTAAATTCCGGTGATGAGGTTGAAAATCGTTGTTTTGCCCGCTCCGTTGGGGCCGATGAGCCCGCAAACCTGGCCCGGTCCGATTTCAAGATCATAATTGTGAACCGCCCGCAGACCACCAAAAAAGTGGGTCATATTTTCAACCCTTAACAATGACATGTGCCACCTCTTTCTAACCCGAACAAGCCGGAATCCAAAATGATTAATCACGAAAACACGAAATTTTGAAAGCACGAAATTTTTCTTTTCTTTCGTGTTTTCTTCCTTTCGTGCTTTCGTGATAAAAAGGTTTTTTCATCAAATGCAAAGAATTCACAACTAAGACTCTAATTACCCTCATCGGGTTAAAACCCAATGGGAAGTTATTCGTTACTTTTTGGGCTGAATCAGTTGCCGGATGTCAAACTCCTTAAAGGCAACCAAGCCCGTTGGCCTGAAAATCATCACCAGTATCAGGAGCAGCGGGATGATAATCCATTTAAAAATTTCCAGCGGCCGCAAGGCCTCTCCCAGCAAACTGATACTGACGGCGCCCACAATGGAGCCGTATACGGAGTTCAAACCCCCAAAATAAACCATGGCCAAAACTTCGGCCAGCTTTTGGATACCAAACGTGCTGGGGTTGACATATCGAAGCACATGCGCAAACAAACCGCCGGCAACCCCCGCCCAGAACGCGGCAAACAGAAATGCCAAAAATTTGGTGCGCCGTGTGTTAACGGTCATGGCATTCGCCGCCATCTCGTTATCGCGCACCGCGTTGAGCGCTTTTCCCAGAGTGGATCGTACAAAATTATTAATGACCCATATGCAGATCACAGTGATCAGAAAAACGGTCGGCAAATTCGCCCAGTCCGGCTGGCTGCTCAATCCGCGAGGCCCTCCGACGACTTCAAGGTTTTCAATTAAACTTTTAACGATAAACATAAATGCCAGTGAGATAATCGCCAAATAATCTCCCCGGGTTCGAAATGAAGGTATGGCCACGACCATCGCTCCGGTGGATGCTGCCGCTCCGCCCAGAAACAGGGCGATCGGAAAAAAGAAAGGCCCGATGGCCTCCGGAAGCACGGCCGCGCCAAACAGTTTGTCGTTGACAAAAAGGGAAACCGTAAAAGCCGAAGTCGCATAGGCGCCCAGGGCCATAAACCCGGGATGCGAACACGAAAACTCACCCATATAGCCGTTGATTACGTTCAAACTCAGGGTCACTATCACCGCAATTAAGGTCAGTTTGACCACCAGAACCCGATAATCGCTCAATCCGGACCACAGGTGCAGTGCCAGATAGAGTAGTGCCAGGTGAAGGAGTATCGAAAAAACGGTAGAAAAATCGGCCAGTTTTGCCGCCAGCCGATTTAAAGCCGCCGAGCCAAATCGCGCGATCAGTCCAATGGGCAATAAATAGATCAGTGAAAGATACAGGGACACAGCGGGAATCAGCAAGGGCTTTTTGAGCATGATGGCAAAGCCAAACAGGGCCGGCGCCTTGTGCAATCCCAGACCGCGCGCTAAGGGCGTGCCGATCGCCATTTCCAGACCCACCGCAACCAGCGCCCCGATAAGCCAGCCCAGCAGCGGAACCCGTGATACCCAGGCTCGAATGTTAATCTTTGACAGCATCGAGGGGAATGACAGTTTTTCGCTTGTACCTTCCATTTCAAATCCTCGTTCATTATAAATCTTGGCTGTTAAAAAATAGCTGCGGCCCAAGCCGGTCCTTTAGAGTCTCAGGCGGGCACTGTAAGCTTCCCCAAAAAAACCATGCGGCCGGAAAACCAGGATAAGCAAAACAATCGAATAAGCGATCAGATCGCGCAGCGTCGACGGAAAGACCATGGCCACAAAAATTTCAATGAAACCCAGCATAAAACCGGCCAGGGTGGCACCTACAATCGATCCCCGGCCCCCTAAAATCGCTGCTACAAAAGCTTTCCAGCCGATCAAAATTCCCATGTACGGATCCAGCACCGGATAGGCAACCCCGAAAAGAATCCCGGCGGCCGCCGCCAGGGCCGATCCCAGTGCGAAGGTCATGGCCGCCATGGTGTTCAGCGGCACCCCCATCAACGGCACCACCACATAATCGAATGCCATGGCGCGCATGGCCATCCCGTACCGTGTGTGGCGGATAAACTGGTGCAATGCCGTTGCCAGCAGCAGGGACACCACTACAATCATGATCTTTTTATTGGTTACAAACACGCCCCCCAGGTTGTAGGTGGTGGTCTCAATAATGGAAGGGAAGGCGACGCGCTGGGCACCCAGCAACGCCAGGTTTCCGGTCTCCAAAATGATGCCGATCATCAATCCGGTAATGGCCGCCGACGCCCGCGGTGCATCCCGCAAAGGGCGGTAGCCGATCCGTTCAACGATCATGCCCACAAAGGAAGTTAAAAACATGGAAAAAATGATGGTTAAAACCAGGATCAGCCAGCCTGGCAGCGCAAAGGCGCCCATGGCGGTGAGTCCAATTAGGGCCGAGGCCACGCCAAATCCAATATAGGCCCCCACCATAAAAATATCGCCGTGGGCGAAGTTAAACAGCATCAGAATGCTGTAGACCATCGAATATCCCAGGGCGATAAGCGCATAAAAACTGCCCCACTGCAATGCGTTGACCAGATTTTGAAGAAATACCATCAAATGCTCCTTGTTCTTTTAAAAAGGCGGGCTCAGGGCAAAAAGCCCTGGCCCGTCCTTTTAGCAACTCATTGTTAAGCGTTCAGGTCACAGAGAACAGAGGTCAGAGGTCAGATGACAGATAAAAGTAGTCAGATGCAACCAGATGAAGTTCGATAATCACTGGCTTCAGTTTTTTTCTGTTCTCTGTTCTCTGTTTTCTGTCTTCTGTCTTCTGAACCCTGAAGCCTGAACCGCCCCCGGCGGAACCCCTGAACTATTGAACACTGAACCGGTTGAGGGTTTGGACCTACTTTTACGGGCAAACTGACTTGTAAAATTCGAATTCACCGGCATCGCTGATGCGGACAATCACTGCACATTTAATCGGGTCGCCATCTTCGGTAAAGTCCATGTTGCCGGTGATGCCGGAAAATTGTTTGATCTTGGCCAGCTCATCCCGGACCGCTACGCGGTCCTTTTTGATATCACCGCTAAGGCCGCCGGTATTTTGAATGGCCTGCTGGACAATGCGGATGCTGTCCCAGGTCAAAGCGCCGACATCATCGGGCACATACCCGTGTTTTGAATTATAGCGATCGATAAATTCTTTGGTGGCTCCGGTGGCAGCGGCTGATGCGTAATGGGTGCTGAAAAACAGCCCGTAGCAGTCTTTGCCGCAGAGTTTTACGGTCTCAGCCGAACCCCAGCTGTCACTGCCGACAATCGGTTTGTCCCAGCCCAACTGATGGGCCTGCTGCACAATGAGGGCAACCTCATTATAATACTGGGGCGTAAACAGCACTTCGGCGCCCGAATTGATGATCTTGGTGAGCTGTGAGCTAAAGTCGGTATCTTTGGTGGTAAAGCTTTCAAAGGCCACCACCGAACCGGGGCCGTTATTCTTCTCCCAGGCCTCTTTGAAAAATTCGGCCAGTCCCTTGGGATAGTCGCTGGCGACATCATAAAGCACAGCGGCCTTGGTAAAGCCGAATTCATCTCGAACGAAATTGGCCGCGACCGGTCCCTGAAACGGGTCGAGAAAACAGCCACGGAATACATAAGGACGATCTTTGGTTGTATCGGGGTTGGTCGACCACGGGCTGATCATCGGCGTAGCAAGTTCATTGGATTTGCCACCGGCAGGTATGGCCTGTTTGGATGACTGCGGACCCACAATCGCCAGCACTTCATCATCGGTGATCATTTTGGTGGCCACTTTAACAGCCGATTCCGCCTTGGCCTCATTGTCCTCGATGACCAGTTCGACTTTATATTTCTTGCCGCCCACTTCAAGTCCACCGGCGGCATTGATATCCTCAAGCCACATCTCGGCCGCGAACTTGGTGCCCTCACCTACTTTGGGGATGTCACCGGTAATAGGGGCATTGATACCGATCTTAATGGTTTCCGGCCCTTTCGGACCGCAGGCGTAAAATGTCATAACCATCGCGATACTAAAAATAATGCCGGTTAATAATAATCCTTTTTTCATTGCAAACCTCCTTTTCAGTTCGGTTAATAAGGGTTTTCAGGCTATTATAATTTTCTTCGGGAAGCTCCTGAAAATGATTGGGCCATAACACATGGAATTTTTTTTTTCAACGTTATTCCCGGAAAATAACACGATGTTTGTGGCCCGCCGAGATAGATCTATGAGACTAAACTAGATCCCCTTGGTCAAATAATGTGCCTAAATTCCTCAGCGGTCATTTTTTTTCCAAATTTCAAATAAGTGCATATGACAAACGTAATTTGGGCATCTAAACATCCACTTGTTATTTTGAAGATATTGTAAATAAATTAAAAATTGATTGACAGAATCATCAAATTTTATTTAAATATTTTATCTTTTGCGGTAATCCAAAAATAATGGGCGAATCATGAACGTCGATAAAACCAACCTGGCTATTATCAAGCATCTGCGCAACGGAAGAAAATCCTACAAAAAAATCGCTCAAAATCTAAGCCTGTCTGAAAATACGGTCCGAACGCGCGTCCAAAAATTAATGGATCAAGGTGTTTTGGATATTAGCGGCCTCGTAAACCCGGAAGCCATCAAAGAACATCGCACGGTGATGGTGGGGGTTAAGCTTCAAAGCATGGATCTGGTCAACAAAGGCAAAGAATTCAGTAATTTGAGAGGCGTTGTATCCGTCAGCGTCGTCACCGGTCGGTTCGACCTGATTCTGATTGTCCTGTTAAAAGCAGGCTTCGGTTTGCTGGAATTTTATACCGACGAAGTCTCTAAAATAAAAGACGTTCAATCAGTGGAAACATTTGTGGTGTACAAAAGTTACAATTTGAAAGTCCCGTATGTACTGGACTAAGTGTTTAAGAACGAATTTTGTCTTTTTTCAGCAAAATAATAAAAACTAATCACGAAAGTACGAAAACGGCCGGGAGGCTGGAAAGCAATATTAGCTCACAGCTGATAGCTCATGGCTCATAGTAAAAGCTAACAGCTAAGAGCTACGAGTTCTTGATTGCATCCCAGCCTTCGAGCTTATTTTGTGCTTTCGTGGTGAATAAAAAATAAAGGAGGAAAGGTATGAAGGAACTCAATGAATTAAACTTCCCCGATGACGTACGATATGCCGAATCCCATGAATGGGCCCGGTCCGAAGGTGAAAAGGTCAAAATCGGTATTAGTGATTACGCCCAGGACCAGCTGGGCGACATTGTCTTTGTCGAGTTGCCTGAAGTCGGGGATACGTTAAATAAAGGAGAAGAATTCGGCACGGTGGAGTCTGTCAAAGCGGTCTCCGAAATGTATCTGCCGGTCGCCGGAGAGATCGTTGCCATCAACTCGTCTCTGGAAGATTCACCCGAAAAAGTAAACAGCGCGCCCTACGGCGACGGGTGGATGATCGAAGTCAAAGCCGGCAACCCCTCGGAATTGGATGGCCTTATGGATAAGAATGCTTATCTTGGAACGCTGAAAGGATAACCAGCATGCGTTACTTACCGCATACCCCGGAGGATATCGCTGCCATGCTCAAGGCGGTTGGGATTGATAGCCTCGAAGGGCTTTTTGCCCATGTCCCTGAAGATTGCACCCGCAAGGAAGCGCTCAATATACCGGAACATCTAACAGAGTGGGAATTAAACGACTATATGGATACGCTGGCCGGCAGTATGGCAGTCTCACCTGAATATAGAGTATTTATGGGGGCCGGCAGTTACGAGCACTATGTTCCATCCGCAGTTTCATTTTTACTGGGCCGTTCTGAATTTGTTACCGCTTACACCCCCTACCAGCCCGAGGTGAGTCAGGGGACTCTGCAGGCTATATATGAATATCAAACCCTGACCTCCCGCCTGCTGGGCATGGAAGTTGCCAATGCATCTCAATATGACGGAGCTTCAGCTCTGGCTGAGGCCATGCTGATGGCCACACGCGTTTCACGCCAAAAAACGGTGGCGGTTTCGCGTGCGGTTCATCCGTTATACCGGCGGGTGCTTGAGACCTATTTTGAACCCACCGATCTTGAAATCAGAGAGCTGCCGTATCTGAGTGACGGCACCACCGATTTGAGCCCGCTTAAAGATATGGACGATTTAGGGGGGGTCGCCATTCAGTCGCCGAACTTTTTGGGTTGCATGGAAAATCTGGAGGACATCAAACACACGCTTAAAAACAAAAAGGCCCTGTTGGTGGTATGCTTCAGTGAGCCACTGGCTTACGGCCTTTATAAAAACCCCGGCCAATGCGGCGCCGATATCGCCTGCGGCGAAGGGCAGAGCCTGGGCATCCCACGTTCATTCGGTGGGCCGGCGCTGGGGATGTTTGCCTCAAAAATGAAATACGTCCGCAACATGCCGGGAAGACTGGTTGGCCAGACGGTTGATCTGGAGGGCAAAAGAGGCTATGTACTCACGTTGTCCACACGCGAGCAGCATATCCGGCGCGAAAAGGCCACCTCGAACATCTGCACAAATAACAGTCTGTGTGCGCTGGCTGCCGCGATGTACATGGCAGCCCTTGGCGGTTCCGGTTTTAAAGAACTGGCACAGCTCAATTACGACAAGTCCGAGTACCTTAAAGCAGCCCTAAAGCAGGCCGGATTTAAATTGCCGTTTTCCAAAGCTACTTTTAATGAATTCGTGGTGGAATTTCCAGCCGGCTTTAAGAAAACCTATCAAACCCTGCTGAAGAAAAACATTATTGCCGGTTTACCACTGGGCGGTTTTTACCCGGAGCTTAAAAATCATTATCTGTTGTGTGCAACGGAGACAATCACCAAGGCGGATATGGACACCTTTGTGGGTTCTATAATATAACGCCACAATGGTAATATCCGCGCATTCTTATTTTAATTCGGGTAGATAATATAAAAATCCGAAACCCGAAACAATATCGAATGACAGAAATTCGAAAACCAAAAACTTAGACATGCAAAGAATTCACAACTAAGACTCTAAATTTTTGAAGCCACTTCACGGGAGATGTCGTCATGAAAGAAACCGCAGGCACCACCGGATTAATATTTAACGAGCCGCTGCTGTGGGAAAAGGGGAAAACAGGTCGAACCGGTTTTTCGATGCCCCGTCGCGATGTTAGCTCCTATCCAGTTGATGAAAACTTGAAAGGCAATGGTCCGGATTTTCCCGATCTGAGTGAAGTCGATATTGTGCGCCACTACACCCGGCTTTCCCAATGGAACTTTTCGGTCGATTCCGGGATGTACCCGCTGGGCTCGTGCACCATGAAATATAATCCCAAGACCAATGAGAGACAATCCGCCCTGCCGGGGTTTGCCCTGGCCCATCCGATGCTTCCAGAGCCCCTATCACAGGGGGTTCTCAAACTCATGTTTGAACTTGAGCAATATCTAACGGAAATAACCGGTATGGACGCCACAACGCTGCAACCGGCAGCCGGCGCCCATGGCGAACTGACCGGAATGCTTCTATTTTACGCTTATTATAAAAGCAAAGGAATACCGCGCTCAAAAATCCTTGTCCCCGACACGGCCCACGGTACCAATCCTGCCAGCGCATCGCTTTGCGGGTACCGCTCAATCTCGGTTAAATCAAACGAAAGAGGCGTGCTCTCAGCCCAGGCGGTTGCCGAACTCATGGATGAGGATACCGCCGGAATCATGGTCACCAACCCCAATACGCTGGGCCTTTTTGAAGAAAACATCAAAGCAGTTTCCGACATCGTGCATTCCAAGGGTGGGCTGGTTTACGGAGACGGTGCCAACATGAATGCCGTAATGGGTATCGTCAACATGGGAGATCTCGGCATCGATGTTTTACATCTCAATCTTCATAAAACATTCTCTAGCCCCCATGGCGGCGGCGGCCCCGGTTCCGGCCCGGTATGCGTTCGTAAGCACCTGGAGCCGTTCTTGCCGGAACCCCGAGTGGTCAACAAAAACGGAAAATATGAGCTGTCCGAAGATTTACCCGATTCCATCGGGAAAGTACACGCTTTTTACGGCAATGTCGGGGTGATGATTCGCGCTTACTGTTACATTCTCAGCATGGGCCCCGCAGGCCTCAAAAAGGCCAGCCAGCTCGCAGTTTTAAACGCCGCTTATATAAAAGACAGCTTAAAGGGAACGTTTCACCTGCCGTATGACCGGCCCTGTATGCACGAATGTGTTTTTTCAGACAAATTCCAGGAGCCATATAAGGTGACAACTCTTGATATGGTGAAACGGTTGATGGATTATGGATTTCACCCGCCGACGGTCTATTTCCCGCTGGTGGTTCCCGGTGCCCTCATGATCGAACCCACCGAGACCGAATCCAAGGAAGATATTGACCTATTCATTGAATCGTTGAAAGCAATCGCCAAGGAAGCGCAGGAAAATCCGGAATTGCTGCATGCCGCACCTCAAAAGACCAAACGCAGAAGATTGGATGAAACCTCAGCTGCCAGAAAACCGTGTCTGAGCGGATAGCCCCGCGTTGCGGGATGCGGGTGTCAGGTTTCAGGTTTCAGGTGTCAGGTGTCGGGAAATCAGGTGCGAGCTAAAAAAGTAAAGAAATAATCATGTCAATTTCAAATTCAAAAATAACATCAATTGATCCGTACAATGCAAAAAAGGCTCGGAATTCAATCCGCAATCCAAAATCCAAAATCCAAAATCAGAAAATCTGGTTAAGCATCGATTTTGACCGTATCGACTACCGTGAAGCCTGGGAGCTGCAGGGCAATCTGATTATGGCCCGCAAAGAGCGCAGCTTGCAAAACGACATCGTTTTATTTTTGGAGCACCCCGCGGTATTTACCCTCGGCCGCAGAGGCGGACGGGAATGTATGCTGGTATCAGAAGAATTTCTTGAAAATGCCGGCGTTCAAGTCATTCAGGTCGAGCGTGGTGGGAACATTACCTTTCACGGACCGGGCCAGCTGGTGGTATATCCTATTGTGGATTTACAAACTGCCCGAATAAAAGTAGTCGATTTCGTTAGCGGTCTAGAAGAGGTAATGTTGCGCACCGCTGAAAACTGGGGTATTGCCGCCGAGCGCAATCCGGCCAACCGCGGTATCTGGGTGGGTCCCCATAAAATGGGCAGTATTGGAATCGCCGTACGCAGAGGCATCAGTTTCCACGGTCTGGCATTAAATGTCCACACCGATTTAACCCCGTTTTCCTGGATACAGCCCTGCGGTTTGCAGGATGTGGGCATGACCACCATGCAGCACGAAACCACGCACAAATTGTCAATGCAGCAGGTGCGTGCCTTTTTAAAAAAACAATTTGAAACCGTATTTGGTATAAAACTCGTTCCGAAAGACCTGGCTGAGTTAGGTTCTACATTAGAAAATTTAACTTTCAAACCGCTAACAACCAGTGTTTAGTTAAATAGTTGATTAGTTGAATGGTCAATTAGTCAGAGGATTAGGGAAATGATCAGTGGAATAGTCAAATGGTCGGTAAGTTAAATAGTTAAAATGGATTGTATCCGCTATCGAGGACGAGTACGAGGATTGAGGAGCCAACAGCCTGATCCGCCTCCGGCGGAAAACCTTTGAACCTTGAACCCTTGAACCCGGAACCTTTATTCAAAAATGACTCAGCAACCCCATCAAAAGCCCCGCTGGCTTAAAAAGAGACTTCCGACCGGCCCGGAATACGAAAAGGTCAAAGGATTAATCGGTAAGGATCGGCTGCATACCGTCTGTTAGGAAGCCAGATGTCCGAATACGTGGGAATGTTTTTCCCAGCAGACTGCCACATTTTTGATTATGGGCTCGCGGTGTACGCGCGATTGCCGGTCAAGCGCTTTGTCCCTCCTAATGAATTTAAGGATTGGAAACACAGCGCTCTTGAGATGGGCTTTTGTGAGGTGGCCAGCGGGCCATTTGTGCGCAGTTCCTATCATGCCAGGGAACTATACCAGGCTATGGGGCCGATACTGACTTACAATGAACGAGGTGTGAATTTGGATGCTGCGCTGGTAAAAGCCGAAATCGATTTAAATGCGATCGCGCATAATATCAAAGAGCTGCGTCGGATCACCCATCCAAAAGCCCGGCTTATGGGTGTGGTCAAAGCCAACGGCTATGGGCACGGCGCCCTTGAAGTGGCGCAGTGCGCGCTTCAAAATGGAGCCGAGATCCTCGGTGTGGCCCGAATTGAAGAAGGGATTCAAATCCGAGAAGCCGGCATCGAAGCGCCTATTTTAATTTTCGGCTATACCCCTCCGGAACTGGCAGCCGACCTTAGAGAATATGATCTCACCCAGAGCGTCCATACGCCCACGGCCGCTCTGGAATTATCTAGGGCTGCCGTTTCGCTGGGAGAAAAATTAAAGATCCATCTTAAAGTGGACACCGGAATGGGCCGGCTGGGCCTGTTGTTGCAAAATTTTAAATCCAAAAATGCGACCGCGGTAAATCCGGCTGCGCTTGAAGAAACCCTGGCCATCGCCGGCCTGGAAGGACTTGTACTTGAGGGTATCTTCACCCATTTTGCAAGCGCGGATAGCGCGGATAAGTTCTCTGCCGAAAACCAGCTGAATCTTTTTGTAAATTATCTGAACCGGCTGCAAAAAGCAGGCTTGAATCCGCCGATCAAACATGCCGCCAACAGCGCTGCGCTGATTGATATGCCACAATCTCATATAGACATGGTGCGACCCGGTATTGCGATCTATGGGCTCAATCCCTGCGCTGAGGTCAATAACAAGCAGGTGTCTCTCAAACCCGCCATGGCTTTAAAAGCAAGAATAATACAGCTTAAAAAAGTTCCCGCCGGATTCACCGTCAGCTATGGAAGCACCTATAAAACCCGCCAGCCAACGACTATTGCTACCGTTCCTGTCGGCTACGCCGATGGATTAAACCGATTGCTATCTTCCCGTGGCCAGATGCTTGTACATGAACAACGGGTTCCCATTATTGGCCGGGTTTGCATGGATCTAACCATGTTGGACGTCGGCCATATCGATAGCGTCCGGACGGGTGATGAAGCTGTGATATTCGGCCAACAGGGAAATGAAAACCTAACCGTCGATGAAATGGCATCATCGCTTAACACCATAAATTATGAAATTGTCTCCTCTATAACCGCCCGGGTCCCGAGGGTCTATTTAAAATAACCCATTTTAGGAGCGCTTATTGCCTTATTATACCACCCCCGACAACTGCAGGCTCTATTACACAACCCATAATTTTGAATCATCCAGACCGCTTGTTGTCCTTTTAAATGGTACCAGCCAGACAACAATCTACTGGGAACCGCATATAAATGCCATCGCAGAGCATTTTGGGGTACTGCGGTATGATGCCCGTTCTCAGGGCCAGAGCGATATGGGAACCAGTGGGATTTCAGCCGAAATCCATATCAGCGACCTGCAAAGTTTGCTCGATCACCTAAATGCCCCAAAGACCCACTTGATCGGCATCAGCCACGGTGCTTATATCGCTTTAAGACTGGCAGCAGTTACCCCCCGTTTGGTCGACCGGCTTGTTTTGTGCAGTATCGGCAAAGATCCCCGGGAGCAGGTGAAGCTGATTGTTAGATCCTGGCTGGAAATTCTGCAACGCACGGATCTTAAAACTATGGCGTGGGCCGTTTTGCCGCTGGTGTTTGGAAAACGCTTTTTAAATCATAACAAGGACATACTCGATAAAATCGTAGCTGCGATAGTAGCTCGCAACAAAAAAGAAGCCCTGATCGCCCATTTTAAGGCCATAACCGATTATCCGTCGCCGGAAATATTTCTAAAAACAATTCAATGCCCAACACTGGTAATTTCCGGATCCGATGATCCGATTGTCAGTCAGCAGGAAGCCCGGCAGCTGGCAAAGGATTGTCGGGGGCGTCATGAGATATTCCCGGACACCGGTCACAGCATCCCTGCCGAAGCCCCGGCTTTGTTTCAGCAGGTGGTCATCGCTTTCTTGAACCCCAAATAGAATTCCATGCCCCCCCACAAACTGCGGGCCATTCAGGTTGCATCATTTAACCGGCGGGTGTATATTCACATTTTTTGTATAGTAAAGCCAAAAAACTCCTATAATCTAACGAAAGACCACAATGAGCGAAATTATCCTTATCAATGTTACCGGAAAAGATAAGCCCGGGTTGACAGCCAGTTTAACCAGTATTCTTGCCAGATACAAAGTGGCAGTTCTGGATATCGGCCAGGCGGTCATCCATGATTATTTATCCCTTGGGATTTTGGTTGAAATCCCGATTGAGTTTCAATCTTCATCGATACTAAAAGATCTTTTGTTTGAAGCTCATAAATTGGGTATCCAAATTCGGTTTTCTCCCATTGAGAAAGACCGTTATGAAAAATGGGTCGCCCAGCAAGGTAAAGAACGCCGAATTATCACCCTGCTGGGAATGCGGATAACTGCCGACCAGCTTTCCAAAGTGGCGGCTGAAATTGCAAAAAATAAATTAAATATTGATGTCATTAACCGTCTGTCAGGTCGTGTGCCGGAAAACAATACCGATACCAATCAAAAAGCCTGTGTGCAGATTACAGTTTCCGGCAGACTTAATGACCCTGGCTTGTTACGGGGAGAGCTTCTTAAAATCCACGCCGAAACGGGCATCGACATCTCATTTTATGTCGATGACATTTACCGCCATGCCCGCCGGCTGGTGGTATTTGATATGGATTCGACCCTGATTCAAGGTGAGGCAATTGATGAACTTGCCGATGTGGCCGGTGTCGGCGACCGGGTGGCACAAATTACCGAAGACGGCATGCAGGGCAAATTGGATTTTAAAGAAAGCCTGACCCAACGGGTGGCCCTTCTAAAAGGTGTAGAAGAAAAGGTGCTTTCATTTGTCGCTCAAAACCTTGTGCTGACTGAAGGTGCCGAACGTGTCGTTCACAAGCTTAAACAGCTGGGCTACAAAATCGGTATCATCTCCGGCGGATTCGAATATTTTGGAAAATACTTACAAAATAAGCTGGGGCTGGATTATGTTTTCACCAATCGTCTTGAAATAGAAGACGGCAAAATCACGGGAAATCTTGAAGGGGATATTATTGACGGCCAGAAAAAAGCAGCGATTTTGAGAACCATTGCTCAGGTCGAAAATATCAGCCTCCAACAGACCATTGCAGTCGGCGACGGCGCTAATGATCTGCCAATGATCAGCATTGCGGGTTTAGGTGTGGCATTTCACGCTAAATCCATTGTAAAAGAAAGTGCGCAACGCAGCATATCCAGTGTGGGGTTAGATGGCTTGCTGTATCTGATGGGAATTAGCGAAAGGGAAATTCTGCAGCGATAAAGGCCGCCAAAGCACTTGGGGGGCTAACTGACTTTTTTATTTATTGTATCCGTCTCGGCAAAAAATTCAATCATGTCCGAGCGGCGGCGGGGCAAATTATTGAATTTCACACCAATAGCATAGGTGCTGCTCCAAATTATTTCACCTTCCAAATCAATATGTTTGTGGGAAAATGGATTAAAGAAGGTCAGGTTTAGTTCCTGCCCCACCGGAAACGGTTCACTGGTTTCAATGTAAGCGCCAAATGCATTTATATCTAATATAAAACTATGGTAGTCACGTTTCTGCAGTGTATACTTCACCGGAATTAAACACGGATTCCGGTGTATCGTTCGTTTATCGACAATATGATTGGCTTGGTTTAATAAAAATAGCTGCTGCTCTTCTGACATATCCAATATGAGCATCAACAGGCGTGAAAAAGTCGTACTGTAGCGTGTGAGCTTGGGTTTGCTAAAAAGCTGATCTGAAGCATCCATGATCGTCACCCCCTCGAAAAACAAATATACATATCACCCCACTTCATCTTAATCCTGTGATGGCATGCGGTACGGGAACAAAAAGCCAATCGCATTCTGCGCATTCGGAATAGCATAATTAGATGGGCCGGAAGATCCCCCCTGTGAGCCTTAGGACCGCAATTGGTTATAAAAAAACACCCTTGTTTTCATGCAAAAATTATGCAACGGGCCTTTCAAAAATTTAATGTAAAAAATTCAACAGGTTTTAAATTTTGGGCGGATCCGGACAGGAAAAATTGGGAAGATAATTTCTTAATTTTATGAACATCGTTTCATAAAAAAAGCTGTTATGTATAGAAGGCCGCGATATGTTGGGTCATAGACAGCTGCTAGCGAAATATTCAGGCGCATAAACTGATCAGTATCGTTTTAAATGTGCCATCAGATTCGTATTAAAAATTTTTGCCTGCTCTATATTGGAAAGGTGCGCTGCCGCGGGGATCACAACCAGATCTGAGCCCTTAATGTGTGCATGCATGGCTTCAGATGCCGCCACCGGTGTACCGGGATCATCGGCCCCCACCATAATCAAGGTGGGGGTTTGAATCACGCCAAGCTGGTTTAAGTAATTAAGTCTGCGAATGGCTTCGCTGCAGCCGATATAACCATCTGCGGGAGTGACTAAGAGCTGTTGACGGATTTGATCGACCTCGGGCCGTTTTTGTTTAAGATAGTTCGGTGTAAACCAGCGTTCTAAAGTTGATTCGGCAACCGCCTGCATGCCTGCGTTCCGCACTGCATCTATGCGCTCCTGCCATACGGGTTGGGCCTCATCGGGAATTATGGCAGCCGTGTCTGCTAACACCAGGCTTTCAAGCCTGCCGGGATGGCGTAAAGCCAGGCCCTGCCCGATCATACCGCCCATAGATAACCCCACCCAATGAACCCTTTCAATTTCCAATCCGTCAAGAATACCGATAGAATCATCAGCGAGTTGCTCCAGAGTATAGGACCCCTGTGATGCTTGACTGCCACCGTGCCCGCGCGTGTCAAAGCGCAGAACCCGAAATTTAGACTCCAACATTTCAAGCTGGGGGTCCCACATTACCATGCTGCAGGCCAGGGAATGGCTGAGCACCACCACCGGGGCCTGTTTCACTCCAGACCATTCATAATTTATTTGGATATCGTTGGCTTCGATAATCATAATTTTAACTTTTTCTTCTATTGTGTGGCTGGTTTTATCAAGTAAAATGACAGTATCATCCCGCCCAGGGAAATAACGCCGGCTACTAGAAACGGCAGTGTAAATGAACCACTGACATCTGCCAGATATCCGCCCAGCGCCGGCCCCAAAGCCTGGCCGATGCCGAAAAACAGCGTTATAAAGCCCAGTCCAGCAGGCGCCATGCGCGGACCCACAAAATCACCGGCGGCGGCGGCCATAATCGTGGGGATGCTCCAGGCGGTAAGCCCGAACAAAACGGCGGACAGGTAAAAACCAAAATCTACCTTAATCAGGGCATAAATAATATAGGACAGCCCCAGAACAAGATACGCCAGGGCGGCCCCCCAGCTTCTTCCGACACGATCTGAAATCCCGCCCCAAATCACTCCGCAAAGAATACTGAGTCCACCTACCAGGGCCCACAATTTGCCGGCAAAGCCCTGCGTCAATCCCATTTCGTTTACCAGATAGGCAGCAAAAAACGTCATATAGATAATATACGACAGGCCATAGAAAAAATAGACCCCGCCTAAATACCATACCTGTCTCATTTTTATGACAGCTGTCCATTGTAGGGACGACGCTTTTGCTTCGCGGGCAGACGCAGGTGAAACGTTTTCTGCAGGTGCTGTCCCTACTAGTTGCAACCCTAATTCATCAGGGCGATTGCGGACATAGCGATAAACGATACCTGAAATTAAGAGCACTGCCCCCCCCAGTATATACCACGAAAATCTCCAGCCATTGGGACCAAAGGCAGCTAATATCCTGGGGACCCCTAAACTGGCGATCATTGTTCCGGTCCCGATTCCGGCGGAGACGATGCCGGTGGCAAACCCCCTTTTGCGCATCGCAAACCATGCCGAACCCAGGGCCATGGCCGGGACGAAAGCGGCTCCATTGCCCAAACCGGTCAACAACCGCATCGTAAAGGCGAACCCAAATGATTGTGCCAGGCCGGTCAGGATTATCGTGATTCCCATCAGTCCCAAAGCCGCCGCGATAACGATACGGGTTCCAAAATGAGCCGCCAGAAATCCGCCAATAATGGCCATGGTCAGATAACCGATAAAATTTCCGGTCCCCAGCAAGCCCATTTGGGTGTAATTGAATTCGAGGCCATCTTTCATGGCCGGTAGAATGATGGTGTAGGACATCCGGCCAAACCCGTGGGCGGCAATGGTGGTCAGCAATCCCATAAAGATCACTACCCAGCCGTAGTGCAATTTGCCCGTTTTCATATTCTCCTCCTCATATCATCAATTGGACTCTTCCAGACTGTTTTTATTCTATAAATCTCAGGCACAACCGGTTAAGCAATTACAAGCATTGCAGTCAAAGCCCATTGCACAATTTCAAACATGCGTGCAAAACTTTATGGCTTATTGGTTAACAAGTCAAAACAAATCAGATTAGAATACAGCCGGTTGGCTAACATCTGGTTCAAACCCGGTCTTGATTTGAGACATTACCGGCCCTATAGCCAGTCGGTTAAGTGTTGCAGATCCCAATTTTTTTTTGACAACCCGGTCTGTTTCATTTTATTCTTAGATAATAATCCTATGATCACGATTTTTAGATTATGTTTGGATTTTTCTGGGGGAATCGGTGAATTTCAGAAACAGAAAGCGCTTTTCAACTTATTTAATGACGACGCTTGTTGTCCTCGTCACCCTTTCGGTGGTTATCATCCTGGCAACCATCTACCGATATTTTGGCAAAAAGGTAGAGTCGGAATTCTATGAGAAACTGCAGGCTCAAAAAGGTCAGGTGGAAATAATTTTAAAAAACAGGATTTCACTTATTACCAAGAAACTAGATAATTTTGGTTCCGACAATATAATCCGCGTCACCATAATGCTGGACGTCCAATCTAACCTTGAGGATCGCATCAATCAATCTTATCCACCCAAAGACGGCGTTTATCATTTCGTAAAAAAGATCGGTGAGAGGTCCATTGTACCCAAAAATCTTCCCGGAATATCCAGCGAATTGATTGATTTTGTTCTGGCAGAATATCCGAACGGCGAGGTCCTGGAAGATGAGGAACAAAAACGGGTCCTGTGGTTGTTTTCAGCTTCTATTATGCATGAGACCGGTCGCATGGGAACCGCATATGCACTTTATGATATGGTCCAAGACACCAAACTCATTGAAGCCATACGGCAAACAGTCGACGCTGAGATATCTATTGTTAAAACCGACCATGTGTTCTGTCTGATTTCCAATACGACACTACCTATAGATGAAAAAACTCGCACGGTGCTCGCAACCAGCCCCGGGTTTCAATTATTTGGACAAAATCGAATTTTATCCAGACTCAATGGATTTAACAATTTCTATTTCCAATCCTCACTGGAAAACCTGATCGCTGAAAAAAATAAAGTCACCTTATGGATTGGATTGCTTTCTATTGTTATTCTAGCGGTTTCGATTTTGATGTCCATTTTCCTGGCTAAAAAATTGGTAGGTCCTCTGAAAGAAATGACGGCTAAAGCCATCCAAATATCTGAAGGACACAAAGATCTTCTTTTTGATAACAATAAAGGCCAAAGCTACTGGGAATTTAATCAACTATCCCAGGCCTTTAACTATATGCTGGCAAATCTCAAAGACGCCGAAGAGCTGGCCCGCTACAAGGAGTTATTGGAAAACGTAGATGATGCGGTGTATATCTTAGATCTAAATGGCAATATTCTGGAAGCCAATGAAGCTGCTTATTCACAGATGGGCTACACCTCCGAAACATTTTTCAAATTGAATCTTGCTAACATTATTCCCAAAAAAGATGCTCTGCTCATCATCGGCCAGGTCAGTGTAAAAGACCAGCGGCAACATCATCAAAAAATAAATCTTGAAACTGCACATTACCATAAAGACGGTGACAGTATCCCTGTCGAAATCCATTCCAGAGTTATCACGTATAAGGGAAGAAATGTGATATTAAACGTCGCCCGGAATATCAGCAAGCGTACCGAGGCGGAAAAAGCGCTGCGCGAAAGTGAAGAGAGATACAGGTCAGTTGTTGAGAACTCACGGGATGGGATTATGGTTATGAATGATGGTTTTCAAATAATCTATGCAAATGAAGTATTATCGCAAATATTAGGATACGCGCGCACCGAGATCCAGGGGAGTTATTTTAAGAAATACCTGACCAAAGATAGTTTGGAACTCGCAGAAGATTTTTTTATAGATACCTTTAGAGGAGAAATGACCCCATCCGGGCTGGTGTGCACCATCCGTGACAAAACAGGAAAGGAACGACCCCTCAAAATAGGTGCAAACCGCTTTGAAGACTCCAGTGGAAAAGTAAAGCTTGTTAGCCAGCTTTCTGATATTACGGATAAATTAAAGGCAGAAAGCGAAAAAAAGAACCTTGAAGCCCAGCTGATTCATGCCCAGAAAATGGAGGCCATCGGTACTCTGGCCGGCGGAATAGCGCATGACTTCAACAACATCCTCATGGGTATCCAGGGATATTTGTCTTTAATGCGTTTAAATCAAGAGGCCGACAATTCACACGGCAAATATATTCAGGGAATTGAAGAAAACGTCATGAGCGCTGCCAATCTCACCGAACAGCTCCTTGGCTTTGCCAGAAAAGGAAAATACACTCCCAGAACCACTCGTCTCAATGATGTTGTCGAGAAAAGCACCCGAATGTTTACCCGCACCAAAAAGGAAATCAGCGTACATAAAAAATTCCAGGAAGATATCTGGAACGTGGAGGTGGACCAGGGACAGATTGAACAGGTGCTGATTAATCTTTATCTGAATGCATGGCATGCGATGCCGGAAGGAGGCGACCTCTACATTCAGACCGAAAATGTTAGTCTCGGCGATGAATATTGCAAACCATTTGAGGTCCGTGGGGGAAAGTATGTGAAAATGTCCGTTACTGACAGCGGGATCGGGATGGACAAGGAAACAATCGAAAGAATTTTTGAACCCTTTTTCACAACCAAAGAAATAGGCAAAGGAACCGGCCTGGGGCTGGCCTCCGCATATGGGATTATTAAAAACCATAACGGAATCATACGCGTCTATAGCGAAAAGAGTCATGGTGCCACATTCGTCATATATTTACCCGCATCTGATGCCGAAGAATTAGATGATTCACCGCCTGATTATATGTTGGTAAAAGGAAAAGAACGGATTCTTCTGGTAGACGACGAAGAAGGTCCTATTCTAGTAGAAGAGCTCATGCTGAAAGAATTAGGCTATGAGGTGTTAACCGCCAGAAGCGGAATGGAAGCCATTGATCTCTATAATTCTATTTCAGGCAGACTTGACCTGGTTGCACTGGATATGATCATGCCGGAAAAAAGCGGTAGAGCCACTTATGAGGAACTTAAGAAAATAAACCCCGATGTGAAAGTACTTCTGGTAAGCGGATACAGTTTAAACAAGCAAGTTGAAGAACTAATGACACGGGGCTGCAACGGCTTTATTCAGAAACCGTTTGATATCCTCGAACTATCCCAAAAACTGAGAGAAATATTTGATAATTAGATGCAATGACCAAGATTCAATCTTTCATTTTTCAACTTAAGATACAACTTGATCTGACAACAGGCTGAGTTGCGATACGTTTACAGTACATGTACTTTTTAGGGGCCAAATTATGTACAGGTACATAGCAGATATCGCAAATCCGCCCGAAAGTGGAATTCACTGGAGGTATCTATAATGTTAACTTCGCTAATCAGCTGCACGGATTTTTGCGTCGGCTAAATTAGCAGCCTCAGATTTTGATCTTGTACTAAAATTGTTGAAATTTCCGTTTGTTTATTGGATTTGAGACTATTGAGCTCCTTTTGCGAGCCACTCTTCAATTGTTGGATAGTGGTCAATCGTCAACCCAAGCAGTTTTTGAGATCTGTTGAGTGCTTTATTCGAGGGACTTATTAACTCGACTTTTTTTGCATGATTACAGGCATTGGTGTAAATGGCCAGTAGATCAATATCGCTATCAGTCAAGCCAACTCCCCAGAAAGTGACTATTTCTGGCTCCATATCACCAACATCTTTTAAAATGATTTTTGCAATTGGATTTTGTGAATAATTTTTATTTAATCTGGGAGGCAGAATACCGAGTGAAGCGTGCCATTCACCACCTTCGGGATCTGGATAGGATATGGTTCCTGGCACTTTATCAGGAGCACAAAATTCCCCTTTTTTGATTAACATAAAGGGAAAGAGAACCATGGGGTTTATATATTTTTATTCCATCCTTGGTGTCATTTGGTGCATAGCAAAAAGAATTGAAATTTTGTTGCAGCGCTAAATCAAAACAGGTGTCATAGTTCAGGCTTAGGACTCTATCCTGTGGGGTTATCTTACTACATATTAGTGCACCAGCAGGCATTCTTTTATACCCAACACCCTGTTCAAAAAAATATTTTGAGTGAATTATCGATAGACTTTGATATATTGTCCAGTTAATCAATTCATCCCAAAACTCAACGTTGTTTTTCCCAAAATTGTTCCAAGCAAACTCGAATAATCTTTCAACATTATGTTGTTCTGGGTTACTTTTTTCTAATTTCAGATATATATTCAAAGGACTATTCGCCAAGTCTCCTTTTTGTAATTTTACATTTGAAGGATCATTGTAGGCTTCAAGTATCCGTTTGTTGAATTGAATTTTATTTACTTCAAGATACTTTGCCGTGACGAATTGCACAACAGCCGATTCTTGAAAAAGCCGTTCACTAAAATTTGAGATAGAGGGAAAGCATTCATTAGGGCTCCCCCAATTCTATTAAATTCTTCAATACTTGCTCCAGCACCGATAACTAAAAAGCGCATCGCTTACCTTATAAATATGAAATCTAACGTCAGGGCTGAGCTGCAGGCCACCATACTTTCGTGGCCATAAGACTTTTCGATGAAGGCCCCATAATATTCCCTATCAACTCCATCCTACGATAGCTTTTTGATTTATACTTTACTTTTAATTTGTGAGGAGATTTTGCGCATTGATGCCTTTACAAATTCTATATTAATATCGATGCCTTCATCTTTGGTAAATTCATTAGTCCAAAATACAGGAGACGAATTATCAGGATGATAACCAAATGTAGAAAATGCTCCGCTATTACCCTGTAAATTCTTCCACAAAAAAATATTACACATCCACTCTGAATTAAATGATGCGGGAGAATAGCCTTTAAGTTCATCTGGATTTAAGATCCTATGCATAGGACTGATTGCATGTAATTCGTCACTATCAATTTTACAGGAGGCTTTTTTCGGCATCGATGAAGCTCGCGCTGTTCTTATAATTAGTATATCTCCACTATATGAATAATTGAAGGTTAGAAACGGGAAGGGTAGCATATCCCATCTTTCAGATTCCTTTTCCTCCACTAACCAAAAAGCATATGTGAGATCAGAAAGTTTCGCTAAATTTGCTCCTAATGGATGCACAATTTCATATCCAACACCAAATAGATCTTTCAGCGATAATTGGGTTACGATTTCTTGCGAAAGTAATGATGTGCAAAAGTGCATGGCTGTTGATATCCCTTTTTCAAGCTTTTTCAAGTCTCTCGATGGAGTTCCTTTGCTCATTTTAGGAATAATTTTTAATAATGTGGCATACCCAGAACCTGCTACTTTGAAATACGTGAATCCAAGATAAGGGGGGTCTACTGGCCAAGCTTCAAAATCAAAAATTCGCATTTCAACACCGTCTCTATAAATGCCAATAATTGATAAATTCCCCTGACCATTGAGGTCATAATAGATAGTCGATAGCAATTCATAAGACGGTTTGATATGCGCATTTGCATTAATAACCTCTTTTATAAAAGTTTCAGCATAAAGTTTCTTATTGGCCCAACAGATGGCAAGCTTTGGGCTTATTTGAATTACTTTTTGGCAAAGATGTGAAGGGCTGTAACTGCCATTTAAAATATCTTTTTTCGAAACTTTTCCAACAGTAGGGAAAATAAATTCTTTATCTGATTTATCTTTATCAGAAACCAACAAGTCGCCCATTAGAATTGGACAACCATCATAAAAAAATCCTGCAATCAGTGTCATTTTAACACGCTATCAACCTGATAAATTAAAGGATTAGTAACTTGGGTATCTTGCAAATCTCACAAATCAACTAAAATTGCAGGTACGTAGATGGTATTGCCGCATGGAAAACTTTCAATTAGCCTAAGAATAAGGTTTGAAAATCAGTCGTTGTCAGGTTTGGTGGAAGTTCTGAACAAATTATGTCAGATAAAATAAGGATTTACTTAAATGGGCTGAGGATGATTTCTATCCGCCGATTTTGGTGTCGGCCTTCTATCTTTTTATTTGATGCAACCGGTCGATAGTAGCTGTATCCATGTGCCGAAAGTCTTTCCGGTTGCAGCCGGCCCTCTTTTTGAAGAAATCTGACAACGGCTGCTGCTCGCGCAGCGGACAGTTCCCAGTTGCTCGGAAATCTCTCTTTTAAGGTCGGGCCTAAAGGCCTGTTATCTGTATGCCCCTCTACCATTATGTTTTGATCAGCGTGCGCTCTGACGGAATCGGCCACAACCAGCAATATCTTCTTGCCTTTTTGATTAATATCAACCCTGCCCGAATTGAAAAGAATCTTATCGATGAAAACAACCTTTAGGATGTCTTCCATTTCCACGAGTTCAATTTCCTGAGCAGCGATCTCTTCTTTTAGACTTGTTGCGATTGTCTTTTTGGTGTCATCCAACAAACGAATGACTTTATCCTGAAGTTTGATTACAGATTTCTTTTTTTTCAAATCGTTGTTCAGCCGTTCAACGTTTTGAGAAAGACGTTCAACGTTTTGGGAAAGCTTTATATTGATATTTTTAAGGTAGGTATTCTTTAATTGTAAATCTGTCAATTTTTCGGTGCTGTGGGTGTTCTCTTGCTTTAATTTGTTCAATTCAGCATTAAGGTTTTTTATCTTTTCTTCGGCTTCGTAAAGTTCAATCCGGGCATGCTTTAATTCAGTGTTCAGCACCCTGTTTTGATCTTGCAATTGTGGTTGGGATACACAAGCTGTCAAAAGGAGCCAAAACAAACTCAGAACTGCAATCAGTCGCTTATTGCCCATTAGATTATTTCCATTAATGAATATTGATGAATTCGTAAAAGGTTGAATTCATCAAGTGTTTGGTGTTACGTGTTTTGTGTTTAGTAGAACGGATATGACGTTATATCAATTTGCTAGAATTCTAAACACTAAACACCAAATACTAAACACTCTCGTAATCAATTTATATCAAAATTTTAGCAATTTTCATAATTTTATTTACATAGGCGCGCTGAAAGCTTGCGCATATCCGGTAAGCTCAACATAACCTATCCCCTTCAAAGGTTGTTTGCCGGCCGAACCGTTTACCGTTACACTGCCCTCCCAATACGTCACACCGGTGCTTGCCTGGGTATGCATTTCCTGATCGGAGAGTTTCGGCGTTATGGTAAGCTCAATGGATAAAGGGAAAATCACTAGCCGCCAGCGCGCCGGATAGACCGCATTGGAACGCGGGCTTTTCCAAGAATCCAGGATGTCAATCCTGAAATCATCTTTTGTCAAATGGCGTGGCTTTCCGGATTTATCAATAAAAGTGCCGCTGGACGCAGAATTTGGTTGTCCATTCTGTTTTCTTAAAAGGTAGACCATAATCTCTGATTGGTCCGAAAGCTGCAGGCTAAACCAATCCCAACCCACAATGCCCGGCTCCAGGGGTGCGGAACCGAATTCATGATCCATCCAGCTGAATCCTTGAACCGGAATCGTTCTTCCGTCAATCGTTAACGCGCCTTCTGATATCAATCGCGTAAACGAATAATAACAGCTTGCCCGTTCCGGGGTTGAGCCTTTACGGGTGTAACCGGCTTTACCGTGCATGACAGGTGGTTTGGCGGGCAGCAGACTGAGTTCGAAGGAAAAATCATCAGAAAACGCTTTGAGAAAGTGACGACCGGGGCTGATTTTGGCAGACCAGTTTTTTACAAAAATAGTCGATTGATCCGCTTTTTGAGACACCCCTGCGATTCCTAAAGATCCTCGAACAATTAGTTCTGATTGCAAATGTCTTTTCCCGGAAATATCGGATATGGCCGCATGTCCGGCATACACCTGTTGCGTCCGCCAGGCAGAGCGGGGATTGGGCCATTTATGTTCAGCACCGGGCGCACTGATTTGGCTTCGGAAAAACGTCAGCTGATATCCGTATTGCTCTCCTGAATCAATTTGAAGATTCCCGCTATAGTACCACCACTCGGTGCGGTAGCCCGCATGCGCCCCATGATCTTTCGGGAATGAAAAATTGCATGGGCCGGTAACAGATAAATAATCGAGCCCATCATCTGCAAACAAATTACGATCAGCGACTGCAATCATCAGAAACAGACTCAGAAATACAAAAGCAACTGTTTTTAAAAATTGTTCCCTTTTCATGCTTATAATCAAATCTTAAAAGATTCATCGCTCACGCAACAACGTCGCCGGCGGTTTGCGGAATACCATCTTCACGGCCGGCAGCGCTGCGGCCAGAGCAGTTAGAACAATCAGCGGGATTGAAAACCCCAGCGACCCCCAATCAACACTGTATAAAAAAGTCCAGCCGAATGATTGGCGGTTAACGACATATACCAGCAGATACGATAAGATAAAGCCACAAACGACTCCGGCCAGCTCGCCAATGACCACCATAAAAGCGGCCTCCCAGAATATCATTGTGCGAATTTGCCTGAAACTCGCGCCGACCGCAAACAGGGTGTTGAGCTGCCTGGATCGCTCCAGAACCAGAACGGTCAGTGTGGTCGCAATACCCAGCGCTGCAATCACTAAGGCAATGAGTAGCAAGACGGTGGTGACTGCGAACGTTTCATCAAAGATTTTTAAAACAGCACCGCGCAGCCCCTTGCCGCTGTACATATCGACCTTGTCACCCATGCGGTCAATAATCTTGTTGCGCAGCTTTGAGACGGCCAGATTTATATCCTGGGAGCGGTCTTTAAAAAAGAAGCGCAACCCGCCCCAGTATGTTTGATGGTACCGCGCTTCAAAATGCGGCAGGGAGTAAAAAACCACACCGCCCCGAGTCCGATAATCACGAACAATTCCCAGAATGGGCAGTTCGATAGAAGATTTTTCAATTTGAGACCTAAAAACATCGCCGACGGTTAATCCGGTACGATTAGAAAATACTTCTGAAATAATAACACCCTCACCGCGCTTGAGCATAGGGCGAATTTTTTCGGGATCCCCCTTCAACCAGAAAAAAGTCGCGTATTGCATAAAACCCTGCATGTCCAGTAGCTCAAATTCATAAGGAAAATTTCCAAAGTTTAAGAAAAAACGCCGATTGGGTAAGATATCCACTTTGGATTTATAATCCTGCAGATCGTCAATGACCTGCTGTGGAATGGGGTAGCGAAAGCGATTTATTTCTCCCATTTTTGAAGTTAAAAATAAATCCCCTTTAATGGTCTCGTATGTCCAGTATTCCACCGTCTGGCGAAAGCTAAAAATCATGATAACCAGTGCGGTAAATAAGGCCACGGCCGTAATCAGGGCGCCAACTGAGACAGCCGTACGTGTACCGCTGTCACGCACATAGCGGCTGGCGAGGTAAGCTTGTATGCCAATCCGCCTGAGCAGTATGGATGAAAAAGTGTTGCTGGTTTTCTGAAGCGCCCAGGGCGCCAGCAGCGAAAAACCGACAAAGAGCAGCAAAATGGATAGATATCCCGGGAGAGGCATGTCCAGAACCGCCGGAAGCCGGGATAACGGCAACACCAAAAAAATACAAATAAAACCACCGAAAGCAAGCTGTCCGGGTGATTTTCGGGACTGCATCCCCAGCTGGGAAATTTCGAGTGCTTCCTTGGGGGGAACCTGCATGGCTTCCCTTGCGGGTTGATAGGCGGCAAATACAGAAATAAAAACCGTAAGGCCGAAACTAAACAAAATTTCCCACAGATCCAGAGAGAGTGTTTCCACATGCACGCGCACAAAAAGGGTTGAGATCGTTTGACTGACGCCCTGCAGTAAATGTTTGATCAAAAAATTGCCGATGGGAATGGCCACCAGCCAGCCGGCCACTCCGAACAAAGCCCCTTCAGCCAAAAAAATTAAAAAGAGATGATAGCTGGATGCGCCGGTGGACCTTAAAATAGCCAATTCCCGGCGACGGGAAGCTGCATTTAGAGCCACCAGACTATAGACCAAAAACATGCCCACAAACAATGAAGCAAAACTTAAAATGGAGAGATTCAGCTGATAGGCTCTGATCATTGCTTGTCCGCTTTCACGAGTTGCAGATGGTGGATTCAAGATGATGCTGTCAGGCAGCATGGTGCGAATTTCATCCAGATCTTTTGATGTGAGACCCGCTTTCAGCTTGATATCAATTCGATCTACCTGGCCGATAAGGCCGGTAAATTCCTGAAAGGTGGCAATATCTGTTAAAGCAACCCTGCCCCCTTCAACCAGCGCAAGTCCTTCCGGCTCCAGCTTCCCTAAAATCTTAAACTTTGCTCTTTGACGCGCGTGCTCCAGATGCAGCACATCCCCTTCGTCACGCTTGAGTTCTCGGGCAAGGGATCCTCCCAGGATTAGGGTGTAAGGTTCTTTTAATAGGTCCAGCCAGACAGCGGTCTCTCGATTGTTTTTTGGGACAACCTGCCAGTTACGCAAAGGCCGGTCTAAAATAGGATCAAATCCGATCAGCAGAAACGGCTTCGCGCCTTCTGCAGAAATTTGGGTATAGGTTTTTAAAACCGGGGATGCATTTTGGATGGCCGGATGATTTAAAAGTTTAGAGATGATATTTTCAGGCACATAACCACCGGGCCGCGTTAACACATAATCTGCCTGACCGGCAATCAGATCCATGCTTTTGGTAAATGAATCCAGAGAAGCGTTGACGGAAAGGCGCACGCTGGTAAAAACAGCCGCCCCCAGTGCAATCCCCAGAAGCACGGTCAGGGATCGTCCTATGTGTTTATGCATATCGCGCAGATTGAACCAGACAAAAAGGCGCAAGAAGAATAGGAAATTTCTCATCAGGGGTCGGTGACCATACCATCTTTAAGATCAATTTTAACCGTAGCCCTGGGGTCCGCAAGTGCGCTGTGGGTTGCAATCATAATAGTGCGATTCCATTTTCGATTAAGCTCGGCTAGTAGATCAATCACGATTTGCCCGTTGCGGCTGTCAAGATTACCGGTGGGCTCGTCAGCCAAAATGATCGCCGGATCATTAATAAGGGCCCTGGCTATGGCGGTACGCTGCATCTCGCCGCCGGACAGCTGTGCCGGAAGATGGTTTATGCGGGAATCGAGCCCCAGCCATTGGAGCAGCTGCATGGCTTTGGTCCGGCTTTTGGCAATCGATTTGCCGGCTAAAAGCGCCGGCAGACAAGCATTTTCAAGCACATTTAATGTGGGCAGCAAATTAAAGGATTGGAAAATCATGCCGACAACCTGCCGGCGAAAATGGGTTAACTCGGTATCGGAGCTTTTATTCAAATCATGGTTTGCAACTGTCAGATCGCCCCGCGTGGGTCGATCCAGACCCGCCAGCAGGGACAATAAGGTACTTTTGCCGGAACCGCTGTCGCCCTTCAAAACCACCAGTTCACCTGCGGCGATTTCAAGATCGATCTGGCTTATTCCGATGACCTCGCTGTCACCCAGTGCGTAAATTCGGGTTAGCCCCTTTGCAAAAATAACGGGTTGTGATTGATCGGGTTCCATGGTGCCTGAATTTAATTACTTTTCCAGAAAACCTTTCTCAACAGCATCATCGATAAGGGTGGCAACGTAATCCCATAGAAAGGAAGAGCCTTCATCTACCGGCTGCATTCTGGAAAGAACCTGTTTTTTTTGGATTCCGTGCTGACGCCAGGAATGCCCTTCGGTGAAATAATTATGAAGTAAGGGCTGAAATCTATCCAGCGCGTTGGCAAATCGAGATTCAGGTGTCTTTCGATCTTCATACTCATCCCATAGGGCACGAAACGATTTCGTCTGGTCTTCGGGCAGGATATTAAAAATTCGATCTGCCGCTTTCTTTTCACGCTCTTTCTGATCTTGGACACCGCTCTCATCATAACAATAGGTATCGCCGGCATCGATTTCGACAAGATCATGTGCCAGCAGCAGTTTTATCACCTGTAAAAGATCTAAATTGTCTTCATCGGCATATTCGGATAAAACCAGGACGATCAAAGCAATATGCCAGGAGTGTTCCGCTGAATTTTCCTGACGGGAACGATCCAGCAAGGAAGTGCGCCGCAGGATTTTTTTGAGTTTATCAATTTCGAGGATGAATTCGATCTGGCTCTTAAAGCGCTTACTATCGATGGGCAAAATTCCCCTCTTTTTTTTTCCCACAGCCAATTTCGCATCACTGTTACCTTTGAGCATGAGCTGCCTCCCGACACCGAGTTTTACCCTAATTGAGCGTCTCAAATTTTAAAAGGGATTTTTTGTCTTATTTTCAATGAATTCTACCCGTCGAGAGCCTCAGGGTCGTACGACTGGGTCGAACGATCGATTTTTATTTTTAAATTTTGAAACTGAATCCAGCTTTTTTCGCAACTCAAGCCAGTCATTGAGCTCCAGCAGCGTTTTTGATAGCTGATAGCGACCATCGGAAAATACGCCGTAATCGCCCCCGCTACCCATGGCTGCAGCAAAACGGATTGTATTGGCGTAGAACAGCCAGGTTTCGTTCCATTTCCTTTCGATGGATTCATTATAGATGCTATCCTGTCTGTCGGCCAAACCGAGCTTCCAGATGTCCTGCATGATCCGGGTGGCGGTCAGCGTCTTGGCATTTGTCTCGGCGATGGTGTTTTCAAAACGCTTCCAGTGGCCGCTGACCCAGGAAGCATCATGGCAATTCAGACAGGCCGCCTGCATTGTTTTCCGGCGGGCGCCTTTTTCTTTTTCATCGATCAGGAATTTTGTGGCCAAGCCGCCCTCAAAATCGGTCGGCAGCGGAAGCCCGTCTTTGTTGCGGATAATGCTGGTATTCGGCTCTGCCGGATGAGGATGGGCATAGAACAGTCCCAGTATGCGCCACGGCAGCCGATTGTTCATCTGATGGGTCCTTTCAACCACCACTTCCTCATCGGTATTGACCAGCAGGCTGACATGGCAGGTGGCGCAGGTGGGGGCCGTAAAATCTTTGCCGATGGTCCAGGGTACAGCCTTAAAATCCCAGGAGGAATGCATGGCCGCAAAGATATTGCCGTGCTTGCTGGCAGCATAGACTTTAAAGGCCGGTACATCAGGCCCCACATGGCACTCTTTACAGGTATAGGGTTTCCGCGCCATTTCAATCGAAAATGCATGACGCGTATGGCAGGCCGAGCAGGAGCCCATGCTGCCGTCCAGATTTATACGACCGACGCCCTGGTTGGGCCAGCCTTTGATTACCGGAAATTCCAATTCACCGGCGGATTCGGTGTCCCGCGTTTCATACCCGCTCAGCTCAAGCTTGGTTCCGTGGCAGTAATAGCAGGCTTCAGCCTTGGTAGCGTCATCAGCCGCTTTCAAATTTATCTTTCCGTTTTTGTACTCCGTTCCTGCCAGGATGCTGTGCTCCAGCTTTTGATACAGCCTGTTATTGGCTAAATTCCCATAAGCATGGGCCATGATATTTTTGGAATATTGTTTTCTTTCGGTTGCATGACACGTTTTACAATCATCCGGGCTGACCACCACATGAATGTCATAGCCGTTGTGGTCAAATGTATCTGCATGCGCTTTGGGTCTAAGCATGTGGCATTCGGCACATCCGACCACCATATTTTGCAGGCTTTCGGGAACAGCATTGCTGGAAACTTTACGGCCAATACCTTCGACGGCCATTGCGCCTTGGGGTGTGATCTTAGCGTGACTGCTGTTTAGCCAGTCATTAACAATCCCGGGATTAAATGAAGAATGACAATCGATACATTCAGCGCTGGCCTCACTGATTGGAACCTCTGCAGACATTGCAGTTCCGGCGCCAACTAAACAAGTGAAAATCCAAATTATTACGACTGCATTTTTCATAATAAACCCCAGCAATAGGCGTTTAGCAAACTCTTTGCGCCCCCCTTATCAGGAGGGCAAAAAAATGTCCGAACCGTTCGGATAGTCCGACAAATTGGATGTCATATCCTAACCGGTAAGATCGAGTTTCTTTTAGCGTATCGGTTATATTTGTACAATTAAAATATTCTTTAAGATCCATGATGCCTTCCCTTAAAAAATCAGATATGCATTTTAGTTGTAAAAATATCTAATTCAGGGTCGATTCGTCAAATAAACGCCGGTGGATACCAACAAGGTCCCGATCAGGAGGGAAGGTGTTAGCGGTTCTCCTAAAATAAAAAATGCCAGCAAAATGGCACTGACGGGAACAAAGTTGATGAACAGTCCGGCTTTGGTTGGCCCGATTTGGTTGATACCTTCGTAGAACCAGACAAATCCAAGCACTGTGCCGAAAAACCCGAGATAAAAAATATTCCACCAGTCAGAAACCGAATAATAAATGCATTCAGCGAGGCCTTCCCCGAGGGCCGGTAAGAAAAGCAAAATCGTACCGATGATCGAACTGTAAGTTACAGAAGATAAAGGAGAAAGTTCAGTCATCACCGCTTTGCCAAGCAAAGAGAAAATAACCCAGCTTACCACACACAAAAATATGTAGAATTCACCTATCCCCAGATTACCATGCAGGATTTCCAGGACATTGCCTTTAGATATGGCAACAACTGCGCCTGATACCGAAATGATAATCCCCGTAATTTTCAGCGTATTTAGTTTTTCCCTATAAACAATCGCTGAAAACAGCGCAATAAATATGGGATTATTGGCGATGATGATGGCAGCACGACTGGCCTCGATGAGCTTCAGTCCCTTAAAGAAAAACAGGTTGTAGCAGAACACTCCGGTCAATCCAAGGAAAAGGACCGGCAGAATTTGTCTTTTCTTTATAAGCGTAATTTTGCCTTCAACCTTCCAGACCAAAAAAACAAGGAAAACGGAGGCCACAGCGAACCTGAAAAACGCCGCGGAAAAGGGTCCGACATTTTGAGCCAGACTGCGTCCGGCGACAAATGTTCCCCCCCAAAAGACAGCAGTTAACAACAATTTCAAATACGTTATCATTTTATTTTTCCAAATCTATCTTTACAAACCGAATTTAAAAACCTAAGATTAATACCATAAGAAATAAAAGATTTCATACCATCATCCAAAGCTAATCGGCCATTTAGCCTTTTCGGCCATCGCATTTCAGTTTAAAAAAGGAGGATAAATATGAAAGGTTTAAATATATTCCTCGTAATCGTTTTAATGGCTCTTACCTTAGGGTGTGCTACGACAGTAGGGATTCCCAAAGATGTTTCCTATGATTATAATGTGAATGTCAAACTCACCGCCCTGAAAACCTATGATTTGCGCCGTGTCCCCTCAACTGTGGGGATCGAGCACCTGATGCTAGAACGAATTCAAACTGCGATCGAATCAGAATTAATGTTTAAAAATTTAGAGAAGACATCAAACAATCCCGACTTTTTAATATCCATTTATGGCGTTCGATCTAAAATATTTACAACTGCCTGGCGGGGCCCTGACGCTGATCTTATTGTTGAAAAGGGAAAACTTATTCTGAAGTTTATAGATCCAAAATCAAACCGGGTTATATGGTGGGGTGAGTCAAGAGCCATTTTAGACCCGGATATGAATCCGGAACATGAAACCAAAATGGTAAACGAAGTCGTCCATAGAATTCTTCAAAAATTTCCGCCGGCTTCGGCATCATAATTTTTCATTTTATTGGGCGTTTTCAAACCGGGTGGTTATCTGTATAAAAACCGGGCGCTGCGCACTCGATCACAAACGCAATGATTGAGGCACTGCCGTGCCTTTGTTTTATTCCGCCTTAGGCGGAAAAATCCAAGCCCTCCCGCTCCGCGGGTGGTCGCTGACTCAATCTACAACTCTGCATATAGAAAGGGCCGATCATAATTCGGCCCTTTTTTGTTCTCTAAGTTTTATTTAAGCGGACTGCTAGGTTTCATTGTTTTCATTCTTAATCAAAATATTGATCATTTCCGGAATATATTCATCCGCCCTGCTGACGTGGAAGCGTGCGGAACCCGCACCGCGGTGGCCTCCGCCGTCAAACTGGGCCAGCATCAGACCTACATTCACATTGCAGTTCGGATTAAAAATACTGTGCCCGACATTGACCACGATCGTTTCCTTATATTGATCCTCATACCGAATTCTCACATTGGCCACTGTATCAGGAAATATGGAGTATACAAGGAATCGATTCCCACAGGGAGTTTTATCCAATTCTCTCAAATCCGTAATTGAGACTTTCTGATTTATCGAAGTGTGTTTTTTTACAAAATCCACATAGCGGTCATTTTGCGCCACGACACTTTGACAGCGCTTTCTTACTTCAGAATCAATTAAAACCTGCCGGATATCATATTTTCTGAAAAGCTCCACCAGTTTATTCCAATAGGGCTCATCCGGTTGATCTTCGTTTGAAATTGTCAATGAAAGGAGCACATAAGGATAATTTTCGGGGTGAAGGACCTCATCCAGTGTCAGGTCGGCCGAATCAATCTTGTCTGCCCTTTGCACCAGCTCGCTGTAATCCCGCTGCAACCGGTTTTTATAATAGTCAAAAATGACCCCCGCAGCAGACGGAGCAATTTTAAAAGCGCCCTTAAATGGTGTGTCGATTTGATTGGTATAGTGATGATCAAACCACAATGCACATCTCTCATCATAGGGCAAGTTGGCAATAATATCTTCATTTTGAATGTCGACCCGTCCTTTTTGCACGAGGTTTGGCTCAACCCATATGACAGGATGCTTTATATCCAGTGCTTCAAAAAGCAGAACTGCACAAACAATTCCGTCAAAATCCGGGCGGGTAACGATACGCATTGATCACCCCGTCAAAGAAAAAAATCGCTGAGTGAATTCATTAAAATTATATTGATGTTTTGTAATGCTTATTTTAACCTAAATTGAGCGTTTCAAATTAATAAGGAATCATTTCGCTTATCTGTGGCAATCCGCCAGAGGCGGATCTTCGGTCCTCCAGAGGCGGATCTTCGGTCCTCCAGAGGCGGATCTTCGGTCCTCCAGAGGCGGATCTTCGACCTCGACAATCGCTCAACTTAGGTAATTCATCAGCCCACAGGGCGAGACGCTCAATCTTAAAATTATATCCATAATCTTGCTAAATTACAAGGAGGATTAAAGTCATGGCACTATACCTTATTCAGCATGGAAAGAGCCTGCCAAAGGACCAAGATCCTGATCAGGGATTATCTGAGGAAGGAATCACTGAAACGGAACGCATAGCAAATCTAGCCAGAGAACATGGCGTTGCAGTTTCTCAAATTAGACACAGCCTTAAAACCAGAGCCCGTCAGACGGCTGAAATATTTGCACGGGCCTTGAGCTCGAAACAGGGCATTCAGGAAGTTAGCGGGATAAAGCCTTTAGACGATGTGGCCGAGTATGCTGCCAAAATAGATCCTGATGAAAATGTCATGCTGGTAGGTCACCTGCCGTTTATGGAACGCATGACGGCTTTTTTAATAACCGGTTCGATTGACAAACCGGTATTTAAATTTCAGAACAGCGGAATCGTATGCCTGGATAAGGATCCCGAAAAACAAGGCTGGGTGATTTTGTGGGCGTTAATGCCGAAGATCGGATAAAGACTAACTGAGTCTTTCGACGACTAGTGCCACGCCGTTGCCACCTCCGATGCAAGCGCTCACCAATCCGAGTTGTGCGTTGCGATCCCTCATGGCGTAAAGTAATGTCGTGAGAATTTTAGAGCCGGTTGCTGCTACCGGATGGCCCAACCCTATCGCGCCACCGTGAACGTTAACTTTGCGGCGGTCAATATTCAACTCCCTCTCGCAGGCTATATACTGAGCGGCAAACGCTTCGTTAAGCTCGATTAAATCGATATCGGACAGCTCCAGCCCGGCCTGTTTTAGCGCAGCCGGTATCGCCTTAACCGGTGCTATACCGAATCGCTTTGGTTCGAAACCTACAAATGCATACCCACGAATAAGAGCTAAAGGTTCTAACCCCATCGCCTTGGCCTTTTGACGCTCCATCAATATCTGTGCGGAAGCAGCATCGCACAACGCACAGGCATTGCCGGCCGTGATGGTACCATCTCGATTAAATACCGGTTTAAGTTTGGCTAACGATTCAGCGGTGATACCTTCGCGGAAGATCTCTTCATCCTTGAAGAGATTCGTCTGACCTTTGCGACCCGATACTTCAACCGGAACAATCTCTTGATCGAATTTACCTGCTTTTACGGCTGCTTCGGTTTTATTATGACTTTCAGCCGCAAACTGATCCTGCTCCTCGCGGCTAATCTCAAATTCTTTAGCCAAGGCGTCGGTTAACTCACCCATGAGACCGCCACCCAGGGGGCACAAAAAACCATCGTTGTGCATCAAATCCAACACGTCGCCCTTACCCATACGATAGCCAAAACGCGCTTTCGGCAAGGCATAAGGGACATGGCTTGTGCTCTCGGTGCCACCAACTAATACAGTACTGACATCTTCAGCCTTGATAGCCTGTGCCCCGAATATTAAGGCCTGGATACTGGACCCGCAGCGTACGTTAATGGAAACCGCAGGCGCATCGGTGGGAACGCCACCTTTTACAGCGGCAATGCGCGCCGGGTTGGGTCCGACACCTGCCTGCCAGGCATTGGCGAATATTGTCTGGTCAATTTCTTGCGGATTAATACCAGACCGTTTAATTGTTTCTTTGACGATCACCGCACCGAACTCAGGGGCCGTCAACGGGGCTAAAGAGCCGCCAAACTTTCCGCCTGCCGTTCGACCCGCACCCAAAATTACAACTTCTCTCATTATTCCTCCTAACTAGTTTCCATCCGGTCCGCCTCAGGCGGACCAAATTGGAAACTAATTAGTGCCATCCTTTTAATAATTTCATTTTCGGATAGGCGCTAATTATAAAATGAATGATTGATAACAATGAAATTCGCTGGCGAAGCTGCAAACTATTGCAAAAAGGATATTATGTGTCAAGCCACAAGAATTCCTATCGAGATTAATATATTGGAACATAATCTAAAAAATCATGAAAATCGAAGAAAATAAGTAAATATCAATATAATATTATAATAAAAGGGCTTATTTTCTAAATAATAGTGTATTTCTAACAATTTTCGCTATTTTTCGACTTTGTATAGCATCCTAAAATGTGATCTATGAAAAAAAATCATCAACAATACAAATAATGAAATAATTTCATCAATAAAATGAAATCCATACTCGATAAAATATACACAGAATATAAAACGTTTACACCATCCCAGCAAAAAGTTGCAGAATATCTCTCGCAGCATTTAGATGAAGCCTTGATTTTAAAGGCCAATCAGCTTGCAAAGAAGGCCGGAGTATCTGAGGCAACTTTTACACGGTTTATAACGAGGCTTGGATTCTCAGGATTTTCTGAATTCAAGCGGGAGATCGGAAACTTCATTATTCAGGGCCATTCCACAACGGAAAGATTAGCCGAATCAGCCCAAACTTTTGGAATTTCTGACTCTATATTCTTAGAAATATTGCGGGGTGATATCGAAAATATCCACAAAATTACGAATGGCATATCCAATGAGCTATTTGAAAAAGTGGTTGAGAAACTATCATCCGCTAAATCAATATATCTCCTGGGTTTACGAAGCAGTTACTCTTTAGCCTTCTATTTGGCTTTCAATCTGAGATTTTTTTTAAAATCGGTCAACCTTATTAAACCAGGCATCGGAGATATCCCCGAGCAGGTTCTTTCGGCCGCAAAAGATGATGTTTTAATGGCGATTAGCTTTAAACGCTATACACGGGAAATCGTCAACATTGCTGAGAAGATGAAAAGAAAAAAAGCGTACATCATCGCTATAACCAACAGTCATCTATCACCCATAGCTCAATTAGCCGATATGTCACTTGTTGTAGAGACTGAGATGCCCACGTATATCGAGTCTTTTACAGCCCCTATGAGTTTACTAAATGCTTTTATCACTGCGGTTGCTCTTAAAAAGAAAAAACAAGCATTGCCTGCATTAACAAAACTCGAGACAGAATTAGAGGCCTTTGAAACATATATCAGTAAAGATCTTGGATTGAGCAAAAGAAAATGATGACGCATTTTATAGGTTGAGCCTGTTGGCCCGTTAGCCCGTTGGCCGGTAAACATATTCAGATATTTTTCCTTTTCAACCGGGCCTAACCGGCTCAACAGGCTCAACCGGCCAACCTAAAGAGAGGTATTTAATGAACAAATCATTGGAGAGGGTGTTTAACCCTCACTCGATTGCCGTAATCGGTGCTTCTGAGGTTCCGGGAAAGGCTGCTGAGCGAAGAACACGAAGCCTCCTTGAAGGAGGATTTGACGGAGATGTGTATCTCATCAATCCGAAAAGATCAGAGCTTTTTGGGAGAAAGGCCTATCCCAATATCACGGATGTAGGCAAGGAAGTTGACCTTGCCATGCTGGTCATCGCTCCCAGGTTTCTAGTTTCTGCTATTGCCGATAGTGTAAAAATGGGCGTTAAGGGAGTCATTATCATTACAGCCGGCCTGGGAGAAGCTGGGGGAGAAGGAAAAAAAATAGAGGCCGACATACTAAACACGGCCGCAAAAACCGGAGTCTGTGTTATTGGCCCCAACTGCAGTGGCATGTTCAGTGCGTCTTCGAATATGAACCTGTTAGGTGTGCCGCGATTAGCAAAGGGACCGATTTCCGTTCTGGCTCAAAGTGGAAATGTGATTGATTCCCTGACCCATTATGCGCGCATGCGGGGGTTGGGTTTTAGCAAGATCATTAGCTTGGGGAATGCGATAGGCGCAAGCTTTCCTGACTACATTGATTATCTCAAAGACGACCCCGAAACCAAAGTAATCATCACCTACCTTGAAGGAATTAAGGACGGAGACCGCCTGGTCAGAACGGCTCGTGAAACTATTAAGAACAAGCCAATCATTGCCCTGAAAGTAGGAAGATCTGCTGCCGGGGCAAGGGCGGCTGCTTCCCACACCGGCTCGTTGGCAGGCGATGACCTCATTGTTGATGCCGCCTTCAAGCAGGCCGGCATTGTGAGGGTGGCCAACATTGATGAGTTGTTCGATATGGCGGAAGTCTTTTGCAACTGCCCTCTTCCCAACGGAAATCGGGTGGCCATTCTGTCTGAAGGCGGTGGCGACAATTCCATTGCAGCGGATAACGCAGAGATCCACGGAATGGAGGTGCCGGTACTTTCTCGAGAGACTCAGGAAAAGATCAAGCCCTTCTTGCTTCAGGGCATGCCCGCCTCCAATCCCATCGACTATGGAGGAACAGCTGAAGAAAACCCCCATATGATCACTGAATGCGTCAAGGTTTGCATGCAAAGCGACGAGGTTGATGGCATCTATATTACAGGCTTCTTTGGGGGCTTCAAAGATATTATTGCCCCTCACGTGGCGGAATTAGAGGAGCAAACCTCAAGAGATTTGGTGGAACTGGTCAAACAGTTTAAAAAACCTCTTTTTGTAAACACGAGCTTTGCAAGAGGAGCCATCAAATCTTTGGATATCCTGAAGAGCGCGGGTATCCCGGTCATGGAGTCTTCCCAACGATCCTCTCAGTGCCTCAGCGATCTGATGAAGTTTGCCATAAACCGCAAAAAGATGGATCAGATGCAAGTCCCCGAGCCTGGCATGCAAGAACGCCCCGCGGTGCAGGAGATCTTTGCAAAGGCAGGTCGCGAGAAAAGAGCCAATCTTCTTGAAACCGAATCAAGAGATATCTTGGAAAGATATGGGCTCCCGTTACCGGAGGCGGAGCTCATCTGTAGCGTCGACGAGATAAGTGAAGCGGTACTAAAGATTCCTTATCCGCTGGCAATGAAAGTGGTTTGCCCTGATATTATCCATAAATCCGATAGCGGTGGAATTAAATTAAACCTCAAAGACGAAGAGGAAGTCCAAAAGGCATTTGAAGAAATCATGACCAACGCCTGTAAGGTTACGGCGAGGGGTCGTGTTTTAGGAACCCTCATTTCACCAATGGCTGCCGAGGGGCAGGAATGCATTATCGGGATGATACGGGATCCCCAATTTGGCCCGGTGATCATGTTTGGATTGGGTGGAATATTTGTTGAGGTATTGAAAGATGTCGCCTTCAGGGTAGCCCCGCTTACAAATATAGATATCGATGAGATGATCAAGGAAATTAAAGGCTACAAAGTCTTAACCGGGATAAGAGGGAAGAAACCCAAGGACATTGAGGCCATTCGACACATCCTTGCCAGGCTTTCTGATGTTGCGATCGACAACCCGGAAATAAAGGAGATTGATCTCAATCCTGTTATTATCCATCAAAAAGGTGCATCCATTGTGGATTCCCGAATGATACTCAACACCTAATTGTGCAAAAGCCCAATTAGGTGTTATTTGTTATTACTAAACAACTCGAAAGGAGAATTTTACAATGTCCAGAGAGGAACTCGTTGCTGAATACAGCAAAAAAATTGAGGACATCTATCGGCAAAAATCGCCAAAGTCTGCGGAAGTGATCGAGCACGCCAGCAAGTACGTTCCTGACGGTGATATGCGCATTTCTGTCTGGTTTGAACCTTATCCCACGGTTATGGCCAAAGGAGATGGCTGTTATCTCTACGATGTGGATGGCAATGCTTACTTAGATTTTTCCAATAACTGGACCTCAATGATATTGGGCAATAACCATCCCAAAGTCGTAGAGGCAATCTGCAGACAGGCTCCGCTGGGATCCGCCATGGCAGCACCCCATGAGGCCGTCTTTGAGTGGGCCCGTATTCTGTGTGAAAAAATCCCTTCCGTGGAAAGGGCGCGCTTTTGTACTTCAGGCACCGAAGCCTTGATGTTTGCCGTACGTGGCGCCCGGGCCTATACCGGCAAAGACAAGATTTTAAAGATGGAAGGAAACTATCACGGCAGTTACGACATAATGGAGATGCAAGTCGGCTGGCGAAAGCTGCCGCCCGGGCTGCCCAAGAGTGTGGAACAAGACGTGCTGGTTACGCCATTTAACGACAAAGAGGCGGCTGAAAGGATCATTAAAGAGAACAAGGATGATCTTGCGGCCGTAGTTGTTGAAGGCATAATGGGGGCCGCCGGAATGATCCCGCCCGAAGACGACTACTTAAAACACCTCAAGAAAGTGGCCAGCGAAAATGATGTGCTCCTGATCGTTGATGAGGTCATCAGCTTCAGATTATCGACCGGTGGCGCGCAACAGATCTTTGATGTAGAGCCCGACCTTACTGCACTGGGGAAGACCATTGGCGGCGGATTGCCGGTCGGTGCTTTCGGCGGCCGTGAAGATGTTATGGCGGTGTATTCGCCCAGGCACAAGCGCCCGGCTCACCACGCGGGAACCTTTGTAGCAACTCCCATTGCCGTGGCAGCTGGCATCGCGGGTCTCAAGGAGATGACGTCCGAAACCCTTGATACAATAAACTCACTGGGCTGGTCCATGAGAGAAAATTTACAAAGCGTTCTGGATGATTTAAACATCAAAATACAAATTAAAGGCTACGGCTCACTGCAGCAGCTTCACTTTACATCAGAGCCGGTATTCGACGCTCAAACTGCATTCTTTACGCAGGATAGAGATCTGCTCAGGTTATTCCACCTTTCATTGATGAATAAAGGTATTTTTATTCCCAGCCGGGGCTTTTTTGCCATATCAACCCCAATGTCCGAGGCTGAAACAGATAAGGCGGTTGAAGCTACAGCTGAGTGCCTGTCGGAATTGAAGCCGCTTATTGAGCAGATTGCCCCTCAGCTCATCGGCTGAATTGAGTCAAAACTCAATTCATTATAACTGAATATCGGAGAGTTCTAAAGTAGGGCCGGCGCCGGCCTGATAATTCATAATTATCTTTGAGAGTAATTAGGAGGAAACTTCAATGAAAAAAATTGTATCCACTAAAAATGCACCCCAAGCCATCGGCCCCTATTCCCAGGCAATTCAACACGGTGATTTTCTATTTGTTTCCGGTCAAATCGCCATCGATCCGCAAACGGCAGCCATCATTGGGGGAGATATTGAAGCGCAAACCGAGCAGGTATTAAAAAACGTAGCGGCCATTATCGAAGCCGCCGGCATGTCGCTGCAGGATGTGGTTAAATGCACCTGCTTTTTGAAAGACATGAACGATTTTGCAAGATTCAACGCCGTGTATGAAAACTACTTTGGTGAAAGTCTGCCGGCGCGCGAAACAGTGGAGGTTGCAAGACTTCCAAAGGATGTGCGGGTGGAAGTGTCGGCGATTTGCGGCAAATAGTTCGCAACCGAACAGGACGCATAAATGCTTGGACAACGTTGAATTTTACCGCACTTTTTGGGTAAGCGATACATGTCAGATTACCAAACCCGAATGGCCCTCCGAGTTTCAAGACGATCTTGAACAACCATGCTGGTAAATTCTCTGGCTGCTTGCCATCAAGTATTGATAGGTGACCACCAGACACGAGCGACAGGGAGGCTGACGTTGTAAAATTTTTCAGCCTAACTTTTTAAAATTTAGGCTAACGACTCAGCCTTATGGGCAATGTTTATCCAGGTGTGCACGTGGGGTGATCCCCTGAAATACCAGACAAAAGCAGGCCCTTCGAGTTTCCAGCGATCCCAAATGCCGTCTTTGTCTGGCAAATCACCATCTTTATAAAACGAAATGTGAAGTTTATCTAATCCGCCATTGGCATTGATAGCTGTCAAGACTTCTTCTCCATCAGATTTCCGATATGGTTCAAGGAGCGACCTCAAAACTTGGGCAACCAATTCTTTTTGGTCATTTGCAAGTTCACTTACTGGAATCCCAGCAAACTTTCCTTTTATCCCTTTGAGGTTGACTGTAGCAGGCCGATCCGCAGGTGAGCCGCTTAGAACGAGGGCTATTTGCTGCTGGTTACCATCAAGGGCATGATACACTTTGCTTGCAAGCCGTGATTGATGCCACCAGACATTCCCCGGATGATCCGGGCGTTCAGAGAATTGAACAGCATGGCCATAGAAGATCGGTCCGCCAAACACAGCATTTTTTTCAGCGCCGCCATCAGTTCGAAACGTCTGGTGTCGGCCTGTTAATAAAAACGATAACTTGTCCTGCCCATCACTAAACAAACAGGCAGAATAATTCTGCAACCCGCCACTATCATCTTGCATGGCTTTCATGGTCTTGTGGTAGCCTTCTTCACTTGTTGCAGCTTTTAGGATTTCACGAATTATTTTCTTCTGCTCGTTTGAATATGCGTTTCTGATTTTTTCCGGAACGACATGCCAGTTGTTGTTGACGTGCAAGCGTCTTGCATCACTCCAGGGCAAAAGTAGAGACTTCTTTTGTTCTTGAGAAAGACTTTCGTACAATCTTCTCACCATCACCTCGGCAGGTTCTTCAGAAC
>Ga0255055_10000222_pt1 | contig 44154 bp, 35 predicted proteins | sample JV7_2_27_MG_FD_188633 | JGI IMG/M metagenome (GOLD analysis project Ga0255055, IMG submission 188633) | Seawater microbial communities from Jervis Inlet, British Columbia, Canada - JV7_2_27 | ecosystem: Environmental > Aquatic > Marine > Inlet | place: Canada: British Columbia | collected... | reverse complement strand
TGCTGGCGCTGTTTTGCAACATAGAACGTTAAGGAGTTTAGTGTGCCATGGGTATAAAAATTCTCCTCGCCGACGATCACAAGGTCATGCGGGACGGCCTGCGTTCCTTAATTGAGAAGCAACCCGAAATGGAGGTAGTGGCCGAGGCGGAAAACGGTCGCAGCGCTGTCCGGCTGACCCGCAAGTTCAGGCCCGATGTCATTGTCATGGACATCCACATGCCCGAGGTGAACGGTATCGAGGCCACCCGCCGGATTGTCGAGGAATTTCCCGGCACAAAAGTTGTTGCTTTTTCAATGCATTCCGACCGTCAGTTTGTGATGGGAGCGATTAAAGCGGGCGTATCGGGCTATTTGCTGAAGGATTGCGCTTTTGAGGAACTGGCCCATGCAATACGCACCGTGGCCGGCAGCCGAAAATATCTGAATTCTAAAGTAAAGGATACGGTTGCCGAGGAATGCAGGAAAACAGACTTGCCGGAAAGAATCAACAGCTTCTGCCGCTTAATCGAGTGATAAAAAATAGTAAAGAATTGGGGACGTTCGTGCAGAAATTGCTTAGAGGACAATTCTAATTTGTGATCGACAGGTCATGCCGAGATTAACGAGACAAAATGCTCCGGTGGTAATGCATCAATCAACATTTGGGAATGTTCTGCACGAACGTATCCTTAATTCTAACTTCAATTTCTAAAATTTTATTCAATTTCCGAAGATTCCTTTAATTCCTGACAGACTGTGAAATAAATTACAGAAATTTAGGTAATTATTTTCACAATATTTTAACAAAACTTGTTTTCCAGTTGCCATTAAAACATTAACTAAATTTTAATTGACCAAAAATAAAAATTCCACCGACATAATTATGCTCAAACAGCAACCCGCAATGTCGCCGACCCCCCCCTTTTAAACCCCCCATTTATATTGTGATAACCTCCAATTAGTCGAATAAATTTCCCAATACTGTATTTTCAATCGTTCATCATATGTCTAAAGCTTCGCTTTATGGAATTGTTAGAAAAAGTGGCACGTTTTTTGCTATTCTTTTTTTGGATACCTAAACAGGGCTCCCTACAATTATTTCCACCAACCAAGTTAGAAGCGATGGGTTCTTACACAGTAAGTCGTAATAAACATAATTTGTTTGAAATATGAAGAAAAAAAAGATATAGGATGGCAGGCTGGATATTGAGTGGGGTACTTGAGCCCGGCCTTGGGGAGTGACATTCAACCGCCTGAGAATCCTAATTTTACCTGAAATAATAATTTTTATCGTTTTGTTTCGGATAGTTTTATTTAGGTCTTCAAGAGGGGAATAACCCAACTCAAGGAGAACGTAACCGAAGGGGGTGGGGATTCAGTAAGCTCATTCTGGGCCTCGTATCAAGGGGGGTATGGTCCATGAACCATTCTGACAATGTAAAATCCGTTAATTTAGAAAAAATAGCCGTTCAGGATTCGGACCGCTGGCCATCCGCAGATTCGTATATTGCCCGGTCGCACTGGCGTCTGGTGATCGTTATAGCGCTGTGTGTTTTTTTTGGTGAGGCCTTCGTGATGGTAGCAATTAACCCCTTGTTTCATTTCTCCACTACCCGGCTGGTGGCCCTTCTTGATGCTTTTTTCCTGATCATCCTGATTTCTCCCGCGCTTTACTTTTTTGTGTTCCGCCCCATGGTTCTCAATATTAATGAGAGCAAGCGGACAGAGCAGGTCCTGCGCGAGAGTGAGCTGCGCTTTCGGACCGTTTTTCAAACCAGCCCGGATGCGGTTACGCTCAGCCGGTTGGATGACGGTATGATGATAGATGTTAATGAAGGTTTCACCCGCTTAAGCAAATATTCTAAACAAGAGATCAAAGGCAGAACATCGCTCGATATCAATATCTGGCATGATCCCAAGGACCGCGAAAAAATGGTTGACCGGCTGCAAGAAGATGGCCAGCTGGAAAACTTTGAAGCCGAATTTAAACGCAAAGATGACCAGGTGATAACCGGATTGTTATCCACCAAGGTAATCATGCTAAACGCCGAACCCCATATTTTAGCTGTCACCAGAGACATCACCGACTGGAAAACGGCGCAGAAAAAACTTCAGGCCTCCCACCAATTTTTGCAGATTGCCAATCGGTATAACCAGATGCGTCCTATGCTAAATGAATTTATCAACGAGATTAAAAAATTAATAAACTGCTCGGCTGTAGGGATGCGAATATTAGATGAGAACGGTAATATCCCTTATCAGGCATTTGAGGGGTTTAGTCAGAAATTTTATAAATCTGAGAACGCGCACACTATCGACACCGTAAATTGCATGTGTGCCAATGTCGTCCTGCACAAGGATGATCTATATCACCCGTATTTCACCGAAGCCGGATCCTTCTGCATCGACAGCACCTCGCGCTTTCTGACGACTTTGTCGCAGGAGGAAAAAGCCCTGACCTGCGATGTCTGCAGCCAGTACGGATACGAATCGGTGGCATTGATTCCCATACAACTGGGGGATAAGATCCTTGGTCTCATCCACGTGGCCGATCCCCGCAGGCACATTTTTTCTGAGGAGACGATCGGGATCCTTGAAGGAGCCGCCCTCCAGCTCGGAACCGCCATCGAGCGGGTTCGCGCCGAGGAAGCCCTGCAAAAATCTCACCAGGAACTGGAACGGCGGGTGGAGGATCGCACGGCCGAGCTCGTTTCGGCAATTGAGCTTTTAAATATTGAAATTGAAGAGCGCAAATACAATGAGAAAAAACTCCTGGAACAACAGGACAAGCTGCGTTCACTTTCCTACGATTTGGTGCTGACCGAGGAACGCGAGCGGCGGCACATCGCCACCGAACTGCACGATCGCATCGGCCAGACACTGGCTGTCACCAAGATAAAGCTGGCGGAATTGCGAGAGGCCTCAGCTTCAAACAAACCGGCTGTCAAAGCTTTAGACGACATCCGGCAGTATATCGAGCAGACGATCCAAGACACGCGCTCGCTGACCTTCGAGCTGAGTCCACCGGTCCTGTATGAGCTGGGCCTGGAAGCGGCCCTGGCATGGCTGATCAACCAGACCCGGGAAAAGCACGGTCTGCGGGTCGAACTGGAAGACGACGGCCGGTCCAAACCGCTGGATGACGGCTGCCGCGTGATTGTATTCCAGGCGGTACGCGAGTTGTTGTTCAATATTGTCAAGCACGCCCGCGCCCACAGCGCAACCGTCTCGGTTCGAAAGGATGACGATGACATCCGCATCGATATCGAAGACGATGGTATCGGCTTCGACAGCTCAGAGCTTGAAGCCTCCGAAACCGGTTCCAGAGGCTTTGGACTTTTCAGCATCCGCGAACGCCTTAGCCCCCTTGGCGGACATCTCGACATCAAATCCGAACCCGGCCGTGGCACCCGTGTTACCCTGGTGGCGCCGCTGAGTTGCGGTATCGAAAATACAGGAGAGCATCGGGTGCCATGAGCATAAAAATTCTACTGGCTGATGACCACCAGATCATGCGCGACGGGTTGCGTTCCTTGATCGAACAGCAGCGCGGCATGGAAGTGGTGGCCGAGGCCGAAAACGGCCGCGCTGCCGTAAAGCTGACTCGCAAGTTCAGGCCCGATGTGATTGTCATGGACATCAACATGCCGGATTTGAACGGCATCGACGCCACCCACCAGATCGTCGCAGAGTTTCCCGGCACCAAGGTCGTCGCCTTTTCGATGCACACCGACCACCAGTTTGTGGTTGGAGCGCTCAAAGCCGGCGTGTCCGGATACCTGCAGAAGGACAGCGCCTTTGAAGAATTGGAGCGGGCCATCCGCACCGTGATCAGCAACCAGACCTATCTGAGCCCTAAAATAGCCGGTGACGTGGTCGGGGGCTACGTAGAAAAACTGGTGGCGGACGAATCCGCTGCCCCTGCTTCCCTGACGGACCGCGAGCGCGAAGTGGCCCAGCTGTATGCCGAAGGTCATACGACCAAACAAATCGCTGACCGCCTCAACCTCAGCGTCAAGACCATCGAGACCCATCGTCGTCACATCATGGAAAAGCTGAATGTCACCAGCATCGCCGAGCTCACCAAGTTTGCCATCCGTGAGGGGCTGACCACCCTGGATACCTGATGAGGTTTGAGCATATATTCCGGGGCATCTGATCGTTCGAATCCCGGCCGGATCTATCGATCTCCCGATTCGTTAAACAATTACTGAACGGCGTCCCCTTTTTTCCCGCTCCACTGTTGGCCCTATTTTTCTGGCGCGACGCTGTATATTTTCAAAGCCGGCACCCCTCCTTGCCGTTACGATGCCAGCCCGATTATTGTCAGTAAAACAATAGCCAAAACGGCAAAAACCATTGCAGTCATTGCAACCGGGCGCTTCCGCGGTCTTTTTTCAGAACTTCTGTCAATAAAAGGCAAAAGCAACAGCACAACAAAACCACCGGCAGGCACCACCACCGTGGCGATGGCTTCAAGCTTACCGGGGAAATACTTTAAAAGCTGATATAAAGACATAAAATACCACTCCGGCTTTGGAACGTATAAGTTGTCTGTTGGATCAGCAGGATCCACAAGACCTACAGGGAAAAAGACAGCTAAAACGATCGACACCAGAATAAAAATGACCATCATGCTAAGAATCTCTTTAAAAAGAAAAGAAGGATAAAAAATTTCTTCTGAATCTTTTAGGTCATCGCTTTTTGAATCTTTTTCCATTGCCTGTGATTTGCCTTTCATTAAAGTGGAGTCGAGACCCCATGTTTACGAATCATAAAAAAATGCCCGATCAGCAGGCCTACAAAGGCTGTCGGCAGAAATATTACGTGCAAGGAATAAAATCTCAACAATGTCAATGCACCGAGTTCATCCCCGCCCCGCATTATCTTTAGGACATATTCGCCTACAAAAGGAACCGTTCTCACCATACTGGTACCGACCTTTGTTGCCCAATAGGCCTTCTGGTCCCATGGCAAAAGATAGCCGGTAAACCCAAATGCCAAAACCAGCGAAAAGAGCAATACACCGGTAATCCAGTTCAATTCGCGGGGCTTCTTATACGCCCCGTAAATAAACACCCGTATCATGTGCAAAAATACGGTTACCATCATCAAGTTCGCCGACCAATAATGAACGCCTCTGACAAGCCGCCCCATGGGAATTTCGTAAGTCATGTGATACACCGCGTGATAGGCTTGTTCCGGCAAGGGCGCATAATAGAGCGTCATGAAATATCCTGTGGCGGTAAGCATCAAAAATAGAAAGAAGGTGATGCCGCCAAAACAAAAACTCAGATTAAGCCCTTTGGGAACGGGTTTATCGAGAATTTTTTTCTTAATATAATCGTGCATTTCCACGCGTTCGTCTATCCAGTAATAAATACGCTTAAACACCTTCACTTGTATCACCTCCGAAGGGCACGGTTTCGGTGCTTAAAAAAACTTTTCCATCTTCTACTCTTGCCGGATGTCTTTTTAATGGCGCGGGAGGGGGACCGCTGAGCACATTGCCGTCAGCGTCATACCTGCCGTCGTGGCAGGGGCATTTAAAAATATGTTGATCTTCATTCCAGGTGACGATGCATCCCAGGTGGGTACAGCCGGCCGAAATCGCAATAACTTCATCTTCTGCCATCCTCTTGACGTAAACAAGCACCTTTTCATTACGTGCCAGCCAGGCATGTTTGGTTTCATATTCCAAAACCACTCTTTCAAAACTTCCCCTCTCAACCGGCTTATTCCCGAGTTCAACCGCAACCCATTTCGATCTCTTTTTAACGAATGACAGCCCAACCGCAAAACGCCCAAGTACAGCCGCGCTCAAAGCTGCCATGACGCCGCTGATCGTGTAAATTCCGATCTCCATAAATTTTCTCCGATGCATGCCGGATTCGTTGTTCATGATTGCCTCGGGATATTATGCCGTAATAGAAAATTTGGGAAAACCTGATGAACGCGCCAGAATATAAAAAAAACGGTGTGATCTGTCAAGCTGAAGGAACCAATGAATGACCCTGCTGCAGGGCTTCGACATTCATTATTCCTTGTTCAATATTCGATATTCTAGCTCTTATGATAACCAACAGAGTAAAGAGGACATCACTCCCGCCTCGTTTTAGCTCAGGCGTTTCCCCCCTCAAATTCAGAGTTTTCACCCCCCAATATCAGGTTTTCCCCGATTTACTTCCCCGTTCCTTTCTATAATATAGATTGCTCAATAAGTACCACTTTGTAACACAAGCCTATAATTTTCAACGACCCTGGGATCAACTCCCAATCCGGCAGCCGAACGCTGCCTGCTCCAAATTTTTCTGAATTGCGATATGTAAACCAAAGAGAGGAAAGTGCGGTGACCATCCGTATTCTGTTGGCCGATTACCATGCGAGCATGCGCGAGAGCCTGCGCGCGTTAATCGACCGGCAGCCCGGCATGGAGGTGGTGGCCGAGGCAGAAAACGGGCGAACCTTGTTGCAGCTTAGCGGGAATTTCAAGCCCGATGTCGTGGTCATGGACATCAACATGCCCGATCTAAAGGGCATCGATGCGGCACGCCGCATGATTTCTGAAGCGCCGGGGATGAAGCTTTTGGCCCTATCCATGTATTCGAATCAGGAGTTTGTGGACGGCATGCTCAATGCGGGCGCCTGCGGCTACCTGTTGAAAGATCGTGCCTTCGAAGAACTGATCCGGGCGATTCAGACCGTAGCCGACGACCGCATCTACCTGTGCCCGGGAATCCAGGATCCGGATGCACCCGAATCCGGCTAGCCCATGGCGGCCCGGTTAAGTACCCTGGCTCATTGGGGAAATAATTAAATCAATAATCAAGGTTTGACCCCATTTAACCTCAACCGAGAGGAGTCATGTTATGTGTACCAACGGTTTAAACAAAAACTTTAGGCATTTGCGGCGGTTTTATCTGACCGCAGGGCTGATTCTGCTGGTCCTGGCTCTGATGGTGCCGGCGGCGACAGAGGCGGCCGTAAATTGCGGCGACGGAACAGGAGGCACAGTTCCAACGTATACCGCCGATGTCGTGTTGTTCGACACGGGCATGATCTTTAACCGCCTGGGCGCGCAAAATCCAAACTGGATGATGTACGCGCTGGCGCGTGACACGATCAGCGTGGCTACTAACAACCCGCTGACCGCCGACAATCTCGATACACTCGTCGAGCGTAACGCTCTACGCGGCAACGTGGCTCTTCGACCAGACAAGCGTCCGCGCCCGCTGGTGCTGCGCGTGCCGGCCGACAGTTGCCTGGAGATTACCTTCAACAACCTGCTGACGCCGGCAGCGTCGCCGTTGAACGCCCCGGTTGATCCGCCCGGCACCAACTGCCCGGCAGGCCCCAACCAGGCGCAATGCGAGCAGCTGCTATTCAACGACAACCAGGTGGCCAGGCGGCACGCGAGCGTGCACATCGCCGGCATGCAGGTGGTCAACAGCTTGGCCGATGACGGCACCTCCGTCGGCGAAAACAGAACGCCAGCAGAAAACGGCATCGTGCCCTCCGGCGGGCAGACCACCTACACCGTTTACGCCGAGGCGGAAGGCGCGTTTCTGGTCTCGAGCCACGGTGCCACCTTCGGCGGCGAGGCCACCGGCGGCAACATCGGCGTGGGCGCCTTCGGAATGGTGGCTGTGCAGCCCAAAGGGGCCAAGATTTACCGAAGTCAGGTGACCGAAGAAGAACTGCGCCTGGCCACGACCGCTAGGGTGATCAACTACGAGGCGATCTATCCTGCCGTTTCGCCCTGGACGCTCGAGGGCAAGGCGGGCAAACCGATCCTCAACATGATGGACGGCACGGCAATCTTCCACTCGGAGATCAATGCCATCGTCGCCTATAAAGACGGCACTGGAGCCTTCACTAACTTTCCGGCCAGCACCTATCCGCTCGAGAGCACGACCGACGACCCCGACGGTCGGCAGAACCCGAGCGTGCCCAACCGGCTGGAGCCGTTCCGTGATTTCGCTTCGCTCTGGCACGACGAGAACGCCGTGGCCCAGGCCTTCCCGGCCTTCTTCGTTGACGATCCGGCATCCCCCGGTAGTGGTAACGTGACGAACCCGTTGTCCCACGCGCTGCACGGGGTGCGGGATTCGTTCATGATCAACTACGGCTCGGGCGGCATCGGCTCGGAGATCATCGCCAACCGCCTGGGCGTGGGGCCCATGTACGACTGCCTGGACTGCGCCTACGAGGAGTTCTTTTTGACCTCCTTTACGGTGGGCGACCCGGCCATGCTGGTGGACATCCCGGCCAACGTCGGGTTGGAGACGTGCAACCCGCTGGTCGACGGAGCGGCCTGCGACGCCGCGCAGATCGGCAAGAAGGCCAACGAAGCCTTCTTTCCCGAGGATCCGGCCAACGTGCACCACAGCTACACCGGCGACAAGACCAAGATTCGCATGGTGCACGCCGGGCCCAAGGAGCAGCACATCTTTCATCTGCACAACCATCAGTGGCTGTTCAACGCCAACGACGACAACTCCAACTACCTGGACGCCCAGGGCGTCGGCCCCGGCTCCAGCTACACTTACGAGATCAACTACGGCGGCTCCGGCAACCGCAACAAGACCGCGGGCGACGCCATCTTCCACTGCCACTTCTACCCGCACTTTGCCCAGGGCATGTGGTATTTGTGGCGCCACCACGACGTGCAGGAGACAGGCACGGTCCTCGCTGTGACGCCCAATGACGGTTTGGGCAACGCTACTGGCTTCCACGCTGATCAATGGGATCTGAGAAGCGGCCGGCCCGCGACCGGCGCACGCGCCACACCTGACGGCGAGATCGTCGCCGGCACGCCCATCCCGGCCGTGGTGCCGATTCCCGGCAAGGCTCTGGCGCCGGTACCGGCAAGGGTTACGATCGTCGAAAAGGACGTGGACGGTGATTTTGTTGCCGACTCCAGCCAGGTGCATGTCGACCGCGATGACATCGCGGACGTGATTCTGGCGGGCACCGATGGCGTAGCTGACACAACGGCGGGTCTCGGGGACGTGCAGGTGATAGCCGTGGGCACCACCGGACTAGACCCGGCTGCCATCGTCGTTAGCCCCGGTGCTGACTTCGTACTCCAGACGGTGCCCGCAATTGCTGACGAGATTCGCGAGGGCATGAACCCCGGCTATCCGTTCTGGATTGCCGGCTTGGACTGTGGTGTTGATAACCCCACTGCTGCCAATTGCCCGGACGGCATCGTCGGTCAGCGTCCGCCCACGCCGCTGCTCGATATGGTGACGGTGGCGAAAGCCACGGACCTGGTGGATAACGACCCGTTCTACGCGCAATTCAAGACGGGTAATCCCAAATACAGGAATTCCTTCATCAATGCTGCGGGCGGCTTTGACGGCGGCCTGCCGCGTCACTCGCTGGAGGGCTGCAAGGCCATCGCAGCTGCAGAAGGAAGTTCGGTTCCGGCGACCGGCTGCTCGGCCCTTGATCCGATGGTCGGCCCCTTGACCCCCGGTGGTCCGGAGGTGGCGGCCTACTCGACCTCCATCTCCAAGCTCGACTTCCACAAGGAGGTGCTGCTGAGCAAGGCCGTGTTCTTCCCCGAGGAAGGCACTGATGTAGAGAAAAGAGCCATGGCGGAGCACGCGAAGCGTGATCATGCGGGCTTCACCCTGAACGGCGGCCCGCCGGTTCCGGGGGCACCCTACAACGAGCCTTGCATCGACGACGACGGTAAAGTGTTCTACAGCGGGGTGACCGGCAACTTCTTCGATGGCGACCGGGATGCTTCTAACGAAAATACGGGCTCGCCGGCTGCCGATCGCAGTGCCGACAACCCGTTCGTCTACAAGGCGGCCAACATCCAGATCGACGCCGTCTTCAACAAGGTGGGCTACCACTACCCGCAGCAGCGCATCATTGCCCTGTGGAATGACATCCTGCCCACCATCAACAAGACCAAAGCGCCCGAGCCGTTTGTCATGCGCCTCAATACCTTCGATTGCGCCCAGTACTATCACAGCAACCTGGTACCCAAGGAGTTCGAGGTGGATGACTACCAGGTCAGGACGCCCACCGACGTCATCGGCCAGCACATCCATTTGCCCAAGTGGGATCTGACCACGGCCGACGGTGCGGCCAACGGCTGGAACTACGAGGACGGCACGCTCTCGCCGGGCATGGTGCAGGAGCGCATCCACGCCATCAACGACGGCCAGGGCGGCATCCCCAATGGCATAGGCGGCTTCACTGCGCTGGCGCCGGATTATCCCACCGATGGCGACTTCCCGTCCATGGAGGGCTTCCCCGAGTGGAACGGCGCGCGGGTGACCACCCAGCGCTGGTTCGTGGACCCGGTGTACAACGTGGCGGGTGACGATCGTGGGCTCGGTATCATCTTTACCCACGACCATTACGGCCCCAGCACCTTCCAGCAGATCGGGCTCTACGCGACCCTGCTGGTGGAGCCGGCGCGCTCGACCTGGAAGCACAACGAGACCGGCCTGGAGCTGGGCACGCGCACCGACGGCGGCCCGACCTCCTGGCAGGCGGCCATCGAGCCGACCAATGGCGGGGCGAACTTTGAGCCATTCCGCGAGTTCTACCTTGAGTTCAGCGACTTCCAGCACGCCTATGAGGCGGGCGTGTACGTGGGCGCTGGCCCGGACGGACGTCCGACCAGCGTTGCGACGATCGGGCACAACCCCGACGGCACCAACGCCGCCTTTCCGGTGGTCGCGGACTCCTTCCGGCATGCGCTCAACCCGTCCTTCCGCCAGCAGGCGAACTGCAAGAACGTCGCGGGCAGCCCGGCGGAATGCACCGGCAGCACACCGTTTCCGGACATCGTGCGCTTCCCGGCGGTGTGCCCGGACGGCTCGCCGCGGCCCTGCCCCGAGGCCATCACCGCGGATGACTCCGGCATGCTGGTGGTCAACTACAGAAGCGAGCCCGTCGGCTTGCGGGTGTTCGACCCAACTGCGCTTGGCCCGGATAACAACCCCGGCACCCAGGCCGCAGGCCTGGCGGGTGACCTGGCGTTTGCGCTGCAGTCGCGTGAAGATCGCGCGATCCCTGAGATGAATCTGCAGCCGGCAAATCCTGACGCCCTGGAGGTCGGCGGAACCTCGCTGGCAGGCGGACCCTTCTACGCACCCAACGAGTCGGGTGGAACCACCACACCGACGGTCTTCTCGCCGCCGATCAACGCGTCTGGTGTCGGATTGGGTGACCCCTACACGCCCATGATGCGCGTGCAGGCGGGCGACCTGGTGAAGGTCAAGGTCCAGTCGGGTGCGACCGAGCATGAGCACAGCACTAGCATCCACGGCGTGAAGTGGCTGCAAAGCGGTTCCGGCCATGGCGCGGCGCCCAACTCCGGTTGGCGCAACGCCCAGGGTAACGGCATCTCCGAGCAGTTCACCTTCAATGCGCCAGTCAACCTGTCACCAGATGGTAAGGTCGAAGCAATAACCGACCATGCCTACTCGGTGGACGTGAGCCAGGACGGCTGGTGGAGCGGCATGTGGGGTATCATGCGGGTCTACCAGGACGGCAATGCCACTGGCGCTGGCGATCTGCACCTCATCAACGAGGGTGACGTCAGAGTGGCGAATGCGGACGAATTCGAAGGCGCCTGCCCGATAGCCGCCCCAGATCGGCCTTACGAAATCCTGGCGGTGGCCGCCAACGACCTGCTGGATAATCAGCTTGGCGTCACCATCACGGGCGGTCTGCCCGATGGCGCCGACGTGCTGCACGAGGGGGCAGACCTGGATCCGAACGGTGGCTCATTGATCCACAACCCGCGCTTGAGCGCGGGAGCGGCCGACGGCCCGCTGCACGACCCGACGGCGCTGATGTATGTGCGCATCGAGGACGTGGAACCTGTCAACCCGGGTCTCAATGCGTGCCGAAACCGGCCCAACCGGCCGCAGGGCGTGACCAACCCCGACTGCCCCATCCAGCTCAAGGCCAACGCGCCGCTCGAGCCGCTGGTGCTGCGCGCCAACGCGGGTGACTGCATCAAAGTCACCCTGTACAACCGCGTTGCGCCTGCAGGCGAGAAAGGGGTGGTCAACCCGGTGGGCGATCTGGCGGGCTACAACACCCTGCTACAGATGGTGCTGCGCGACCGCCAGGCTGAGCCCGAGGCAGGCGAGCCGGCGAACAGCGTCACCACCTTCAACAACAACCTTATCCGGCCCTCGAGCTACGTGGGGCTGCACCCGCAGCTGGTGTCCTACGATGTCAGCACGAGCGACGGTGTCAACGTCGGCTTAAACGCCGAGGAGATGACGGCACCCCCGGGCGAACGCGTCGAATACACCTGGTACGCGGGTGACGTACGCTTCGAGCCCGTCGATAAAACTGAATGCCCGGGACCTAAACCCAATCGGCCGAACCAGGCACCGTGCGTCCGGGCCATCGCCACGGCGGTTGAGTTCGGCGGCAGCAACCTGATCCCGGCCGATAAGGTCAAACAGGGTCAGAAGGGGCTGATTGGGGCGCTGGTCATCGAGCCGCAAGACTCGACCTGGCCGGATGCACTGGATAGCCTCACCGACACCGAGCGCGATCGCCAGGTGGCCGATAACACCGCCATCCGCAAAACGCGGGCCGACGTGACCGTGGACTGCGCTGAGAGTGATTCCGTTTGCGAGAGCTTCGAGGATCTGGTGGTGATGGTACAGAAGGGCAACAACCACCGTCACGACGACGGCGAGGCCGTGCCAAATATCGCCTCCGAGGGCCAGGGCATCCCCGAGGACTCGCATGACGCGGGGCAGAAGGGTGTCAACTACGGCACCGAGCCGGCCTGGTTCCGCTTCGGGCTGGCGCCGGACGCCAACTTCGGCCGCGGTCCTGGCGAGTTCGGCGCACGGGCCGACGCCTGGAAGCTGTACCACAATACGGCGCCCCAGGCGGGCGAGGACCCGGCAACGCCGGTGTACGATGTGGTCGCCGGCGCCGAAACGCGCATGCGGGTGCTCGAGCCGACCGGTGTAGGGCGCGGTACCACCTTCACCATGCACGGCCACATCTGGCAGCGCGACCCGTACCTCTGTCCGGATGACACGACGGACGGCATTCCTGGCAAGTGCCCGAGTGTCGATCCCTTAGATATGAGCACGGACCTCGGCCTGAGTTCGCCGCGCATCGGCCACAACCCGATCGGCATGTGGATGGGCGGCCAGGAAAGCGTGCAGCCCTACCAGCACTTCGAGATCCGTCTCGAGAACACGGGCGGCGCCAACGGCATAGACGGCGACTACCTGTGGCGCGACCAGGCGTCGTTCGGCAACACCGACGGCATCTGGGGGCTGATGCGGGTAGAAGCGCCATAACATTAACATGTAACCGGTTCGTACTCTTATGAACCGCCGGCAGGTGCGGCTCCAATCCGGAGCTGCACCCGCCTCTTTACTATACCTTGCAAAAAATGAATGTAACTAAATTAACCATACAAACGAATGGAACGAATTCTTTTCCCCCCTCCCTCAATTCCCTCCTCCTTTGACGGGAGATGTTGGGAGGGAAATATTTCCGGATAACTATCAAATTGAAAACAACTATCCCTAAAAGGGAGGAAAAACATACATGAACATGAAAATGCAGTTTATTAAAAAATTCCTGAAGCCTGCCTGCTGCCTGCTGCTGGCCGTTTTCGTTCTTGCCGGCGGCGCGCCAGCGGGCGCGGCCAAGGCCGGTGACGCATCCGACAAACCGGCCGCCAGCGGCGAACAAACAGCCTCCTCGGAGAGAAAATCAGATCAACAAGCGGCAGCCGCAGCAGCCAACAATAAGATCACCCGCGAGGGGCTGAACATCGAGTTTCTCGCCAGGCCGGCGGGATCCGGCGGAGACGGCGTCAGTGAGCTCATGGAGGGTACCACGGCCGAAGTCGCCTTCCGCATCACCGACGCCGAGACCGGCAGCCCGGTGCGCGGCCTCTACCCGGTGGCCTACATGGACATGGCGGCCGTTGGGGCAGCGGAATCACAATGCAAGGACCGGGTGGGCCTCTACCTGCAGGGGCTGGTCGGCATCCGCCCGCTGATCGACCTCAACAGCTATTTCGTCCTGGTCATGAACCAGGACCCCACCATCGCGGTGATCGACCCGATTCTCGGCATCCAGGGACGGACCAACCTTTACGCCCAGGTGATTCTCAAACGTGCCGGGGCCGACTGGGCCAAGACCGAGGACCAGAAACGCCTGTTCGTCAGCATGCCGGTGGCCGACATGGTGGCGCTGGTGGACCTCGAGGGGTTTGTGGTGACGCACAACGTGCCGGCCGGCGACTCGCCGACCCGCGTTGTGCTGCAGGCAGACGAAAAGTACCTCTGGGTGGGCAACGATCACAAAAACGAGTCTAAAAGCGGTGTTACGGTCATCGACGTAGACAAACGCCAGAGCGTCGCAACTATCCTCACCGGTCCGGGCCACCACGAGATAGCGCTCTCGGCCGATGACCGCTATGCCTTCGTCAGCAACCGCAACGGGGGCACCGTCTCGGTCATCGACGCCCGCAAGCTTGAGAAGGTCAAAGACCTTAAACTCGGCCCCAGGCCGATCGCGCTGGCGTACTCGGCCTTGAGCAAATCGCTGTACGTGGCCGACGGGGAGACCGGCGAGATCGCCGTGGTGAATGACGACCTGAAGGTGGTCACCCGCATCCGGACCGCGCCGGGCCTCGGGCCTCTGGGGGTCTCCCAGGACGGTCGCTGGGCAATAGCGGTGAATCCCACCGCGAATGCGGTGTACGTCATCGACACTTCGACCAACCGGCGCGTCCATACCCTGGCCATCGACGGGCGGCCGTTCCGGCTGGCCTTCAGCGGCGCCTTTGCTTACGTGCGGACCCTGGAAACCGAATATGTCAGCATGATCAACCTGTCCCAGATGGACAAGGGCGGGCCGCCGCCGGTGACGCGCTTCCAGGCCGGCAAGCTGGCACCGGGGAAGGTGCCGAATTTGAGCGTGGCCGCGACCATGGTGCAGGCACCGGGCGAAGCGGCCATGCTGGTGGTGAGCCCGGCGGACACCACGGTGTACTACTACATGGAAGGCATGAACGCGCCCATGGGCAACTTCCGCAACTACGGCCACCTGCCGCGAGCCGTGCAGGTGGTGGACCGCACCCTCAAGGAGCGCGAGCCCGGGGTCTACTCGGCCAAGGTGCGCATCCCGGCTTCCGGCGACTATGACGTAGCCTTCCTACTGGACGCGCCTGTCATGCTCGAGTGCTTCTCGGTGGCGGCCAGGGCCAATCCGGTCCTGGCCAAGAAGAGGGCCGCCCCGCTGGCCGTCGAGTATCTGGTCAAGGACCGGCGGATCAAGGCCGGCGGGAAAGTACCGCTGCGCTTTCGCCTGACCGATCCGGCGACGCAGCAGCCGCAGAGCGACCTGCAGGACGTGACCGTGCTCTACTACCCGTCGTCGGGGGGCCGCCGAAATGAGACCCTGGCCCGCCATGTCGGCGACGGCATTTATGAGGCCGACCTGCAGTTCCGGCTGCCCCAGGCCTACTATGTGTATGTGGCCTCCCGCTCGAAGCAGATGCCCTACGGGAAGCTGCCCTATTTGAGCCTGATCGGAGTGCGCGACGCAACGCCGCAAACCAGCAACGCAACCGGAAAGGAATAACGCCAGGATGTGTCCATCGATCACCGCGGTGTCAACGCCACCATTTTCAAAAAGGGCGGCACTGCACAACAGCTAAACCCGGCGGCTCCCTGGGAGGAGCCCCGTTAGAACAGACAATATACAGGAGGAAAGACATGACACGCTGGACTACGATGCTGACGATCGCAGCTATGCTGATCTTTGCAGGACTTAACCCACCCGCCGCACAGGCGGGTTCCGACCATACGGGCGACCACTCGGGCCACGCAATGGCGACCCCGGGCGCAACGCCGCAGGGCAAGGCGGTCGAAATCGAGCTTCTGGACCTGGCGCTCTTGGACCAGGACGGCCGCAAGGTGCGGTTCAAGAGCGACGTGATCGGCGACCGCCTGGTAATCATCGACACCTTCTACACCACCTGCGATACGATCTGCCCGATTCTGTCGGCCCTGTTCGTCAACCTGCAGCGCAAGCTCGGCAGCCGGCTGGGCCGTGACGTCGTGCTGGTTTCCATCAGCGTCGATCCGGGGACCGACATCCCGGCGCGCCTCAGGAAATATGCCGCGCGCCACGGCGCCAAGCCGGGATGGATCTTTCTCACCGGCGGCAAGCGCAGTGTCGACCGGGTGCTGCGCGGCATCGGGGCCTATGTGCGCGACTACACCCAGCATGCCCCGGCGATCCTGGTGGGCGACGGTCGCCACGGCGGCTGGACACGGTATTACGAGTTTCCCAACCCGGATCTGGTTCTCGGCCGCCTCGACGAGCTGCGGAGCGCAAGGCTGGCTAAAGCGCAATGAACCGCTGGGGCGGTTCATTTTACGTTCAGAGATTCAGGGTTCAGGGTTCAAAGGTTCTGAAGTTCAGAGGTTCAGATATTTAATAACTGTGGGAGCGGCTTCCAGCCGCGATAGGGTTTTGCTTGTTGGATTGTTAATCGCGGCTCGAAGCCGCTCCCACCCTTAAAGATGCTCTTGCAAAGGAGATAGAAAGATAAACGAACAGCGACCATATACCGACCGCGGCCGAAATCCGTTTGGCAACAGCAGAGGCTCGTTTAACTGGTGGTCGCCCTGGACCTTTGTCATCGTCCTGCTGCCGACCGTCTTTTTGAGCTGGCTGTTTATGCGGCCGCTGCTGGCGCCGCCCCTGACCCCCCAGGAACTGCGGGGCAAGCAGATATACTTTGAGGGCACCAGCCCGGGGGGCGCCAAGATCAAAGCCTACATCGGGAAAGACAGGATAGCGTTGCCGGGTTCGGCCGCCACCTGCGGCAGCTGCCACGGGTCCGACGGCCGCGGCCGCCCCGAGGCGGGCCGCATCCCGTCCGACATCACCTGGGACCATTTGATGAAGCCGTACGGCCACAGCCACCCGCTGGACCGAAACCACCCGGCCTTCACCGAAGCCTCTTTAAAAAGAAGCATCCTCAACGGCAATGACCCGGCCGGCAACCCGCTGGAGGCATCCATGCCGACCTATTCCATGTCGCTCAAGGACATCAATGACCTGATCGCCTACCTGAAGCGGCTGCAGGAGGACTTCGACCCCGGCCTCGAGGAGAAAAGCATCCGCATCAGGACGCTGCTGCCCGCCGGCGGCCGGACGGCCGCAATCGGGCAGGGAATGGTGGAGGTCATGGCCGCTTATTTTGAGGAGATCAACTCTAATGGCGGGATATACAGCCGCAAACTGAAACTGATCGCAGCGCCATACGAAACCGCCGGCCCATCCGCCCTTGCGGACGCCACGCGCCTGATGGACGACGAAAACATTTTTGCCGTGGTGGGGGCGGTGATTGCCGGCGCGGACCGGGACATGGCCGAACTGGCCGAGGACAAAAAAGTCCCTTTGATCGGCCCCTTCAGCTTCTTTTCGGCCGACCCCAATGCCCTCAATGAGTTCACCTTCTACCTTTTCTCGGGGTTAAACGAGCAGGTCCGGGCGCTGGTGGACTTTGCCGCCGTGGAACTGAAACTGGACGCGCCTCGCATCGCGGTGCTGGGCCGGGGTGACGCGCATCAAAAAGAGCTGCAAACGGCCATTACGGAGCAGTGCGAGATACACGGCTGGACCTCGCTGACCGGCTACAGTTTCGATACGGACAGCCTGGATACGGCCGCAGCGGTCCGGGCCCTCAAAGAACAGGGGGTGGACTGCCTGTTCTATCTGAGTTTTCGGGGACTAAAGCCCCTGCTGGAAGCGGCCGAAGCGATAAACTGGCGGCCTTATATTTTTCTGCCCGGAGCGCTCGTTCAAAAAGAGATCCTCGGCCTGCCGGTTGGTTTCCAGAAAAAAATCTATCTGTCCTACCCGACCCTGCCGTCGGACCAGACTACAGCCGGGATGTCGCAATTTCAAATGTTGCTCAAGAAACACGAGCTCTCCGTCAAACACCTGACCTCTCAAATCTCGGCCCTGGTGGCCGCCAAAATACTGGTCGAGGGGCTCAAACGCACCGGCAAGGATCTCAGCCGGGAAAAATTCATGCGCTCGCTGGAAAAACTCTATGAGTTTCAGACCGGCCTGACGCCCCTGATCACCTACGGGCCCAACCGGCGCATCGGCGCCCGGGGATCGCACATTGTCACCGTAGATCTTGAAAACAAGAATTTTACCCCTATCGGCAAGTGGATCGAAATTCCCGACAGTACTTAAAGGAGAAAAAATGAAATTACGAATGCTAGTTTTAGTTTGCACGGCGCTTTTGCCGGTTGCGGGTATGGTGTTTGCCGAACAAAAGGGCTCCATAACGTTTAAAAAATATCCCATCAATGAAGAATTTCGTCACGTGGTGGCGTCTGCCAACCCGGAGGAGGAGGACCCCATATTGGGGAAAGCCGGCGATTATGTCGTCAAAAAATCCGATGTCGATCGCATGATGGCCTATTATCCGCCGGAAACCCGACAACGGCTGCAGGAAAATCCCGCCGAGAAAGAAACCCTGGTCAAACGCATGCTGGAAGTCAAAATTGTGGCCGATGTGGCCAGAGAGGAAAAATTTGACCAGAGACCGCAGATAAAAAAGCAGCTGGCTTATGTGGTGGATGATTTTCTGTCCAAGGAGTACCTGGCAAAAAAGGTGATGCCGGAGGCCGTGGTTTCGGAAGCGGATTTAAAAGAATATTACACCCAAAACAAGCAAAGCCTGGGGGTCCCCGAACAGGTCAAAGCCCGGCACATTTTATTCAAAGTGGACCCGGCTGCTTCGCAAGACGAAAAAAATAAAGCCCAAGCAAGGGCGCAAGCGGTCTTAAAACGGGTACAGGCCGGTGAGGACTTTGCCAAACTTGCCGCCGCCCATTCGGACGATGCGGGTTCCAAAGCAAAAGGCGGTGACCTGGGCTATTTTAGCCCGGGCCGGATGGTGCCTGATTTTGAAGACGTGGCTTTTTACACCAACCCCGGCGAGACCAGCGATATCGTGGAAACCAAATACGGTTACCACATCATCAAGGTCGAAGATCACATCGAGGCCCGCGAAAGCTCTTTTGAGGAAATGAAAGATATCATCAAGGAAAAGCTGCAAAAACAGCTGGTCATGTTCAAGCTAGAAAAGTTCATCCAGCAGGCAACCGAAAACGCCGGCATGCAAATCTATTCAGACCAAATTCTTGGTAAAAAGGATAAGAAAGACGGCAAATCAATGATGTTTCTGATCGCCCAGCATTTCGAGCGTATGGGCGCAATGGTAAAAGAAAAGATCCCTTACAACCAGGAGGTTTTTGCGCGTAATGCAAAGGTAGTTGAGACGCTGTCACGCCGTCTCCGGGAGGCTTTTATGGCGCCCGGAACCGACAGAGGCGATACCAAATTGAACTCTACAACTTTTGTAGAGCAGGCTAAATTCAAAGAAGTCTCACAAAATTTTAAAACCCAGACCACCAAACTGGTCAGTGCCGCCCAAAGTGGCGATTTTATTGGTATCAAAACCCAGTTTGGAGAGGTCGGCAAAAGCTGCAACGCCTGTCACAGCCAGTTCCGCACCCAGTAGCGCCCGCTGGCAGGTTTATGAGGTGATACCCGGAATTAGAATTCAAGCTTTGGCCGAGGTTAACTTCTCAAAATACAATTTGACAACTCAACTAAGGAGGAAAAAATCAATGTTTTCAAAATTTAAACTTCTATTTGTTTTAGGTGCCTTGCTGCTTTTTGCTTTCGGCCAAACAGCTTATGCAGTCGGGCCCACGCCGTTCACCGCCGGGCCCGTAAACCCCAAGAACGGCTTCCCGCTCTGGGTCCAGGATTCCAACGGGCTGACCCTCGAGCTTTGTCTGGATGATGCCAATTGCTTCTTTGATGCGGTTGACACAGGCTCTGCGTTCTCCGTACGGACCGGGTTTGGCGGGGAGGGATTCTTGTGGGCTGCCGAGACCAGTCTTGATGGTAAGGACTTTTCTGCCCTCATCGTGATGGCTGTTGAGCTTGCGTACAACCCCGAGGTGATAGCCCCCGGAAACTGGTTCCCCTTCACCCGGCTGCGCTTCCGGATAGATTCCGAGTTTCCCGGCACGTACACCGTGACCCACCCTTATGGTGTGGAAGAATTTGAAGTGACCTGCAGTGAAGATGCTAAAGGGAAGACAGCGTGCGATCGGGTTTTCGAAAGCTTCGATATACCCTTTGAAGCCAACGCACAGAACCAGGGGCGGATCGGACCCTTCCTGAGGTGGGACGCTGACGCGCCGGCTGGTTATATTGGAAATGGTGGAAATGGGATTCCAGCCCGGCATACAGTAACCGGCAGCCCCTTTGGAACGAATGTCTTCAGAGTTGAGGGACCGTCGGGTTCAGGTATCGGCGGTAAGAAAATAGACTTTGTGGAAACTAACGAGTTTATGGTCATGGGCAAGATCGCGACCCGTGCTGGGGTAAATGTAACCCGTGCGACCTACACCCGGGGGGACTGGGACCCGGGGATAGAGGTGTTTGCCGCCACGCAGAATTCGGACCCGCTTGAGGACATCGAGGTGAGCCGGAACGGCGGTGTCCTCATCGACACTATAACATCTCCACCTCCAGTCACCATAGTAGACGGAGTGCCCGTAGCAGCCACAGCCGGCGTGTGGGCAGGCTCGACAGACCCAACCGGAGTGTGGAGGAACTATTTCGGCTTCGTCGAGGGGGATTTTGATCCGGCCATCGCGTCTTCCATCGTCGTGAGAAACGCGTCTGATCCGGTCGAGGACCTGGCGTGTCTGAATCCCGACCCTGACCATCCCGAGTTCGGCCCCTCGTGTGAGAGCGCGGTGGTCGTTCCTTTGGTCGACACGGTGACCATTACCGAGGCCTACCTTTCCAGGGTTATCAACGAGCTGGAGATCGTCGCGAAGACCAGCGATGAAGTGTCGGAGTGCCCGGAAGGTCCCACCCAGCCAAGGCTGAAGGCCTATGGGGACGACGGTACGTGGCTGGGAGACCTGGAACTGTCGACGGATCCAGCGGAGCCAGGATATATATTGGAAATTTATCCAGGCACTGATCCAGGCCTTTTCGTCTCTCCGGCCACAGTCACCGTCAAGTCCTGTTTCGGAGGCTCCTCCACTGCAGAGGTCGGCATCGGCTTCTGCGAACGCGCGGGTAACAGCCAGCAGTGTGTAGGAGGATAGGCAAAAAGAAATAGTAGTTTAACCGATGCGCCGAAGAGCCGTCCCGGGCCTTTCCCGGCCCGGGACGGTTCCTTTGCCATCAACGCAAACAGCAATGGGGACGTTCGTGCAGAGCGTTCCTAACTTTAGCAAATGCTTGGTTTAACCCCGAACGGGGAACCCTGAACCCTGAACCTAAAAATGTTCAAAGGTTCGGAGTTTCTGATAACCCTGAACGGGGAACGATGAACGGTGAACCCGGAAGCTAAGGAAGAACGGTATGAAATATTTGGTGATCTGCTTAATTCTGATTCTTGCAACAGGCTCGGCATTTCAAGCGTATGCCTTTCAAGACAGCAAAAAACCGGCTGACATTGACTTTGAAAAGATCGACGCCATTGAAGCTATGGCAATCGCCAACGAGTGGAAATGGTCCCGCAAAGATATCAAGAGCTTCGTCACCGCCCGCGAGGTGGTGTTTAAACTCTCCGATGGAAAGGAGCAGAAGATACCGCTGCCGCAAGAAAAAATGCTGGTGGCGGTGGCGCCTTACCTGCGAAAGACGCACAAGTGAACGACGCATTACATGTCCTCCTGTCAGGGGGAATTGGCCGAGAAAGCGTTTTATGTAACCGCTGTTGATCAGGATGGAAATCTTCTCGTCAATGAAAGCGTTACTACCTTGCGAAACGGTTTTTTTGAACTCTGGCTGCCCAGAAAACGTATCATCGATTTGAGAATTCAGGGCTTTAATCGCATCGCACAGGGTAAAATTACAACGTTTAATGCCAGCAAAACCTGTGTCACGACGTTTCGTTTGCAGTAGGCCGGGTTCCGGGTTCTGAGGTTGGGCTCAAAGGGGTCCGCAGATTACGCAGATTAACGCAGATTTATTCAGGTAATGAAAATTAAATTAAATATGGTCAAGTAGTTGATTTGTTAAACAGAGCAGCCCTCGGCTCGATTGCTATCGTCGTAAGCTGCGGCTGCCGGAAACCAGCAGTTCGAAAGCTGGCACTTAAAAATAACGCTGAAAAAGGAAGCGTTCATGGGTTCAAAGGATCGCGTTCCAGATTCCAGGTTTAGGGTTCAGAGGTTCAGAGGTTTAAAGACCTTGAGGTTCTGATTATCCTGAACGGGGAAAGCTGGAGGGGGTCCTATTTGTGTGCAAAATACGACTGTTGATTAATCATCTATATATGTATGCAATTTTTTTCCTTATATAACATATGGTTATAGAACATATTGTACAATAATCTTAGCTATAAGTGGTATTTATTATGCCGGGTATAATTATCAGCGTGATCAATAACAAGGGGGGGTGTGGAAAAACGACAACGGTGGTGAACCTTGCGCATTGGTTGGGCAAAATGGGCAAACGGGTATTGGCGATTGACAATGACAGTCAATGTAACTGCTCCGATATTCTGCTGCACCGGGTTAACGTAGCCGATTCGCTTTATCACGTCATAAAACATAATTCAAAACTGCCAACGTGCATCTATAACACGAACCATTATATGTCCGTTTACTGTATACCGAATGATCGCGAGAAAACCGCCTATGAAGAGCCCCGTCTGGCAAGTTTGCTGGTTAAAGGCCAAATAGAAGAAAGTCTGTTGCTCTATCGAAACCGGATGCGGGACTATACCAGAAACAATTTTGATATCGTTTTAGTGGATAACCCGCCTAATTTAGGATTATTCACAACAATGAGTTTGCACATGGCGGATTTTGTTATCGTACCGAATGAAGCCGGATCCAGATTCAGTTTAGAAGGTTTAATGAATGCGGTTAACTTCATCGATGAAGTAAAGGCGCATCCGGAAATATCAAACCCCGATTTAAGGTTTTTAAGGCTGCTGATCACCAAAGCGGACCGCCGAACGAATGCTTCAAATGCTATTGTGGAACATATTAAAAGTTCATTTCCTGCAGACCAGATGTTTGAAAATATAATCCCTACCAATGCGGCTATTCAACAAGCTGAATTGATGCACGAAACTGTAATTAAATTCAGATCAAATGCACCCGGGGCCAAAGCTTATAAAAAAGTGGCCGAAGAACTGCTGACAATTTTAAATTCAAACAACAGGTGGCGCCATGGGGTATGATAATTTAATAAAACAGTCCGGCCTGGATAAGACCACAAAAGAGGCGGCCAGGCGTATTCGAAAGATTAATAAACCCCGTCGAAAAAAGGAACCGGACAGGAACACCAACGGAACGCCGTATTTAGTTAAGCAGGAAGAGGATAAGAACAGCGGCGCAACACCCGTTTCAGTAAAAAAAGAACAGGGTGCTGACACCCCAGGGGCGCCGGAGGAACATGACAATGGTGCTATTGTAACGCCCTTTCCCGGCCAAACTTTCAGGACCCGATCAGGACAGCATCCGGATGTTTTGTCTTACCGGGATTATCCCCGAGAGCCGCTTGAAATTGACGGCATTTCTTTGGAATTTATGAAAAAATCGTGCTTTGTACCCCTGTCCGTCAGCGACAGCACATTTGAAATTGCCATGGCCGACCCCAAAGACGCCGACACCATCGATGCCCTCAAATTTGCATTCGGGTTGAAGGTCGCGGTCAAAAAAGGAAAACCGGACGACATTCTGGATGCCATCGAAAGCCTGTACGGCAAGGGCAGACAATCTTTGGAAACCATCATCGAGGAAGCCGGAAAAGACATTTCCAACGGCGCAAACGCAGCCGAGGAAGACGAGAGTCATCTGCGCGATCTGGCTTCCGAAGCGCCGATCATTCGGCTGGTGAACCGCCTGATCGTGGACGCGGTTGAAATCGGTGCCAGTGATATTCATTTCGAGCCCTACGAGGATGAATTCAAAGTTCGCTACCGGATCGACGGCGTATTAAGCGATGTGGAGTCCCCGCCGAAGCAGTTTCAGGCGGCCATCATTTCGCGGGTCAAATTAATGGCAAAGCTCAATATCTCGGAACGTCGTCTGCCGCAGGACGGACGCATAAAACTGAGAATCCGGGACAAGGAGGTGGACTTCAGGGTTTCCACCGTGCCGACATTATTCGGTGAAAGCCTGGTGATGCGAATCCTGAACCGTCAGACGCTGCTGCTCGAGCTTCAGAAACTGGGGTTCCCGCACGACATCTTAAAACAGTATGTTCGGCTCGCATCCCAGCCATACGGCATGATCTTGGTAACCGGCCCCACCGGCAGCGGCAAGACATCCACCCTCTATGCGACCCTGTCCCTTTTGAATTCAGCGGAAAACAAAATCATCACGCTCGAAGACCCGGTTGAATACCAGCTGAGCGGCGTCAACCAGATTCAGATCAATCCTAAAATCGCGCTCACCTTCGCCGGCGGCTTGCGATCCATCGTGCGCCAGGACCCGGATACCATACTGGTCGGCGAAATCCGCGACCGCGAAACCGCCGATACGGCCATCCAGTCGGCCTTAACCGGCCATCTGTTATTCAGCACGCTGCATACCAACGATGCCCCCGGCGCTGTTTCGCGCCTGCTGGACATGGGCGTCGAAAATTTTTTGCTGAGTTCAACCCTTTTGGGCATACTGGCTCAGCGGCTGGTACGTATCATCTGTGAGGATTGTAAAGAAGAAATTAAACCCGATACCCGGCTGATCGATTCTTTGCGGCTCGCACCTCATGAAACCGAAGGCGTACGGTTTTACGAAGGCCGGGGTTGCGAAGCCTGTCGCTTCACCGGGTTCAGGGGCCGAACGGGTATTTTCGAATATATCGCCATCGATGACGATTTTCGTAATATGATCAACAAGCGCGCCGGCACGGATCAAATCAGAGCCCTGGCGCTGGAGAAAGGCTGTTCGACCTTAAGACAGGATGGCTGGCAAAAAGTGCGCCGGGGTATCACAACCGTATCCGAAATTATTCGCGTAACACTGGCCGATTAAAATGACCCAATTTAGCTACAAAGCCGCCGATCAAAACGGCAAGATTATAACGGGCACTCAGGATGCGTCCGATGAGAAAGGTGTGGTCGCTGTCTTACAGGCCCGGGGCTGCATCCCCATCAGAATTACGTCCAGCGCCAAGGTATCCTCGCGGCTCTCATTAAGATGGGAAAAGAGCATCTTTGGGTTTCTAAAAAAGGTTTCCGACAAGGATATCCTGCGCTTCACCGAAGACCTGGCCAGCCTGCTTAGCGCCGGGCTCACCCTGGATCGCTCCCTGCAGATTTTGCGGGAGGCGGCTGACAAACCGGCCTTAAAAACCCTTTTAGGTGACGTATTAAAGGCGGTTGAAAAAGGCGGTTATCTGTCAGACGCTCTGGCCGACCATCCCGGGGAATTTTCTCAATTTTACGTCAACATGCTCAAAGCCGGCGAAGCCGGCGGCTTTCTGGATCTGATTCTTGAAAGAATTAGCATATATTTGATGGATATCAAAGACTTAAAAGATTACATCGTTTCAGCCATGATTTATCCCCTGTTTCTGATCTGCATTGGCGGCATCTCCATCCTTGTTCTGCTGACTTATGTCATCCCGAAATTTGCGGTCATTTTTGCGGATTTAGGTCAGGCCATACCGCTTTCGACCCAGTTGCTGCTCGGTACGGCCGCGTTTTTTCAAAAATACGTTTTACTGCTGCTTGCTATTTTTGCGGCCCTGATCTTTTTCTGGCGGCGATTTGCGAGGACGCCCGCGGGGCGGTATCGAATTGATTCTTTTTTGACTTCGCTGCCGGTTGCGGGTGGATTCATACAGGAGCTGGAAACAGCAAGGTTTGCCAGAACGCTGGGCACCCTGATCAAAAGCGGCGTCCCCATACTCGGATCCCTTACCATGGTCCAGGGTGTCATTCGCAATCGGGTGATCGCCGAATCGATAGACTTTATCCGGGAGCGGGTCAGGGAGGGGGATGCGCTTTCGAAACCGCTGGCCAACACTGACAGGTTCCCGCAGCTTGCCACCCAAATGATTACCGTGGGCGAGGAAACCGGCCGGCTGGATGAAATGCTGTTCAAAATCGCAGATATTTATGAAAAGAAGGTCAGAAGTTTTATAAAAAGAGGAATGAGCCTGATGGAGCCTGCCGTAATCCTGGCCATGGGAATTATTGTCGGCTTCATCGTTATTTCCATGTTGATGGCGATCTTCAGTATGAATGACCTGCCTTTTTAAAGGAAGTATTAGATGCAAAAACATAAACGAAATACAACCGGTTTTACATTAATTGAATTGCTGATTGTAATGGTCATTATCAGCCTTTTAGCCGCACTGGTTGCACCGCGGTTTTTCGGTCAGGAAAAAAAGGCCAAGCAGCGCGGGGCCAAAGGACAAATTGCCCTGTTGGAATCCGCAGTGGATACGTATCGATTGGACATCGGCAGGTATCCCAACACAGCACAGGGTCTGGAAGCGCTGCGTCAAAGACCGGACGGCATCGACAAATGGGATGGTCCCTATCTGCGCAAGGAACTCCCAATGGACCCCTGGGGAAATTCTTACGTATATGAATCTCCCAGCGAACATGGAGAATATGCCATCATATCATACGGGGCTGACGGAAAGCCCGGTGGTGAAGGAATCGATATGGATATCGTCAGCTGGAAAGATATCGGAAAATGAGCGCTGATCGCAACCTTTTAAAAACATACGGCCCATCGAGCGGTTTTACGCTGTTTGAATTGTTGGTGGTTATTTTGATCATCAGCCTGATTTCGGCGCTGGTAATGCCGCAAATGGCGGCATCATTGCCCGGCGTCCAGTTAAAATCCACCACAAGAGCAGTGGCGGCATCGCTGCGTTATGCACGCAGCCGGGCTGTTTACGAATCAACCCCCTACATCGCTATCTTTGATAGCACCCGAAAATTTTTGGCCGTCGAACCCATCGAAACACCGATTGATACGGCGCAATCGGGCGGCATCAGGAAAATCCTGGATACGTCTAAATTAGAAAAAGTGTACGAATTTCCCGATGGGATTGAATTTGACGTTTTGAACAGTACGGCTGCTGATGAAGATCCGGACGTGTTTCCGATTCTCTTTTTCCCGCGGGGCGACAGCACGGGCGGTAAAATCGTCCTGGAGAATTTGCGCCGCAGACAATATACGATCACGGTGGATACGATTACCGGCAGCGTTGAAATAGAGAGGCTATAGGGTTCAAGGTTCAGCGTTCTGGGTTCTGGGTTCAGAGGTTAGATAACAGAAGACAGAGGTCAGAGGTCCGATGACAGATGACAACCGGAGCGTAGGGCAGCCCTCCGCGGCTGCCAGAAACGAGCAGTTCGAAACCTGGCACTTAAATCCTGAACGGGGAACCTTGAATTGTTCGGAGGTTCAGATAACCCTGAACGCTGAACGGGGAACTCAGAACGGTGAACCTTTGAAAAAAGTTTCAAACAAATCTACGCTCCGGCAACATGGGTTTACGCTCCTGGAAACCCTGGTGGCCATGATGATACTTTCAATTGCGTTGGTTATCATCTTTCAGCTGTTTTCCGAGGCTTTGAATACGGGTCATATTTCCGAGTCGCACACCCGTGCCGTCTGGCATGCCCGAGAAAAGATGGATGAGCTCCTGCTGTATGAAACGCTGTCCGAAGAAATCCAGGAAGGTGATTTTGAAGATGAATACCGGTGGCGGTTTCGGATCGAACAGGCAGCGTCCGACAGCCAGTTGAATCTGGATGGCGTTGCCACCTTTACGATCACCGTATGGGTCAGCTGGGAACAGGGCCAACAGACCAAACATATGGATATCAGCGCGCTGACCATTGCAAAATTGCCGAATATTTGATGGGTGGCCCCGAGGAGAAAAATGCACATTCGCAAGCGACAATCCGGTTTTACGCTGATTGAATTGTTGTTATCCCTTTCGATTTTGAGCATCATATTGGTCGTCATTTTAGGTGCGCTGCGCATCGGCGTGCGGGCGTGGGAAAAAGGCGAAAATGTGTTATCCATCCAGCAACGCTCACGGACGATATTGGATCAGCTCAGCCGTCAACTGACATCCGCTGCGGTGCTGATGAGCGCGCAGGAAGAACAGCCACTGGTCAAATTCGCAGGAAACAGCCAAACGATCGAATTTACATCCGGCCTGCCGCTGATTGCAAAAATCCAAATTGGACCGGTCCATGTGAAGTACGTTATCGAAACCGATTCCGGCGGAAAAAAGCGCCTGCTTTTGTATGAAGAAAACATAACCGTCGAAGACTACCTTTCCGAAAGGCAGTTGAGACACGACACGGATGCGCTCGTTTTAATCGAAGCGCTTGAAGATTTGCATTTCGAGTATTTAGGCGCTGAGGGCGGCGGACCCAACCTGAATTGGACATCTTTGTGGCAATCGCAAAACTTAACGGACTTGCCCCGCGCCGTGCGAATTACATACAGGGATGAAAAAGACGGTCATAAAGTCCGGGTAATTGCCCGTATCTATCAATGGGATAAAGAAGGTTCAGGGTTGAAAGGTTCATAGGTTCAGGGGTTAGAGGTTCAAAGGTTCTGGGTTCAGGGTTCTAGGTTAAGATAACGGTGAACGCTGATCTGAAGGCAAAACACATGAAAATAGAACAATTTGAGGATAACGAATGCAGAGTTTCAGGATGTGTATGATCATGCCGGACGCACCCGCGCTAGAATTCGAGGTTTCATTAAGTACTTGATAACCTACAAGCAAAATCAAAGAAAGAAAAGTAACCCTGAACGCAGAACCCTGAACGGCTGAACCCTGAACGGAGAATTCTGAGATGTCAGTTATTAATACAACGCTTATCCGAATCTATCGCAGTGACGCGGGAATGGCACTGATATCGGTGCTGTGGATATTGGTGCTGTTGACAGCCATCGTCGCTGAATTTGCATATTCCATGCGGACGGAAGTCAATATTACCCGTAATTTCAAGGAAGCAACCCAGGCGCATTACATTGCGCACTCCGGTGTGATCCGCTCGGTGGTCGCGATGATAAAAAACACGGATAAAGCAAAAAATCAGAAAAATGCGGATGAGGATGCACAGGACCGTGTCTGGCGGGTCAATGCTGCCATTGCGCCGCAAAAATTCGGAACCGGTCAATTCAGCGTTCATATTGATAATGCCGCTGGATTGATTAATCTAAACAGCGCCAGTGAGAAATTATTGAGGCTTATGGTCAATACGCTTGACATCAGCGACCGTGAAAAAGCCGTCATCGTCGATTCGATATTGGATTGGCGCGATAGCGACGACTTTCATCGGCTGCATGGCGCTGAAAACAAGCACTATCAGTCGCTGCCGAATCCATATGCCTGTAAAAATGCGGGATTTGACTCGGTTGAAGAGCTACTTCTCGTCAGGGGAATACGCCCGGAGCTGTTCTACAAAAACCTGAGATCAATCGTCACCATAACACCGGAAAGTAAAACCAAGCAGGCCGCAAAACGTCGGTCATCCCGCCGTGCTGCGCGGGCCGTTGCCGCTCAGATCAATATCAACGCCGCACCCCGACGGCTGCTGGAAGCGTTGCCGCAGATCACATTACAGCAGGTCCAAAACCTTATTGATTATCGAATGGATAGGGATTTGATTTCCATCGAAGAGATACGCTATCTGATCGGCGAACAAACTTTTTCTGTAATTTCCCCATACATTACCCTGGCCCTTTCACCATACTATACGATTCGCGCTGAAGGCCGGATCACCGGCAGTTCGGTCAGACAGATCATCCAGGCCATGGTGAAAATTGATCGAGCGCTGCCCGCAGGTTACCAAATCGTCAGCTGGCAGGGTCAATATTATTGAGGTTTGGGGCTTCGCCCTATGGGCTTCCGACTTCGCTCCGCGAGCTACGACGGGACAAGTCGACCCCACAGGCAGGGTTCGGGGGTTCAGGGTTCAAAGGTTCTGGGGTTCAAAGGTTCAAGGTTAAATCGAAGTAGGGCGGCCCACGGCGGCCGCCAATTGAGGTCGGCACAGTGGCCGACCCTACGTTATAGAAATTCCGAGACGTAATTAGTGAGGTCGATATATGATTTCAAAGGAAAGCGTTGGTGTCGAAATTTCAAACAATCATCTGACAATTGCGCATGCCAAGGCAACACCTTTTGATACAAAGGTTTGTGCACACGCGGTTTATGATCTGGATGCCACATCCGGGTTTGCTGAAAAAATAGACACCATCAATGCAAGGGTTAAGGATTTTTTGCGCCGGCATCACATTGGATCCGCCTGCCTCTGGATCGGCTTGCCGGCGGAAATGGTGATCCAGAGAGTGATCCGTCTGCCTTCGGCTGCAAAAGAGAATCTTGCAAAGGCGCTAGAGTATGAATTGCCGACATACATTCCCCTGGCACCGGAAGATATTTATTTCCGATATCAGATCCTGGGTGAAGACCGGGATGAAAAGCAGCTGACCATTCTGGTTGCAGCCGTTAAGAAAAAAGATCTGGCGCCGCTGATTGAGCTCAGAAATGATTTTGGCGCCGGTATTTGTGGCGTAGAATCTGCGGCAACGGCCGGAATTAACGGGCTCAAATGGGCATCGAAATCCATTTCCGAAAACGCCTATGCGTTGGCATACATTGCCGACAGCACGCTTCACCTGAGCTACTTTGAAAACGGGCAGCTCCGATTCATTCGCACACTCGACCTGAATGATGACCTCATGTATCAATCAGAGCGCATACTCCAGGAATTCGATTACAGCGGGACGATCCGCTTTGAATCTGACTCGACCGCTGCTCTAAGCGTCTATTGTCATGGACCTGAGGCAACGCAGGACATGCTCCAGGTATTGAACGAATTGCCGAATTTAGAGTTCAGCCTTTTGGATCTGAGTCAAGGTCCCCTCGAAGAGAACAACCCGATTGCCGGGACGGGTCTGGCTTTAAAAAGCCTGCAGCGCGTTGCGGTGGACATTAACCTTTTTCCCGAGCAGTTCAGAAAAAAGCCTTCGGTAATCGGTCGTTACGCAACACTCGCTCTGGTTTTGCTGACGTTGATAAGCGGCATGGCATGGGCCGGAAGTCACTTCGTGCACCAAAGGGTTACCGATATGCGCGTTGATGGAGAGCTCAATGACCTATCGGACGAGATCAAGGCCCTGGGGCAGGCGCAATCGAAAATAACGGTATTGCAGGAACGGATCGATTACCTTAACAACCTGCGAAAAGACCGCATACACGCGCTGGAATTTCTAAAAGAACTCACTGAAGTCCTGCCGGACACTGTCTGGCTGTCTGGGCTGTCGGTAGCAGACAGCAAGGTTGAAATCCAGGGGTATGCCGATTATTCGACACGCTTGATTACAGGGCTGGAGGGCTCACCCCTTTTTGCCAACGCAAAATTTAATTCAACCATCACCCATGGCAGGGATGGCAAGCAGGTGTTCAAGATTAGTTTTGAAATCAACCGCCAATGAAAGGACCGCAAAAAAATTGATTTCACTGCAGCTCAAAAAAAGACGGAAAATTATCGTGGCCGGTTTCGCCTTGCTGGCTTTGCTGGCGATGATTTTTCTTTTTAATTCACTTAACCGAAGCACACATCGGTTTAATGAGGCCCTTCATCTGAAACAGGACAAGCTCGCCAAATACCGTCAAAAAGTGCTGGAAAAAAAAGCGGTCAAGAGAGAGCTTTTAAGTCTTCAAACGACTTTTAAACGGGCCGAAGCCGCCCTGCTAACCGGCAAAACACCATCACTGGCAGCCGCCGAGATCCAGGAAATTGTATCCAGGATCACAAAGGCTGCCGGTGGGCAAATTATGACCGTAAGAATTTTGCAGCCCGATCGATCCGGTAAAGAAATGTATGTGGCCATACCGGTTGAAGTTACAATTAATTCTACGATGCGGCAGCTCAGCCAGCTGCTGTATAAGCTCGACCGCTCAGCCAAGCTGTTGCACATTGCCAAACTGGGGATCAGATCACGCGCAGGGCGCGGCAGACTCGCAAGGCGCGTAAGTTCGGCGAACATTATTACCACTTTGACGGTGGAGGGCTTCGTAAAAAATATGGAAGCTTAAATATGATGCGATTTTTTCTTTTAATACGTACCTGGATCATTTGCCTTTTGCTGGCCGCTGCTGCCATCTTCTTCGGTTATCAAGCCTTTGAGGTGTGGTTTGGAAACGACAAGCTTGTGGTCAAAAAAGCAGTAAAAAAACCGCCGAAACGTCAGGTAGACAGAAGAATTGCCTACCGTCGTAATCAACGCAATAAAAATTTTGAGGTGATCGCCCAAAAAGATTTATTCGCCAGCGATCGTCGGGAAAAATCACCCGAAAAATCCCCGAAAGCACCTGTTAAGGCAGCGCAACCGCTGGACAAAAGATTTGCCCTTTTCGGTATCGTTATAAACGGCGGTGAGAAAAAGGCGCTCGTTGCGAACCTTGACAAAAAAGGCGCCAAGGGAAAAGCGTATATCTGGGTAAAAGTCGGTGATAAAATAGGAAACTTGAATGTTTCCGAAATCCAGCCGGAACAGATCATAATAACCCAGGGAGGCCGTACTTACACCATTCGCCTGTCGGACCCTAACCAGTCTCAAAAGCGCGTCCGCGGGCGGAAAAAGAAAAAACCAAATGAGCCGACTACGACAATCATAAAGAAACAAAAGGTCAAGCGGCCTGCGGCCAAGGGATCAAAAGCATCTTCCTGATGCTCAGTCATTATAAATATTAATATCTTACGGCGGTGAGAGGGTCCTTAACATCTCACTATTATACGAAGGTTTCAAAGCAAATATAGTCTTCGGACGATTAGGAGCGTGATGCAAATGAAAAATTGGAAATGGCAAACGATTCATGTTTTTTTGGTAATTACCCTTTTTTCTTGTGCGGGCTATCCTCCGGCCACAAAACCGGTTGAACAAAGCCAAGAAAGGCCCCTGCCCACAACATCCCTCGGCGAAAAGCCCCAAGAAAAATTTGAGAGAAGCGATCTCAAGCGACCCGGTGTCGATGACCCTTCCGAGCCGCCTTTGCGGACTTCAGAAATCCCTGTGACCGCCCAGCCGCCTGCCGGCGGATCCCGGGATCTGCAATCAACCCTGGCGCAGCCATCACGGTCTCCAGCCAAGCCCCGTGCAGCGCGCAGGTTCACTTATACCGACTATCGCTCAAAGGCCCTTCCCACAAAAAAGAGTAAACCCGCACCCGACGAATCGACATTGGCAGAGGATGAGGAAAATTATGTTGCCTTAAGCTTTGATAATGCCGATATCCATGAAGTTATCGCAACAATTGCCAGGTTAATCGGCCTGAAATACATCGCCGATCCCGAAATCCAGGGCCGGGTTACAATTAACACTGCCGGAGGCGTCGCCAAGGAAAATCTCTTGTCCGTGTTTTATCTCATTCTTGAAGCCAACGGCTTAACCGCAGTAAAAGAGGGAGAGTTTTATAGAATAACCACTGTCGAAGATGCCTCGCGGCTGCCCATTCTTCTGCGCCTTCAAACCGAAGGCAGGCCCGCTGTGCGGCAGAAAGAAATTGTCATACAGATCATACCGCTTCAATACATCTCTGCTGCGGAAATGAGCCAATTGCTCAAACCGTTTCTTTCCGCCAACGCCTCCATCATCTCGCACGAAGGATCCAATACGTTGCTGGTGGTGGATACGGGATTGAACATCATGAAAGCGTTGAAACTGGTGGAAGCATTCGATATCGGCCTGTTTGAGCAAACGAACCACCGCTTTTTTTTCCTCCAATACGCCGACACCGATGACGTGGTAAAGATCCTCACGGAGGTGTTTGCTCCGACGCTGGAAAGCCGCAAAGACGGCGTCAAATTCATCCCGATTAAGCGTATGAATTCTTTTCTGGCCCTCAGCCCCGACACGCGTATGTTTAACAGAATACAGCAGTTGCTGTTGAACCTTGATGCTGAAACGAAAGGCATCGAACCGCGTATTTATGTCTACTTTGTCAAAAATGGAGCGGCACTCAATTTGGCGAACCTTTTAAAGCAGGTGTTTGCTGATGCGATAACCGCCGACGAAACGAGAAAGCCACAGCTCCTGTCACCGCTTCCCGAAAAGCCGGACTTCGGCCAGATGCTTGGCAGGAATCCGGTTACAGCGCCCGGGCTTCAGATTCAGCAACCAGAGACGCCCCCACCGGCCGAACCACCCCGACAAGCACCGCCTCCGGCCGAGGGAACCGGGGAAATAACTGCTGAACGCGGCTCCCTGAAAGGCGCAATCAAAATAACACCTGATGAGATCCGTAACGCCCTGGTTATCGAGGCGGCCCCTGCTGATTATCGCGTAATCCGGAACGTATTGAAAAAAATTGACGTGCTGCCCCGGCAGGTTCTCATCGAAGCGACAATTGCTGAGATCGACTACTCCATTATCACCGACCTGGGCGTCAAGTGGGAGTTTTTGAAGGGCGCAAGCTTCGGGAGAGGATTACAAAACCTTACATCAAGCGGAGCCGGGCTTACATTTGCAATCGGCATTGCCGACGAACTCAGAGTTACTCTCGACGCTTTGGAACGCGAAAATAAAGCCCAAATATTATCCTCTCCGCATGTTTTGGCCTCGGATAACGTGGAAGCCCGCATTGATATTTCACAAGAAATTCCAACTGTATCCGCCGAGACGATCATACCCTCCGGTGGCAGCTCGATCACGACAACCACTGTCCAATATCGGGATACGGGCGTGCTGCTTGCAGTTACCCCGCATATCAACGAACGGGGGTTGGTGACCATGGACGTTTATCAGGAAGTCAGCGAACAGGCCGAAGACGTCGTGGTCGCCGGCCAATCTTTTCCCTCCTTTTTTAAGCGCGTCGTGCAAACCTCCCTGACGGTGCAACATGGCCAGACCATCGTACTGGGCGGTCTCATCCGTGAGAACAAGAGCAAAGCCGCCTCGGGGGTTCCCTGGTTGGTCAGACTGCCCGTCATCGGCTTTATCTTTGGCACTACAAGGGACGTTTTCGACAAAACGGAGCTGATCATAATGCTGACGCCAGTCGTGATTGTAGATCTGGATGACGTTGACGCGGTTACCGAGGGATTCAAGTCCAAGGTAGATTCTGTGGTCAGGGACTTGATGGATACATATCAAAAACGATCAACTCCGTAATCCGGTCAAAATTGCGCAAGCTCGCCGATGCTGTCCATTAATTAGGGGGACATTCGTGCAGAACGTTCCTATCTATTGAATGAAGTTCCCCGCAGCAAGCTGCGGGGTATCAGAGCGGAAATGTTTCTCATACCTTTACACTGGCAAACACCGGCAAAGACAACCTCGTTCTGATGGGCGCATACGCTTCCTGCATGTGCACCACCGCGATCTCATGGCCGCTCATCCACTGCATCATCTGCCGCATCCTTTTCAGCGTGCATATTCATTTTGCCTGGCCAACCGAACTGCTAAAATCATTGAGAAAGTTCCAAAAAAAAGTTTCCATGCCGGGATGCGGCGGGGGATGTTTGGGAATCAGGCCGGATGTGTATCCTTTTTTTTCAAACGGTTCTAAGAAACGTTGATTCCGGCTAATCACATGGATCGGAACCGACCAGGTGCTGTCAGAGCCGGTTATCTGAACATTGGGCTGATGATCGCCCATTATGATGATCAGGGTATCATCTTTTACGTATTGTTCGATAAAGCTTTTAAAGACTTTCATCACGTAGACAATGGATGTGACATAGGCCTCCGATGCATTCGTCAAATCCGGCCAGATAACCGGAAAGGTGACCATTTGCTTTTGATGATAAATACTGCCGTCGCCGATTTGTGACCAGTTTTCCAAATAAGGCGGCTGGCGGTGGAAAGGAGCATGACTGCTGATGAGCACAAACTCAATCAATAACGGTTGCCTGCGGTTTAAAATTTCTTTCTGGTAGATATATTGAAGAACATACTGGTCGGCCATCGGCGACCAGCCAAACTGAGGCCCGTTGTATTCGAAATCCCACGCAAAATAGTGCTTTTGATATCCGAAGAATTTCCCTTCAGGCCAGGGCCATTGGGTGCCCGGCATAACGCTGATGGTCCGGTATCCGGCCTTGTTGAATATGTGCGCAATTGTTTCGGCGTCTGAGGTGACCAGCAGGTCATAGACCAATTGGCTGGAAAGATTAACGCCGCTGGCAACAGTGCCGTGGGCTAACCATGAGCTGCCTCCGAAGGCGGGTGATCGCAAAAAGCTGGAATATACGGAAAATCCCTCAGCAGCGAGTTCGGTTTCATATTGTTTCAGAACGGGTCTTATCATAGAAAAGTGGCGCGCATCTCCAAATACCGTGTGCCCGTAAGATTCGATAAAAACTATATACACATCGCTGTGGCCCAATTTATCCAGTGACCGCGGCGTCTTTTGAAGCTTAAGGGTGCTTTGGTTGATGACCTGCAGTTTTTGGGTCCGGTAGCCTTTAACATGGAGGATAAAATCCAATTCTTCTGCCATTCGATGAAAAAACCCTTTGTGGAATATCGGTGGACGGCGGTTCGGCGCAGTACCTGAAAAGAGCAGCTGTATTCCTAAAACGGCAATGATCGTGCCTAAAATTAGGCGCCCCTTTTTAAAGCCGGCGACGGATTGATGGATAGCTTTGAATGACCACCAAACGCCGAAAATGATGCCGGCTGTCAGCAGCAGGCTCAATACACTGTAAGTGATAAACGTTTTCAAAGGCAGCGTATTGTAAAGCAAATGGATGAGATCCGGTAAGAATTGCGAATCGATGTACAGATTAAACGTCCGGAAAAAATACATCGGCACCAGTTCATCGGCGACCCGGAAAAATCGAAAAAAGATTACGATGGCGGTAAGCGGCAAAAATATAGCCCAATGGAATGGCATCCCCAGCCAGATCGCCGCACACAGAGCCCCTATAGTGAATAAAACTTCAGGTGAGATCAAAAAAAGCGACATCAGGTTTTGCTCCTGTGCCGGATAATTTAAATTCATCAGAATATTTAGAAAGAGCCAGGCGCATACAAGCCTTAGCGTTGGCTTAATTTTAAATGTAGCCATTTCCGGGGTGCCCGGATAGCCCGTTGTCACGGCTGCAGGTTTGCGGTGTTTCAATAAAAAATTCACTTCTTGGACTCCAGTTTTAAACGATTCGGGTATTGCTTGCAGTCAGCGCCGTTGTTGAGTGGTTGATCGAATCGGTATATTTGTTTGGTGGTCTTTTACGTAAATCGCTGTTCCCAGTCGGCGGATCTGGGTTGCGCGTCATTGTGCCTGTGCCGGGATTTGAGCCAAAAAGTCGAGTTGCTTCGCGATAAATATAAGTTCGCCGTGTTCAACTTGGGTATGACGCTGCTGGATCCAGTCTTCAAAATCGTGGCCAATCATCAAAGGGTGCGTCTTGAGTTCTGCGTGGATCGTGTGAATGATAAAATGCAGAAAATAGGTTTCGTCGGGGGTGTATCCCTGTGCGCCTGGAAACACAATCCAATCGGAGCTTCCAACTGCCAAAATGTTTGTATTGGCTTTTTTAAGATGATGAAAGAGATGGCGACCGGTTTGACTATCGCCGGATTTTCGGCCTTCTATTTTTCGTTCATCCATGCTTTGATGGTAGAGGCCAATAATGAACTTATCCAGATGCGAATCTGCAATCGGCAATAAAATCGTCTCACCATCATAATTTAGCGTCAGATATAAAAAACCACCCGGCTTAATTAGCGCGCAAAATTGAGGTATCACATCCTCCAGGTCGGCCAAATCCATGAAGGCATGGGCCAATCCCAGGTCCCACTTCGTATGGAAATCTTCGGTTTCAAAAAAGTCAAAGATATTCGATTGAATAAATCTGTAGGTAAATTGATTGTTTGCTTTTTGGATACAAGCGGTGTCTTTTGAATCCCAGCGGAGCGCAAAATCTTTGCGTGAGGCCCAGTTCCGCATTCTCCGACGGGACTCTGCAATATGATCCGCCGCAATCTCCACTGACGTGTAATCCGCATGGGTGAGTCTGCCCCACTCGATCATGCGCTCGGCCATCGTGCCAATACCGGCTCCCAGTTCCAATATTCTCAGCGGTCTTTTTTTTTCGGTCTGGGGCAAGACGGACCAAAGTTGATTCCAGACCCCTCGGTTTAATGCACGGTCATCAATACTTTTTTTAGCCGAAAAATACCGCGCAAAGTTATAATTTTCTTTTTCTTGCAACAAAATCTCCTTGGCGGATGCTTCAGAGAAAAAAATTATCCGAGCAGTCCCTTTAAAAAGTCGTGAATCGATTCCATTGTTTCGTTCCATGTTGGCCGAGCGTGATAGGTCGTTAAAGCTGCTAAACCTATTCGTGCCAGCTTGTGGCGGTTACGGTGCAGATCTTTAATGTGTTTGCAAAGAGAGTTTGAATCGGCTTCATCGATTAAAAAACCGTTATGATTGGGTTGAACAAACTCCTTGACCGCTCCGGCTGATGGACCAAGGACCGGTAAGCCAAACCCCAGCGCTTCAAGAGAAGCGATGCCGAATCCTTCATAGGAAAATGGCATTACAAACAGATGGCTATTCGATAAAATATTTATTAATTCGTTTCCATCAAGTTGTCCCTTTAGATCCACCCGCTGCCCGACATTTTTTAAAGAGATAAGCCTTTTGACTTTACGGACATATTTGGGATCCATGGCTAAACTTCCCACGATGGTCAACTGCCAGATTTCGGGTGGCAGCAGCGCCAGACTTTCGATAAGAGGGGCCAAGCCCTTTACGGGTGTGATGTTTCCCACAAACACCAAATCAAGCGGGCCGCTGCGGTAAGATCTTTCCTTTACTATTTCGGAAGACTGCAGATGGCCCAATCGGTTTCCGGCCGGGCTGGCAATAATTGACGGGCCTGCCACTCCGATCAGACCCTGGACATTTCGGCGCGTTGTTTCACTGTTGAAAATAAACGCGTCGACAGACGACAGATAAATTTTTTCAATCGTCTGAAATAGCTTGTTTATCAAGCGTCCGCGAGGCTGACTGGAGAGCACCTGATGAACAATGGATACGATTGGACCGCTACCGTGTTTTCGCAGTTTCTGATTCAGCAAAAACAGAGAAGGATGATTGAGCTCATCCTGTAAGATCAGATCATAGATTTTTTTAGTGAGCGCCGATCTGAGTTTTTTTGAAAAATTATCTACGAGGTGATGACCATAACGCCGTAATGGAAGAGATATGATGTCAATCTTATGACCTTTTTGGCGCAAATGCGCGACTAAAAATTTATCATAGAGGTAACCTCCGGTCAGGGTATCCAAACTGCCATAAATAATCAGACACAAGCGCATCATAGATCTTTTCTGTATGAAGCCCAGGCCAGGTCATTTTCCCAAATCTTGACCGTTATCGATTTTAAACCCTGCGGCTGGGTGCTTTTTGAGATCGCATTGCAAATAATTCTGGCAAAATGCTCCAAACTCGGATTGAGCCCTTCAAACGCCGGTAACTGGTTTAAGGTCTTATCCCGATACTGATCGACAAGGGTATCAAGAACCGTTTCGATCTCACAGATGTCCAGCAAATACCCATGCGGGTCCAATCCGGGGCCATCCAGCCGGGCTTCCACAACATAATGATGGTTATGGATTTCATTTTCCGATCCCCAGTCAGCTCCAGTCAGAAAATGGTTTGCAATAAAATCGCGTTTAACGGCTACGGAATACATAAATGCTCCTCCAAATTACGAATTATCAAATTTGTTCATTTTCGGGAAATACCGCCCGGCGTGATCCATGTACTGCGCATATTTATCGCCGAATGTTCTTGCCAGGTATACTTCTTCCATTTTTACTCGATAGTTTGAATTCAACAAGAAAACACTAAAACCAATGAGCATGACAGCAGATGGGCGTGCGAACACGAAGCCCGCAAAGATTGCCGCCAACCCCAAGGTAATTGGATTGCGAGCGTAGCGGTAAATACCTGAAAACAACAAGCGTGGCCGCCAGCATGAAGATGATTTTGGATGTGGATTTTATTGCTGTTGATGCCGGATGATTTGTTGCTGAAGCCGGTTTTTTTCTCACTTTGAGGAGCATTTCAACGGTGGAACCGGCGCTGGGGACCGAATAAAAACAAATCTGGATAATCTGGGCGGAATAGGTTGTCAATATGAAATAATCAAGCCAGTACAGGCGCATACTGAAATTTTCCCTTCCCAAAGTCTATTTATTTGATCTTGATTTCAGTTAGAATCCGGTTTCAGGTGTCAGGCAAGTTCAGGCGTTGACGAAATCCATTAATTGGTTTTATTCGTCGTAGGTGATGATAATCTGGATCGCCTCCTGCGGCTTTTTATCCAACAATTCGTAGGCCTCTCTGATCTGACTCAGCGGGTAGCGATGGGTGATAAATTGAGTTGGGCGTATCATCCGAATCATATCCCATGCGGTTTTCAGCCGTCGATCCTTCGTCCACTGACCCGAAAATTCGGGCGCTAGCGTGCTGACCTGGCTGCTGATCAGCCGAATGCGGTTACGATGAAATTGTCCGCCAAGCTCAAGATGCGCTGGTTTGCTGCCATACCAGGAACCGATCACCACACGGGCACCAAAGCCAGCGATGGCAATCGCCTGGTTGAGGGCCTGCGGATTACCGGATAGCTCAAACACCAGATCCGCCGAGCCCTCAGAAGAATCTAACTTCAGCAAGGCGGTCAGATCAGAGATAACCACAGCCGTTTCGGGATCCAGAGCGTTGTGGGCTCCGATGTCCAAAGACATTTGCCGGCGAGATGGATACCGGTCCAGGGTAACCAATTTAGTCAAGGGAAACTGCGCCAGAATGGCTGTGGTCAGCAGGCCAACGATACCTTGTCCGAAAACAACAACGCGCTCTCCGATTACGGGCCTGGCATCCATTAAAAAATTCACAGCAGTTTCCATGTTGGGTAACAGGAGCGCTTCGGTGGCGTCTATATCTTCGGGGATTGGGATAATTTCGTTTTGTTTTGCCGTATAATGGCTTTCGTGAGGATGAAAACAGAAGACCTGCCGACCCAGCCAGTCTTTTTTTGATGCCGCGCCGACCGCCATAACCTCGCCGACAGAGGTATAGCCGTACTTAAGCGGATAGCGAAAGGGTTTTGAAAGGGCTCTGATTTGCCCATCGCCGGGCAGTTTAGTTGGGAATTGGCCCCGGTACACCAACAGTTCGGACCCCGGGCTGATGGCGGAAAAACGGGTTTTGATGAGAACCTCTTTGGCCTTAGGTTCGGTTACGGATTCAGTCTTAAGTGTGATTACGTAAGGTTTTTCAAAAATCAATGATGTCCGCTTCATTGGGTCTCCCATGTTGGCCGGGCCCACATGATGATATCATTGCCTAAATGCTGGTACCGGATTTGATCAAGATCTAAATAATGAGACATCTTAAGGCCATTGGAATTGATGGCCTGCAATCCGCCGACCAGCTTGGGTGTGATCGTAATGATGAACTGATCCACCAGCTTAGAATTTAAAAAGCTGGTGATCACCTGAGCGCCCCCCTCAACCATGATGCTGTTGATCTTCATTTTGGCCAGCAAATCCATCAGCGCAAAAAGATCGATTTTGCCGTCATCGCCGGTGGTGCACGGCAAGGGTCTTGCACCGGCCTCTGTGAGGGCCTGCTTCTGTTTATCTGTATTGTTTCGCCCATTGATGATCCAGATCCGCAAATCGGTTCTTTGAACCAGTTTTGCGTTAAGGGGAGTTCGAAGATGGGTATCAAGAATGATCGGCTGAGGGTTTTTACCTTCGACCATTCTGACTGTCAGCTGCGGGTTATCTGCCAAGACAGTGCCGATGCCGATTAAAACAGAATCGCAACAGGTGCGGATTTGATGGGTCAGGACCAATGCTTTCGGCCCGCTCAGTGCAATTTGCGCTCTGTTTCTGGAGGCAATGCTGCCATCGACGCTTTGGGCGTAGCTGACGGCAATAAAGGGCCTTTGGTATCTGGTCCGAAAGGCTTCCGCATATTGTAACTGTTCTTTCAGGTCTTCAATCGACTGGATCCGGGTCTCTACATAATTTTCAGCGATGTTCACCGCTTTTGCAAAATCCCCGGTCTTTGATTTCGGGTCCTTATCTGATGTCTTATCTGATTGCATAATATCCCTGTGAGTCGGTGTTACTTCTGGGCACCAATCGCGGCTTTCCATACCGCTGCCAAATTCAAAGCTGTCCTTTTTCCTTGCTTTTTCAGCAACAGCTTATCTTCCGGATGCCATATTGATAAGAAACCTGAACCGGTCAGCAAGAGCGTAACGGCGCATGAATATCCCAGAAATAGGCTAAAAGACGCTCCCCCGCCAGTGAGTGTACCGGCAAGTATGACGCTGATTGTCAGTGCGGCGATCCGGCCGACAATTCCCAGAGCGATCATCAAGCCCGCTGCTGCGATTATCAGCGCCTCAAGTGGATAATGGGACATAACGTTATCCAGCAGGCTTTTTGTACCGATCTCTCTACTAGCCTGTGAAACTTCCATTGCTTTATCAAAGAAGCCAATGACGGCAACGATGATGATGACTCGAAGAAAAACCGGAAGAAGTTTTGTCAACAGCAAATTTATATGTCGATCCCAGGGTGTGCGCTGAAAATCGTCGGTTTTGACATAACCGCAGACAATCAGCCAATCTCTTAAAAAGCCGGCTAACAGAGGCACCATAAAAATAATAGCAGCGATTGACATGGCCGGCTCGGAGAACACCGGAAACAGCGCAATCGCTACCAGACCCATTTGAAATCCCGCAATCATCCGATCGGCCGGTTGGGGCTTTAATTTTGCTGTCTGTTTATTGTTTCTTTTACGATGCCAGGTTCCGAATTGGAACAAATAATAGGCTACACTGACACTGATATAAAAAATTGGCAGTCGATTGTACCCCACAGCCAATACCGGTGCGATGAGCAATCCCAACGCATCTAGTTTCGGGTCCAGCCACTCCCCCAAATATGTTTCATGCCGGGTGATTCTGGCAATATAACCGTCTGCATAATCTAAGATGACCGCCAACATATAAATGCCGCCTGGTACCCAGGAAATCCAGTCAGATGGATTCTTAGAATAGGGCCAGGGTTGAAACAGAAACCCGGCCAACAGACCGATTAAAATGCCCCGGAAAAATGTGAGCCAGTTGGCATAACCTAAATGGGGCAGTAAAATTTTTTTATCCGGGTGGTAGTTTTTACGCACGGCTTTCCACAGCAACCAAAGCACGTAGGCGTTGATCACAGCCGCTTGCAACAGCCATCTTAAAGCACATCCGAGCTGCCAGGCGATATACAGCCAGCTAAAACCACACCCAACCACCAGCAGGCTAATTAAACACGCCGTCCACCAAATACGCTGAAGCTGCTGGTCAACGGGACCAGAACCGATCGCGCAGCGACGGTTTATAAATTCGGTGTTAAACATCTTTAAAAAGGTAATGCGTCTTTTTTGTTAACAATCAGGCCGGTGGATTCAAATTCGTTGTGCAGTGAGTTGCAGTGTTTTTGCATTAATATTTTTTGATCTAAGTCAAAGACTTGTCAGGAATACAAATTAATAATAAAATATGGTGGAAACCTTATCCGATCACCAGTTGATTATCAAGTTTCTTTAACGCTTGACACGGATTTTTCAGTTATCCAAGTTTTACGTGAAGTTTTGATATATGTGTTCATTTTGCCAATGGCGAATATTTCATTTTAGTATCGCAAGCTTTTCGGGATTTCGAAAGTGTGAATACGTTGGGAGACTGTTGATAAAGTCCAAAAATGGCGATTTCAGTGATTTCGCATTTAATGAAATCAATAACTTACAAACATCAAAATCGCAGATTTAGGGTTTTCCGACAGTCTCTGAGAATAACACAGTTCAGGGCAAAATTGTGATATCAAAAAAACTGAATAACATTTATCCCAATTTTGAAGCCGGGATTTAATGTGAACACAACCCGGTTAAAACTACAGGTATCTAATTAGCGTTTTATCCATAGTCCCGCCGAAAAAAAGGCCAAAACTCTGCTGTTAAGCTCTGGCCGTATCAGTTAATCAGATTGTGGTATTTCGGTGCGGGATTATTGATAAAACGGTGATGT